>ERZ1035027.76-NODE-76-length-62709-cov-16.082038_pt1 | contig 62709 bp, 55 predicted proteins | sample MGYA00520604_ERZ1035027 | MGnify/ENA primary metagenome ERZ1035027 (study PRJEB33766, sample SAMN09781743) | gut metagenome | biome: gut microbiome | host: Homo sapiens | place: Madagascar | study: EMG produced TPA metagenomics assembly of the PRJNA485056 data set...
AGCCCGCCCCCACCTCCGTGGCCGCGCTGTATGGCCTCGATGACGAAGATGACGATGACGAGGAGGACGCGTAATGCCCGTCGGACCCGCAAGAATGCCGCTGCTCGATCACCTGAGCGAGCTGAGGCGGCGCCTCACCATCATCGTCATGTGCGTCCTCGTGACCACGCTCGTCATCTACATGGCCTCGCCGACGCTCATCCAGCTGCTCATCGACCCAATCAGGCAGTTCATGCCCGACGGCGGCCAGCTCTACGTCACCACGGCGCTCGGCGGCTTCACGCTGAGGTTCAAGGTGTCGGCGTTCTTCGCCGTCATCGTGTGTTGCCCCATCATCATCTTCCAGGTGCTTGGCTTCTTCATGCCGGCCCTGAAGCCCAGCGAGCAGAAGTGGGTCGCGCCTACGGTGGGCGCCCTCGTCTTCCTGTTCTTCTTTGGCATGCTCTTCTGCTACTTCGTCATCCTGCAGGCGACGTTTGGCTGGATGCTCGAGCAGACGAACGACTTCGCCGCGGTCTTTGCCAACGCCGAGGACTACATCAACATCATCACGCTGCTGGAACTCGGCTTCGGCGCGGCGTTCGAACTGCCCCTCATCATCTTCTACCTGCTCGTGTTCCACCTCGTGCCGTACAAGACGATGCGCGAGCAGTGGCGCTACATCTACGTGGGCATGCTCATTGCGAGCGCCGTCGTGACGCCCGACGCGAGCCCCATCACCATGTTCCTGATGTTCGCCGCCGTCATCGTCCTGTACGAGGCCTCCCTGTTCGTCGCGCGCCGCGTGCTCATTGCCCGAGACGGCAAGGAGTCGCTCAAGTGGACGCGCGAGGAGTACTCGGAGCACAAGTTCAACGAGGAATAACCCATGAAGCTCGTCATCACCGAGAAGAACGACGCAGCCGAGAAGATCGCCGCGCTGCTGTCCGAGGCCGGGAAGCCCAAGAAGGACAAGGTCTACGACACGCCCGTCTATCGCTTCACGCGCGACGGTGAGGAGTGGGTGACGATTGGTCTGCGCGGCCACATCCTCGCCCCCGACTTCCCGACGGAGCTCAAGTTTAACGACAAGCAGGGATGGTTCGCCGTCTCCGAGGAGGGGGAGGTCCTTCCGGCCGACGTGCCGGACGGCCTGCCCCGCCCTCCGTTCAAGAAGAAGAAGCCGTTCCTCGAGGACGGCGTCGACATCAAGGGCTGGAAGGTCCCGAGCCTGCCCTACCTCGTATGGGCGCCCGTCGAGAAGCTTCCCGCTGAGAAGGGCATCATCCGCTCGCTCAAGAACCTCGCCAAGAAGGCCGACTCCGTCGTCATCGGCACGGACTTCGACCGCGAGGGCGAGCTCATCGGCTCCGACGCGCTGGCCCAGGTGCTCGAGGTGAACCCTGACGTCCCGGTGTCTCGCGCCCGCTACTCCGCCTACACCCGCGGTGAGATCGAGCATGCGTTCGCGAACCTCGTCGACCTCGACCAGAACCTGGCAGACGCTGGCGAGAGCCGCCAGTACATCGACCTCATCTGGGGTGCGGCTCTCACACGCTACCTCACGATGGCGCGCTTCGGCGGCTTTGGCAACGTGCGCAGCGCCGGCCGCGTGCAGACCCCCACGCTCGCCCTCGTCGTCGAGCGCGAGCGCGAGCGCATGGCCTTCGTGCCCGAGGACTACTGGATCATCAACGGCCGTGCCTCCGAGCAGGGCGCCAACGAGGACTCCTCGTTCAAGATCTCCCACGCCAAGGGCCGCTTCTCGGCCGAGGACGAGGCAAACGAGGCCTTCTCCCACGTCAAGGACGCGGCGCAGGGCACCGTGACCTCGGTGACGAAGCGCTCGCGCACCCAGCGCCCGCCGGCGCCGTTCAACACGACGAGCCTGCAGGCCGCTGCCGCCGCCGAGGGCCTCTCGCCCGCGCGAACGATGCGCCTGGCCGAGAGCCTCTACATGGACGGCCTCATCTCCTATCCGCGCGTGGACAACACGGTCTACCCGCCCTCCCTTGACCTGCGCGCCACGGCAAAGATGCTCGCGGGCGTGCCGCAGTACGCCCCCTACGTGGCCAAGCTCACGGCGGCGCCCGAGCTGCACGCCACGCGCGGCAAGCAGTTCGACACGGACCACCCACCCATCTACCCCACGGGCGTGGGTGACCCCTCCAAGCTGCAGCCCGCCGAGTGGAAGCTGTACAACCTCATCGCGCGGCGCTTCCTCGCCACGCTGTCCGACCCCGCGACCATCGAGGGCACCAAGCTTGCCATCGACGTCGCCGGCGAGCCGTTCGTCGCGTCTGGAGACGTGCTCAAGGTCCCGGGATTCCGTGCCATCTACCCGTTTGGCCTCAAGCGAGACGAGCAGCTCCCGGCGCTTGCCGAGGGAGACGTCGTGGATGTGCGCGACCTTGCGCTCGAGGCAAAGCAGACCGAGCCGCCCGCACGCTACAGCCAAGGCAAGCTCATCCAGGAGATGGAGAAGCGCGGGCTTGGCACCAAGTCGACGCGTGCGAGCATCATCGAGCGCCTCTACACGGTGAAGTACCTCAAGAACGACCCGGTGGAGCCCAGCCAGCTTGGCATGGCCATCATCGACGCGCTGCACACCTATGCCCCACGCATCACGACGCCCGACATGACGAGCGAGCTCGAGCAGGACATGACGAAGGTGGCCGAGGGCGCCGACACGCAGGACCAGGTGGTCTACCACTCGCGCGCCCTTCTCGCCGGCATGCTTGACGCGCTCATCGAGCACAAGGACGACCTTGGCGAGGCCATCGCCGATGCCGTCACGGCCGACGCGCGCGTGGGTGCCTGCCCCAAGTGTGGCCGTGACCTCGTCATCAAGTCGAGTGCCAAGACGCGCGGCAGCTTCGTGGGCTGCATGGGCTGGCCCGACTGCGACGTCACCTACCCGTTGCCGAGCGGCGTGCGCTACGAGGCCATCGAGGGCGAGGCGGGCGTGTGCCCGGAGTGCGGCGCCCCGCGCATCAAGTGCAAGCCGTTCCGCGCCAAGGCCTACGAGATGTGCATCAACCCCAAGTGCCCCACCAACTACGAGCCCGATCTCAAGGTGGGCGAGTGCAAGGTGTGCGCCGAGGCGGGGCGTCACGGAGACCTCATCGCCCACAAGAGCGAGCGCTCGGGCAAGCGCTTCATTCGCTGCACGAACTACGACGAGTGCGGCGTGAGCTATCCCCTGCCCGCCCGAGGCAAGCTCACGGCCACCGACGAGACGTGCCCGGAGTGCGGCGCGCCCATGATCGTCGTGGAGACGGCGCGCGGCCCGTGGAAGAAGTGCGTGAACATGGACTGCCCCACGAACGAGCGCAAGACGCCCGTCCGCGGGCGTGGTCGTGCCGCGGCCGGGAAGACCACCACGAAGAAGGCGGCTGCCAAGAAGCCTGCCGCCAAGAAGACGACCTCCAAGCGCTCGAGCACGAAGAAGGGCTCGAGCGAGGCGAGCGAGTAGGAGAGGAAAGACATGTTTGAGGTGAGCCCGCAACCGGCAGACCTCGGCCGCGTGCGGCTTGCCGTGACCGACCTCGACGGCTCGCTGCTGCTCGACGACAGCTCGGTTCCCGAGGGCGTCGAGCGGCGCATCAAGGCGCTCGAGAGCGTGGGGGCGGAGTTCGCCATCGCGAGCGGCCGGCCCCTGTACACGCTGCGTGACAACTTCGGCGACCTTCTCGACGAGCTCATGGTCGTGGCCGACAACGGAGGCCTGGTCGTGGACCACGGAAAGGTCATCTACAAGGCCGACATGCCCGTCGAGGCGTACCGCCACATGGCGAGCGTCACCGCCGGCATGGGCGACTACGGCTTCATCTGCGGCCTCGATGGCTGCTACGTGGACGCGAAGGCCAAGCCCTACGAGGACTTCATCAGGACGTTCTACAAGAAGTGCGAGTTCGTCGACGACCTCACGAAGGTAGACGTGCCCGCCAACAAGTTCACGGTGCTGTTCCCCAACAACGACGCGCTCGACCGCATCGACACCTATCGCGAGCGCATCGGGGGCAGCTTCCAGTACTGCTGCGGCGGCATCATGTGGATCGACATCATGCCCGAGGGCGTGAGCAAGGGCTCGGCCCTTGAGCGCGTCTCCCAGATCATGGGCATCGACACGGCGGACATGGCGGCGTTCGGCGACGCCCCCAACGACGCCGAGATGCTCGACACCGTGGGCTTTGGCTACATGATGGCAAACGCCGTGCCCGAGATGCGCGAGCACGCCTGCTACGTGGCCCCCAGCAACGAGGACCGCGGCGTGCTCACGGTCATGGACCAGATAGTTGCCGCCAGGAGGGCGATGCTCGATGCCTAGCGCCCGCGGCACGTTCATCACGCTCGAGGGGGTCGACGGCTCGGGCAAGTCCACGCAGGCGTCGCTTCTCGTGGAGCGCCTGCGCCAGGAGGGTCGCGAGGTCGTGGCCCTGCGCGAGCCGGGCGGCACGCCCATCTCCGAGAAGATCCGTGCGCTTCTGCTCGACCCGGAAAACGCAGAGATGGCAGACGAGTGCGAGCTGCTCCTCTACGAGGCCTCGCGAGCCCAGCTCGTGCGCGAGGTCATCGAGCCTGCGCTTTTGCGTGGGGACATCGTGGTGTGCGACCGATTCTATGACTCGACGCACGCCTACCAGCACGGGGGCCGTGGCCTGTCCGGTGCGCTCGTGAGCCGGGCCAACGAGCTCGGCTGCTGTGGCCTGTCCCCGGACGTGACGCTTGTGCTCGACATCGACCCTGCGGCTGCCCTCGCGCGCGCCACGGCGCAGGGTGCGGACCGCCTCGAGGCGGAGGGCCTGGCGTTTCAGCAGCGCGTGCGAAAGGACTATCTGGCCCTTGCGAAGGCAGACCCCGCCCGCGTGTGCGTCGTCGATGCCGCGGGCGATCCTGCGCTGGTCGCGGGCCGCATCGACGCCGCGCTCGCGCGTGCGGGCGTCTCGGCCGGCGAGGTCTCCCATGGCTAGCGGCGAGCCGGTACCGGCGGCGCTCGAGCGCATCGAGGGTCAGCCTCGCGTGAGGGAGTTCCTCGCGGCCGCCGTGCGCGAGGGAAGGCTCTCGCACGCCTACCTGTTCCTGGGCGCCCCGGGCTCGGGCCAGAGCGAGGCAGCCCTTGGGCTCGCCGAGTGCATCGTGTGCCCGTCCGGCGGATGCGACGCCTGCGACGAGTGCATACGCGTGGCCCACCGAACGCACCCGGACGTCCACTGGATCGCCCCCGAGGGGGCGAGCGGCTACGTCGTGGAGCAGGTGCGTTCGCTCATAGCCGACGTCTCGCTTGCGCCCGTGCGCGCCAAGGCCAAGGTCTACATCCTCGACCGCGTTGAGACGCTGCGGGACTCCTCGGCAAACGCCCTGCTCAAGACCATCGAGGAGCCGCCCGAGGGCGTCGTGTTCATCCTGATGGCCCGAACGGCCGACGCCGTGCTCCCCACGATCGTCTCGCGCTGCCAGCTCGTGCCGTTTCGCGTCTCCAACCCCGCCGAGACCGCCCGTCGAGTGGCGCTTGCCTGCGGAGTGGACCCGAGCGACACGGCCGCCCGCGTGGCCTTGGCCGTCGCGGGCACGCCGGAGCGCGCCGTGGACTTTCTCGGCAGCCCGGCCCGCAGGGAGGCGCGCCGGCTCATGGTCCGCTCGCTCGATGCGCTTGCCCGCGATGACGCCTGGGACGTGCTCTGCGCCGCGCGCGACCTTGTCGTGGCGGCAAAGGCCCCGCTCGACGACGTGCGTGCGAGCCAGGATGAGCAGGCCACCCAGGACGCCGACTACCTGTCGAGCAAGGCCATGAAGCTCGTGGAGCAGCGCAACAAGCGCGCCCTCTCTGCCCAGGAGCGTTCGGGTATGATGGAACTTCTAGCAGCGGCGAGCTCGCTGCTTCGCGACTGCCTCATGCGCCTCGAGGGCGTGGCCGAGCCGGTCGTGAACGCCGACGCGGCAGACGTCGTCGAGCGCATCGCCGCAAAGGCGAGTCCCGCCGGCGTGCTGGCGGCCCTCTCGGCCGTGGACCGCGCCGCGGACGACCTCGCCCATAACGTATCCCCCCAGCTGGCCCTCGAGGTCATGCTGTGCTCTTGCAAGGAGGCACTATGCCCACCGTCATTCCGGTGAAGTTTGCCTATGCCACGCGCGACCTGTGGTTTGACCCCAAGAACTCCGACGCGGTCGAGGGCGACCACGTCATCTGCTCCACGGAGCGCGGCACGGAGATGGGACTGGCCACGGGCGACCCCATGGAGGTCGACCAGACCGAGCTCAACCGCAAGACCGACGGCGCCGCGCTCAAGTCGGTGCTGCGCGTTGCCACCGACGCGGACTTTGAGCTCGCTGACCGCCTGGCCGAGAAGGGCGAGCGCGCGTTCCCGACGTTTCGCCGGCTCGTCTCCAAGAGCGGCCTGGACATGAAGCCCGTGGCCGTCGAGTACCTGTTCGGCGGCGAGAAGTGCGTGTGCTACTTCTCGGCAGACGAGCGCATCGACTTCCGCCAGCTCGTGCGAGACCTCTCCCGCGAGCTGCACGAGCGCGTCGACATGCGCCAGATTGGTGTGCGCGAGGAGGCCGCGCTCATGGGTGGCTTTGGCCACTGCGGCCAGGAGCTGTGCTGCACGCGCTTTGGCAGCGGCTTCGAGCCCGTCTCGATCCGCATGGCCAAGGAGCAGGACCTGCCGCTCAACTCCAACAAGATCTCTGGCGCGTGTGGGCGCCTCATGTGCTGCCTGCGCTACGAGTTCGAGGCCTACCGCGACTTCAAGCAGCGCGCGCCCAAGAAGAACGCCGTGATCCAGACGCCGCTTGGCGCGGCCAAGATCGTGGAGTACGACACGCCCAAGGAGCAGCTGGCGCTTCGCCTCGAGAACGGCAAGCAGATCCGCGTGCCGCTCGGCGAGATGGAGGCGAGCGACGCCGCCAAGAAGAAGAGCGAGGAGCTTGGCTGCCCCTGCCGTCCCGACACGGTGCTGCGCTCCACGATGGAGAAGCTCAACAGCCCCGAGGTGCGCGCCGCCCTCGAGGAGATTGACCGCAAGGCTGGCCTCATCCCCGAGGAGACGTTCGCCTCCGAGGACCTCTTCGTGAGCGAGGGCCGCTCCGGGCGCCGTCGCCGCAACAAGGGCGGCAACAAGGGCCAGCGCCCCGAGGCCGCGCAGCCAGACGCCGAGAGCGCCTCCGAGCAGAGCCAGGGCCAGAAGCGCCGTCGCCGCCACAAGACCGTCGAGGTCTCCGGCGAGGCCGCGGAGAATCTGCCGGGCCAGGCAAAGGCCGCTCCCGCCAAGCAGAGCGCACCTGGCGAGGGCAGGCGCTCGAGGCGTCGCCACCACGTCGAGGGCGAGCAGCCCGCGGCCGAGGGCCAGCAGCGTAGCGAGGCCCGTCGCGAGCGGCGTCACAACGCGCCCAAGCCCGATGCCGAGAAGGCCGCCGAGCAGCCTACGGCCGAGGGTCAGGGCCAGCAGAGGCGTCGCCGTCGTCGCCGTCCGGGCGACAAGGGCGGTGCGGCCGCCGAGACCCAGCAGCGCCCCCAGGCCCAGCCCTCCGGCGAGCCCAAGAAGCCCAAGCACATGGCCTCACAGCCCGGCGACTCCCAGCCCGCCTCCGAGGGCGACGCCCCCAAGCGCAAGCGCCGCCGTCGCCACCGCGGCAACGGCGGGTCCGGCAACGCCCCTAACCCCGGCACCCCCGCGGGAGAGTAACTAAGCCAAGGCCCCGATGGCGTCGAGCACGCCATCGGGGCCTTTCTCGTGCTGAAACAAGGACTGCTGAGCGCCATAGCTTTCAGCAAGTAGGCCGAGGAGGCACCCGCCGAACGCGAGTTCTCCGCAACGCGGAGCTGTCCGAGCGGGCGGTGGGCGCCTCCTCGGCCCCATCTTCAGGAACGTCTCGCCCCGCCCCTAAAGCTCGTCAGTATCCAGCCAGACCGTAAACGGGCCGTCGTTCACGAGCTCGACGTCCATCATCGCCCCGAATACCCCGCGGCCCACATGCTCCTTGCCGAGGTCTTGCTCGGCCAGGCCGCAGACGTACTCGTACAGCTCGTTGGCACGGCCAGGCTCGCCTGCCTCGGTAAAGGAGGGGCGGCGCCCGCGCTTGCAGTTGGCGTAGAGCGTGAACTGGCTCACGACGAGCGCCTCGCCTCCCACGTCGAGAAGTGACAGGTTCGTCTTGCCCGCCTCGTCGTCAAAGATGCGCAGGTCTCGCATCTTGCGCCAGAGCTTGTCGGCCACTGCCTCGTCGTCATGCTGACCCACGCCGAGCAACACGAGCAGGCCATGGCCGCAGCTGCCCACAACCTTGCCGTCCACCGTGACGCTCGCGCGCCTCACGCGCTGGATGAGTGCCCTCATCGCCCCTCCAATCCTGATGAGGCAAGGGGAGTGCCCCCCCTGTCCCACCTTTACAGGTCGTAGATGCCCGAGAACTTCTCGGTGAGGTAGCGCGTGTAGTGGCTCGCGTCGAACGGCGCGCCGCAGGCGGACTCGATGAGCGGCATCGGGTCGATGGCGCGTCCGTGGCGCCACACGCGCTCACGAAGCCAAGCGCGGATGGGCGCAAGGTCGCCGGACTCGCAGGCGCCGTCGAAGTCCACGCCGTCCGCACGCATGGCGTCGAGCAGCTGCGCGCCGTAGGCCCCGCCCAGCGCGTAGGTGGGGAAGTAGCCCAGGTCACCGCACGACCAGTGGACGTCCTGGAGACACCCCAGCGTGTCATTTGGGACCTCGAGGCCAAGGTAGCTCGCGTAGCGCTCGTTCCACAGGGCGGGGACGTCTCGCGCCGTGGCCGTGCCGTCGAACAGCATCTGCTCGATCTCGTAGCGGATGATGATGTGCAGTGGGTAGGTGAGCTCGTCTGCCTCCGTGCGCACGAGGCCGGGCTCGGCGCGGTTCACGGCGAGGTAGAGCTCGCGTGCGCTGACGCCGTCGAAGCGCCCCGGGAAGCGGCGGCGCAGCGCCCCCAGCAGCACCGGCGCAAACGCCTCGCTGCGGCCGACGTAGTTCTCGAAGAAGCGGCTCTGGCTCTCGTGCACGCCGCTCGAGACGCCGCCGTTCAGGATCGTGCGGTCATAGGCGGGGTCGATGTTCTGCTCGTACATGGCATGTCCGCCCTCGTGCAGCATCGAGTAGACGTTGCTGATGACGTCGTTCTCGTACACGTGGGTGGCGATGTAGGCATGGGCGCTGCACACCGAGTCCGTGAAGGGGTGCTCGGTCTCCGCGAGCGTGAGCGCGCTGGCGCGCAGGCCCTCGATGTCGAGCAGGTCACGGGCGAGCGCCATCTGGGTGTCGTGGTCGAACGTGCCCTCGATGCAGGCGCGGCTCGGCTGCCAGCCCCTCTCGCGCATCGCGGAGACGAGTGGCACCACGCAGTCCTTCACCTGCGAGAAGAACGCGTCGTAGAAGGCGCGGGACGTCCCACGCTCGAAGTCGTCGAGCAGCGTGTCGTAGGCGTCCTGTCCCGGGCGGCGCAGCTCGGCGATCTCGCGCATGGTGGCCACCATGCGATCCAGGTAGGGCGAGAAGCTCGCCCAGTCATTCTCGCGCTTGGCGCGGGTCCAGACGCTCTGGGCCTCGCAGCACAGGCGCGCGAAGTCGGCCTGGGTGGCCGCCGGCACGCAGACGCGCTCCTCGCGCTCGCGGCCAAGCACGCGGACCTGCGCGGCACGCACCTCGTCGAGCTCGCCTTCGGCGGCCGCCGCCCCCAGGCGTGCGAGTAGCTTGCCCGTCTCGTCTGAGCACATGAGGTCGTGGACCTCCTCCTCGAGCGTCGCGAGCGCCTCGGCTCGGGGGCCGGCCGCCTCCGTGGGGTCTGTCGTCTCGCCGGCGAACATGATGGACGTCGTGGCGTGACGGTGGGCGAACAGGTGCGCCTGCAGGGCGTCGAGCGCCTTGAGGTCTTGCGCGATGGTGGGCATGGCTCCTCCTTGTTGAACGTTGCACGCAGCCAAGTGTACTCGCGCTTGCGCGTTTTTCGTCTAAGTGGGGAGGGGCCTGCGGGGGCGGTGCATAATTGATGGCGCTTCCTAGCGAACGGGGGCGAGCGCCTCACGGGCCTTGTCCCACAACTGACTTAGGAGAATACGCATGAAGTACTTCGGCACCGACGGCTTCCGCGGCCGCGCCAACGAGGGCCTCACGGTCGATCACGCATTCGCCATCGGACGCTTCGTGGGCTGGTACTACGGCCTGCGCGAGGGTCGCAAGGCAAAGATCGTCATCGGCAAGGACACGCGCCGCTCCAGCTACATGTTCGAGTACGCGCTCGGCGCCGGCCTGGTGGCAAGCGGCGCGGACGCCTACCTGCTCCACGTCACCACGACCCCCTCGGTGAGCTACGTCGTGCGCAGCGAGGGCTTTGACTGCGGCATTATGATCACCGCGAGCCACAACCCCTACACCGACAACGGCATCAAGCTCATCGGCTCGGACGGCTACAAGATGGAGCCCGAGGTCCTCGAGCTGGTCGAGGACTACATCGACGGCAAGTCCGAGGTGCCCCTGGCCACTGGCGAGGAGATCGGCCGCACGATCGACTACGTCGAGGGCCGTAACCGCTACATCGGATTCCTCATCTCCTCGGCGAGCTTCTCGCTCCATGGTATGCGCATTGGCCTCGACTGCGCCAACGGTTCTTCCACGCCCATCGCCAAGGGCGTGTTCGATGCCCTGGGCGCCAAGACCTACGTGGTGTCCAACGAGCCCAACGGCTTCAACATCAACCGCGGCTGCGGCTCCACCCACATCGAGCAGCTCCAGAACCTCGTGAGCGAGAAGGGCCTCGACGTGGGCTTCGCCTTCGACGGCGACGCCGACCGCTGCATCGCGGTCGACGAGCACGGCAACGTCGTCGACGGCGACCTCATCATGTACGCGTGCGGCGTCTACCTGCACAAGCGCGGCCAGCTCGCCAATGACACCGTCGTGACCACGGTCATGAGCAACCTCGGCCTGTACAAGGCGCTCGAGGCGGCGGGCCTTCGCTACGAGCAGACCCCGGTGGGCGACAAGTACGTTGCCGCCTGCATGGCCGAGAACGGCTACTCGCTCGGCGGCGAGCAGAGCGGTCACGTCATCTTCTCCAAGTACAGCAACACCGGAGACGGCATCAACACGAGCCTGCGCATCATCGAGGCCATGCTCGGCTCCAAGAAGACGCTCTCCGAGCTCACCGAGCCGGTGAAGATCTACCCGCAGCTGCTCAAGAACGTCGTCGTGGCAGACAAGCAGGCCGTCATGGCAGACGAGCGCGTCAAGGCCGCCGTCGCCAGCGTCGAGACGTCGCTCGAGGGCGAGGGCCGCGCGCTCGTGCGCGCGAGCGGCACCGAGCCCATGGTCCGCGTCATGGTCGAGGCGGCAACCCCTGCCATCTGCGAGCAGTACGTCAACGAGGTCGTCAAGGTCATCGAGTCGCTGTAGGGCTCTGCTCGGCCCGTCTGCCGCCCGGCAGGCGGGCCTTCTTTTTCTGGAGGCACGGATGAGGCTCATTCTCTCGGACATCGACCGCACGATCCTGCCGTTTGGCATGCAGTCCGTTCCCAAGCGCACGCGCGAGGCCATGCACGAGGCTGTCGAGCGCGGATGCGCCGTGGGCCCGTGCACGGGCCGCTCGCTGGCGTGGGCGTCCATCCTGTTCGACGGCGACGACGCGTGCACCTCCACCTGCATCGCCACGAATGGCCTGCAGGTCTATCACGCCGGAGAGATGGTGCTCGAGAAGACGATCCCGGCCGAGTGCGTGCGGCGCATGGCAGACGTCGTCTCTGGCATCGAGCATGCTGGCCTCGTCTACTTCGACGACGCCCAGCCGCTCCTGTGTGCGGGCACGGCCGAGGACCTCACGGTGGCGTTTCCCCGCTATGGCAAGATCTGCAAGCCGGCGGGCCTTCCCACCCATGACGTCGTGAAGGTGAACGCCTTCGTCGCCGGGGACGAGGAGAGGACCTACGAGCTGGCGCGCCTGCTTTCCGCCGAGCTTCCCGAGCTCGACTTCGACGTGCCGCAGGTGGGCTTCACCAACATCATGCCCGCAGGCTGGAACAAGGGTGCGGCCGCCCTGTACCTGCGCGACTACCTCGGCGTGGCGCCCGAGGACGTCTTCGTCTTCGGCGACGCCGAGAACGACCTCACGATGCTCACGGCCGTGGAGAACTCCGTGGCCGTCGCCAACGCCACGCCCGCCGCGGCTGCGGCGGCTCGCTGGCACATCGGCGCATGCGAGGACCTCGCCGTGGCCGATGCCATCTCCGCCCTGGCCCGCGGCGAGTTTCCGTTCGAACGCTAGCCTGCGAAACCTGCAAAAGGGACAGTCCCCTTTGCGGGTTTCGCCAAGAAGAAAGGGGCCGTCGGCGTCATGCCGGCGGCCCTTCGTCGTGTATGCCTCGGTTCCCTACTTCACGACGCCCTTGCGAAGCAGGATGTTGGCGTAGGTGGCCTCCTCGGAGGTGGCCACGATCGCGTAGGTCTTGCGGGCGCGCTCGATGAAGGCGTCGTGCTCCATGTGCGTGATCTTCACGTCGCCGCAGTGCTTCTTGATGATCTCGCGGTACGTGGCCCAGATGGGAGGCTCCTCGGGCGTGGGGCTCTCCATCATGGCGACGGGGCTGTCGACGTAGTCGTCGAGCGGCATGAGCGTGAGGATGGAGTCGAGGATCTCCGGCACGCCCAGGCCGATGCAGCGCACGAGCAGGTTGCCGCTCGAGGTTGCCGGGTAGTTGCCGTCGGACAGGACGATCTCGTCGCCGTGGCCCATTTCCATGAGGACCTTGAGCAGGTCGGGCGAGACGTTCTTGGGAATACCGTTCAGCATGCTTGCTCCCCTTTCGCGGAGGTTCTTCACGTACCCACTGTTATAGCCGCAGGCCTCGCGGCCCTTGTCGGCGCATCCGCCAGCGGCATGCCAGAGGGGACGGGTTCCACTGGCATGCTTTTGTCGTACATGCCAGAGGGGACGGGTTCCACTGGCACGCTTTTGTCGGGGCGGCTAGTCGCGGGGCAGTCCCGCGCGGTCAAGCGAGGAGAACTTGAGCCCAAAGTAGTCCCAGCGCAGGTAGGAGAGGGCATCCTCGACCACCTCGCCCGTGGCGAGCGTCGTCTGCTTGTGCTCGCGCACGACGGGCACGTCTCCCGTGAAGCCGAGCGCCTTGGCGACGTCTGGGGGAGCGGGGAACATCACGTCGTCCTCCTCGGTCGCCGCCTCGTCGTTCAGCGAGATGTTGAAGTCCTCGCGCACGCGGCGATAGACCGAGACGTACTCGCTCGGATCGAGGTCTCCTCGCACGAGCCTGCTGGGGATGTAGGAGCGCTGCAGCACTACGGGCACGCCGTCGCAGCTGCGTATGCGCACGATCTTGTGATAGCCCTCGTTCGCGGCAAGGCGCATCATCGACTTGACCTCGGGGTCGTTCCCGGGCTCCATCGAGACCACGCGGACGCTCTCCTTGTTCGTGGCACCCTCCCAGGGCTCCATGTCCGTGAGCTCCACGAGCCTGCGCTTGCGCGTGCGCGAGACGAACGTGCCCTTTCCCTGGCTTCTCACGAGGTATCCCATGTTCACGAGCTCGCGAAGCGCGCGCACGATGGTGATGGAGCTCACGCCGTAGCGCTCGATGAGCTCCGACTCGCTGTAGAAGCGCTGGCCGTTCTCGAACTTCTTGCTCTCGATCTCCCGGCGCAGGTCCTCCTTGATGAGGGCATACTTGGGCGTTCTCATGGCATCACACCGCCTACGGACGTCGTCCGCGGCTTCGGCGCGAAGCGGGTGGCGGACGGGGACAGACATACTATATTGAGTGTATCGATGGGAAGCCCCGTAGGGCCAACCCCTCGGCGGATGTCAGTTTGGACGGCATGTGCGTCGTATGCCATGCCGGCGGCTGCGGGTGTGCCCGCACACGAGAGAGGACGAGCATGGCAACGTATGCGATCAAGGCCGACAGGTTCTTCCTGCCGGGTTCCTCCGTTGAGGGTGGCTACCTCACGGTGAGCGACGGCGTCTTTGGCGCCTGGAGCGCCGAGGCTCCCGAGGGCGTCGAGGTCCGCGACTACACGGGCAGCATGATTGCCCCGGGCATGGTGGACACGCACATTCACGGCTTCTTCGGCCACGCCACGATCGACGCGGACGCCGAGGGCATCAACGCCTCGAGCCTCGAGCTCGCCCGTCGCGGCACCACGTCTTGGGTCCCCACGACGTTCACCGACGACGCCGGCCACATCGGCGAGTGCTGTGCCGCCATCGCCGCCGCCGACGAGGCGCGCGACCCTGGCTTCCGCGGTGCCCACATCCAGGGCATCTACCTGGAGGGCCCGTTCTTCACGATGAAGCACGTGGGCGCCCAGAACCCCGAGTACCTCATCGACCCGAGCTACGAGGTCTTCAAGGGCTGGCAGGAGAAGGCCGGCGGTCGCATCGTCAAAAGCGCGCTCGCGCCCGAGCGCGAGGGCTCTGCGGCCTACATCGCCGCGCTCGACGCCGAGGGCGTCGTGACCTCCATCGGCCACTCCGACGCCACCTACGAGGAGGCGCTCGCCGCCGTGAACGCCGGCGCCACCTGCTTCGTCCATACCTACAACGGCATGCGCGGCCTGCATCACCGCGAGCCGGGCACGCTCGGCTGCGCCATGTCCACGCCCGAGACCTACGCCGAGGTCATCTGCGACGGCAAGCACGTGCAGCCTGCCGCCATCAAGGCGCTCGTGCGTGCCAAGGGCTGGCAGCACTCCGTGCTCATCACCGACTGCCTTGGCTGCGGCGGCCTTCCCGAGGGCCACTACATGAGCGGCGGCCTTCCCGTCGTCATGGAGGGCGGCCTGTGCTACCTCGAGAACCCCGATGGCACGAAGGGCAACATCGCCGGTTCCGTGCTCACGCTCGCCAAGGGCGTCAAGAACGTCGTGGACTGGGGTATCGCGAGCGCAGACGAGGCCATCCGCATGGCCACGGAGGTCGCGGCCCGCTCCGCGCGCATCGATCGCGTCTGCGGCTCCATCAAGCCGGGCCGTGCGGCGGACTTCGTCGTGTTCGACCACGAGCTCAACCTTCGCGAGACCTATCTGGCGGGCGAGACGCTCGGTGCGCCCGAGGACTAGCCATCTAGCGAGATTAATATCTCTTATTGAGGCGTTTACCAGCAGGTATGTGGCCCGTAGGCGATTAGAAACGCCTACGGGCCACTTTTGTGACGCAACCGTTCGCCGCGCGAATTGAAACGGTTACAGAAGCGACACACCGAGTAACAACAAAGTTCATATACTAAATCGCGGACCCAAGGGCCCGGGTCTGCCCATGCGCCTCCGGCGTGGGGGCGCGTAGGTAAACAGGCATCTCTCCAACCTGGGGTTCGGGAGATGCCAGGGATCGGGTGATCCCGAGAAAGAGAAGAGAGGGTGAATTGGAATGGGCTTTCCGCAGATCATAGCTCTTACTGTGTACGCGGCGTTTGTCACCTGGGAGATGCTGGGACCGAACTTCTACCTGTCGAAGCCGGTTATCGCTGGCCTGTTTGCAGGCGCCGTCATGGGTGATGTGGCCACGGGCCTCTTCATCGGCGGTACGCTTCAGCTCATGGTCCTCGGCGTTGGCACCTATGGTGGCTCGTCGATTCCCGACTACATGTCCGGCGCCCTGATCGGCACCGCCTTCGCCGTCACGACCGGCTCGACCGAGATCGGTCTTGCCGTCGCCGTGCCCGTGGGCCTGCTGCTCGTTCAGTGCGACATTCTCGGCCGCTTCTGCAACACCGCGTTCCAGAACATGGCCGATGCCGGTGCTGAGGAGAAGAACTGGCGCAAGGTCGAGCTCGGCTGCCTGCTGGGCACGATTCCTTGGTGCCTCTCCCGCGCCATCCCCGTCTTCCTGTGCCTCGCCCTTGGCCAGGACGTCGTCGCCAGCCTCGCCGCCGCCGCTCCCGAGTGGCTGCTCAACGGCTTCAAGTGCGTCTCCGGCATGCTCCCCGCTGTCGGTATCGCCATCCTGCTTCACTTCATGCCGCTCAACCGCTTCTGGCCGTACGCCCTTCTCGGCTTCGTGCTTGCCGCCTACCTCAACGTCCCCATGCTGGGCGTTGCTCTCGTGGGCCTCGCCTTCGCTGCCGTGAAGTACTACGAGTTCACTCAGCAGAAGCCGGCCGTTGCCGCTGTGGCTGCTAGCACCGAGGGAGGGACCATCGATGACGACGAGTAACACCGCTCTTTCGCAGAAGACGCTCAACAAGGTCTTCTGGCGCTGGTACTTCTGGGGCCAGATCGGTTGGAACTACGAGAAGATGCAGGGCTCGGGCTACTGCTACGCCATGATGCCCGCCCTGAAGGAGATCTACACCAACGAGGACGACCTGCAGGTTGCCGTGAAGAACCACCTTCAGTTCTTCAACACGACGCCCGACATGGCCTTCATCATCCTCGGCATTGACTGCGCCATTGAGCCCGAGCTCAAGCTCGACGGCATGGAGGCCGTCAGCGGCATCAAGACCGGCCTCATGGGCCCGTTCGCTGGCGTGGGCGACTCCATCTTCGGCGTCGTCATCCCGACGATCTTTGGCGCCATCGCCGCCTACATGGCTCTCGATGGCAACCCCGTGGGCTGCTTCATCTGGATTGCCATGGGCGTTGTGACGACCATCATCCGTTGGTTCCTGTTCAAGATCGGCTACACGCAGGGCCAGTCCGCGGTCGGCACGATCGCCGAGAACATGAAGCCCATCACCGACGCCGCCTCCATCCTGGGCCTTGTCGTCGTTGGCGCCCTCGTGTGCTCCGTCGTCTCGATCCACGCGCCCGGCACGTTCACCTTTGGTGACGTCTCGCAGCCCGTCCAGGACCTGCTCGATGGCATCATGCCGTCCCTGCTTCCCCTGTGCGGCACCGCTCTCGTGTATTGGCTGCTCTCCAAGAAGGGTATGACTTCCAACAAGGCGATTCTCATCGTCATCGTTGTTGGTCTGCTGTTTGGCTGCACCGGTATCCTGGCTAAGTAGACCCTAATCTGAGGAGGTAGCACTATGGCTGACGAATTCGAGGGCATGCCCGGCATTGTTGCAATCCGCATTGATGACCGACTGATTCACGGGCAGGTCGTGGCCTATTGGTCGAACTCGCTCAAGCTCACGCGCATTATGGTTGCCAATGATCAGGTGGCTGCCGATGACATGCGCAAGTCGGTTTTGAGGATGGCGGCCCCTGCTGGCATCAAGACCTCGATCATTCCGGTCGAGCGTGCTGCCAAGCAGATTCTCGAGGGCAAGTATGCCGGCCAGCGCGTGTTCCTTATCGTGAACTCGCCCGCTGACATCATTCGCCTCATCGACCTTGGCCTGCCCATCACGACGATCAACATCGGCAACATGGGCGGCAAGGACGATACGCACGTCGTCAAGAAGTACGTTAACGTCACCGACGAGCAGGAGCAGCAATTCCGTGACCTGCTGGCCCGCGGCATCGAGATCACCACGCAGCTCGTTCCGCAGGACCCGGTGACCCACCTCACGGACTTCCTGAAGTAGGGCCCAATCGAGAGGGGTCGGGCGCCAACGCACCCGACCCCTCTTTTTGAGGGCGGGCTCTTCCCGGCGACCCGGGGCGAGCCGGTCCATGCGTGTCAGGCGGGCGGTCTGGCACGCATGGGCTCAAAACCCAGCGTATGCATCGTGTTCGCAAAGACCCAAAGAAGGGGAGGACTTGCATGAACAAGACCGCCGAGCGTTTCAAGGCAGAGATCATCAAGCGCATCGATGAGGTCACCGACGGCCAGGAGGACGCCATCCACGAGGCCGCGACCATCTTTGCCGACACCATCGAGCGCGGCGGCATCATCCGCGCCTTTGGCTCGGGCCACTCGTTTGGTAACGCCCTCGAGATCTGCGGCCGCGCTGGTGGCTACATCCAGACCCGCATCATCCGCGAGCCGTCCAACGGCATCTACGAGATGCTCAACGGCACGGGCGAGCAGTTCATGCACAAGCTCGACCTGCGCCCGCAGGACTGCCTCGTGGTCATCTCGAACTCGGGCCGCAACCCCCTGGGCATCGACATCGCCGAGCTCGCCCAGAAGAAGGGCGTCAAGACGATCGTCGTCACCGCGCTCGAGGTCTCCAAGGCCGGCACCTCACGCCGCGCCGACGGCAAGCTCCTTTATGAGTTTGGCGACGTCGTGCTCGACAACAAGAGCTCGTTTGGCGACGCCTGCATCGACGTCGAGGGACTTGACACCAAGGTGGGCGGCACCTCGCTCTACACCGGTTGCATGCTGCTCGACTGCGCCATCATGGAGTCGCTCGACATCCTGCTCGAGCGCGGCGTGACTCCGCCCGTGTTCATGAGCGCCAACGTCGACGGCGGCCCTGAGTTCAACCAGAAGCTGCTCGACAAGTTCGCCGACCGTCTCGCCGAGTACTAGGGTTCGCGTTAGTTCGCGCGCCCCGGGTGCCGATCGGGCATTCGGGGCGCTTGTCTTTGCAAGGAGTTTTGCATGGGGGTTACGACCATCGACAGGAAGCCCGCCGACGCTGGCTTCGAGAGCTGGAAGGTTTCGTTCGACCACGACGTGAGCGACGTCATCAACCTCGATGACCCGGGCGCCGCGCCCGAGGTCGACGAGGCGCTCGAGCGCGAGGGCGTCGTGCCCCTGTTCGTGCCTAAGGTCGAGAGCGCCTGGGGCAACGAGCTCGAGCTGTCGGTGTTCGTGATGCCGCAGGCAGACATCGCCTCGGCCGAGCCTTACCCGCTGGGCCCGGTCAAGGCCCCGCACGTGAGCGAGGCCGAGGTCGACCAGAACGTGGCGCAGCTCGTGGCTGGCCATGGCCAGCTTGCGCCCGCCCTCGGCGTGTCTGTGCCTCGCATGGGTGACACCGTGGTCATCGACATCCAGGGCAAGGCGCCCAGCGGCAAGATTGATGACCTCACGAAGACGAACTTCCGTTACCTCGTGGGCTCGGCTGCCCTCCCCGGAAAGGTGACGACGCTGCTCTTGGGCATGCGCATCCGAGAGACGAAGCGCTGCAACCTCTCCCAAGGCTGGCGCATCCACGGAGAGCTTGGCGACGGCGGTCGCTCGCGCGCCTGCGAGCTGCGCGTGGCCGTGCGAGACATTCTTCGCGTGAAGGCTCCCAAGCTCACCGACGAGTGGGTCGCCGAGAACATGCCCAACGCCAAGAACGTGCGCGGCCTCAAGGACATCGTTCGCAAGACGCTCCGTGCTGAGGCAGAGAGCGCCCAGCATGACGAGCTGCTCGAGCGTGCCGCAAACCAGCTGACGGGTCGCGTGACGTCCATGCCTCCCGAGGACGCGGTGACCGAGATGGCCAACTCCTCGTTCGAGGGCCTGCTCGAGCAGGTCCATGGCGGTGGCTACACCATCACGGAGTACCTGAACTCGCAGCACACCGACGAGCAGAAGCTTCGCGGCATGCTCAAGGCCCAGGCGAGCTCCGAGCTCACCCGTCTCATGGCGCTCGACGCCCTGGCGAGGGACAACAAGCTCGAGCCGGGCGAGCAGGATTACGCACAGGCCGCCCGCACCGTTGGCAAGGCGGGCATCGAGAACCCCCAGGAGGCGCTCGAGGGCTCGTTCGGCCGCGTCTACGCGCGTCAGCTCGCCCTTCGCGCCCGTGCGAACGAGTGGCTGCTCGAGCGTCAGGGCCTCGGCCGCAAGTAGGAAAGGACAGGGCGCCCATGGGCACCCCGACAACAGGAGGAATCATATGATCGGCTTCATTCTCACGGGTCACGGCGAGTTCGCCCCCGGCCTCGCAAGCGCGCTCGAGCTCGTCGCGGGCAGGCAGGAGGGCTTCAAGGTCGTCCCGTTCGACGTCGACAAGGCCGCCGACTACCCCGAGCTCATCCACTCCGAGATCGCAGCCATGCGCGAGCAGACCGACGGCGTCGTCGTGTTCTGCGACCTTCTCGGCGGCACGCCCTTCAACCAGGCCATGATGGCCTCCCAGACTACGCCCGACGTTGAGATCGTCGTGGGCGCCAACCTGCCCATGCTCATCGAGACGCTCTTTGCCCGCAGCTCCGACGCGAACGCCACGATTGACTCGCTCGTCGAGACGGCCGTCAACGCCGGCAAGAACGGCGTCGACACGCGCAAGTTCGAGGTCTGCGCCGACGACGAGGACGACGAGTAGACAAACTGGGCGTGCGGGGCTCTCTCCCCGCGATCACCTGATGGGAGGCGAGGGCCGTGGCAACCATACGAGACGTCGCAAGGCGAGCGGATGTGTCGGTTGCCACGGTCTCGCGCTATCTCAACGGCGCGCAGCTGCGTGAGGACAACCGGGTCAGGATCGCCGAGGCCATCGAGGAGCTGGGATACCAGCCCAACATCATCGGCCGCGCCTTCGCGACGGCGCACAGCTACACCGTGGGCATCCTCATCAGCAGCGCCACGAACCCGTTTGCGGCCTCGCTCATGGGGCTCGTCGAGCACGAGCTCGAGCGCCTGGGCTATGCGGCCGTGTTCGTCGAGTACCAGGGAGACGCCGACTTCCTTCGCGAGAAGGTCGAGTTTCTCCAGATGCACCAGACGGACGGCCTCATCGTGGTGCTCTCAGAGCTTGCGCCCGCAAGCGTCGAGTTTCTTCGCGAGGTGGCCGTGCCGCTCGTGCTCATCGACAACCCGCTCGTGGGGTCAAGTGCGGACTCCATCGTCGTGGACAACTGCGATGCGGTGCGCAAGGCAGTTGGCGCCATGCTTGACGCAGGCCACGAGAGGGTGGGCCTCGTCTCCATGCAGCAGATCTCCCACGTGGGTATCGAGCGGGCCCGAGGCTGGAGGCTTGCCCATGAGGACCGCGGCCTTCCGGTGTCCGAGGAGCTCGTGCGCTTCTGCGACAGCGTGAAGGAGGCCGCTGCCCAGGCAACCTGCGAGCTGCTGTCCGCAGGTGTCACGGCAGTCTTTGCCTGCAACCACTATCTGGAGCTCGGGGCCCTCAAGTGCATGCTCCGCCGAGGCCTGCGCCCCGGTGTCGACGTGGGCTTTGCCGGCTTCGACGAGCTTGAGTTCGCCGACATCTTCGACCCCATCCCCACAAGCGTCATCCAGCCGGTCGTGGGGATTGCTTCCCTTGCCGCCAGCCTCCTCGTAGGCCGGATAGGTCGCGGCTTCGCGCCGGACGGCATCCATCGCCTGGCCTGCGAGGTGCGCCTCACCGAGTCTGCGCTCGGCGGGCTGCCGGCGTAGGTGGGTTGCTGCGAGTGGGTGGGCGGGATGTCTGTCGCCTGTTCAAACAGCTTTGCTTCGCAAAGAACTCGCATGCGACAGACACCCCGCCCGCCCTTTTAAGCTCCACGTTGTCGACGTGCGTGAGGCCGCCCGCTGACGGGCTCCGGGCCGCTCGCCTGAATGCCGTCCGCACTAAGGCTCCCGCTTAAGGGAAAACAATGCGAGGTGGCCCTGAGGCCTATCGAATGCGAGTTCTCCGAAGGAGCTGTCCGAGCAGGCGATGGGCCCTCGGCCAGCCCTTTAGCGGGCATTACCCCATCAGCTCGGAGACGACGCTTGCCACGAGCGTGCGCGGGAGCAGAACGTCCAGGCCGCTCTCGCGTCGGGCGGCGTCGCGCATGGCGACCGTGAATCCCATGCAGTCGAGGCAGAGGAAGGCGTCGTCGTGGTCGCGCAGCGTGCGGGCCGCGGCCATGACGCCGTCGATGCCCTTGTAGGGGCTTGCGGACACGACGTCGATGTTCACGCCGCTTGCCGCCCACCACTCGCGGGCCTGATCGGCCTGGGAGGCCTCCGGCACCATGACGGCGACGCGGCGGCCGCCGGCGAGGGCGCGGGCCGTGGAGTGCAGCAGGGGCTGCGGAAACACGAGCGGAACCGTGTGCCTGAGCTCGGGGAACGACCCAGTGCACAGCACGATGATGGCGCGGCAGCCGTCCCGCTCGGCCTCGTCGATCTTTGCCTGGACGAGGGGGACCACCTTGTCTCCCGAGAAGGTTGCCTGGCTGCCGTCGCGCATGCGCGAGACGAGCACCTCCTGCCCAGGCTCGGGCGCCAGGTCGCGCTCGATGTCTGCGAGCGTGAGGCCGTCGAGCGCACCGTACTCGACGAGCTCGAGGTTGAGCGCGAGCTTGGGGATGAGGTCGCACGTCATGTCGGTGCGGGGCGACTGGCCCACCGTGATGCCTGCGATTCTCGTGTGCTGAGACATGAATCCTCCTGTTGCTGCGAGCCTCAAAAGAAAAGCCCGCCGGAGCTGCCGGCGGGCTCGTGTGTCGCTTCTGGCGATCGCTACTTGGCCTCGCCCATGCCCTGGAAGCGCGTCATGTCGCCGTACAGGTCCTTGAGGTGGGAGAACTGATCCTCCTCATAGAACTTGCAGGCGCCGGGGCCGTAGACCTTGGCGACCTCGACGGCGAAACGCGCGGCCTCCTCGACGTCGGCGCCGTGCGTGGCGCCCGTGGCGCAACCGGCGACCATCTGCTCGGTGGCGATGGCCACGCCCACGACGGGGGCGCTGGTGGCGGTGGCGGGCTGCAGGATGCTGTTCAGGTGGTAGAGGTCATTGCCGTAGGGCGTGATGTCCTGCTGGGAGAGGGCGAAGACCTCGGGCATCTTGCCCGTGACGCGCGTCATGACGTCCATGAGGTCGTTGGAGACGGACAGGATGTAGCCCTGCATGACCGTCGGCGAGATGGCGATGCCGTTGAGGTTGATGATGCGGTTGCCCTTGGTGGTGTCGATGGAGACGATGGCGTCCATGCGCTCGTCGACCTCCATGCGGTTCATGGTCTCCATGTCGATGGGGGAGTCCATGAAGGGGACGGGCTCGTGCGGCAGCGTCGGGGCGTCGGGGCAGATGTGGGTGGCCACGATGACGTCGCCCTCGAGGACGTCGCCGTTCTCGTGCATCTCGACGAGCTTGAGCGCGGCGGTGAGGGCCGCCACGGCGCCGTCACCGTCGGACACGGCGCCAATCATCTCGGGACGGGCGCCCAGGCCGCCGAGGCGGCCGACGATGCCGAGCGTGGGGGCGGTGCCACCGCTGGACTTGCCGTTCGAGCCGGGGATGAGGACCTTGATGCAGTCGGTGCCGCCGCGCTCGCCGCTCACGCGCTCGACCGTGACGTCCGTGGCGCCGTGGGCGCGCAGGAAGTCTGCGGTCTCGTTGCCGCTGGCCTGGGGCTTGTCGATGAGGTCGTAGACGTCGAGCATCTGGCGAAGAAGCATGGTGGCTCACTTTCGTTTGAACGTATTCGGTCGACCGGTGCGGTCATCTGGGACATGATAGGACAATATGAAGCCTGTAAAGTCTCCCAAGCGCTATGCTGAAGCACATTGCCGGAAATAGTGACCAAGGAGCATGCAACGTGGCCCTAGACGAACTGGACTTCTCTGCCGTAAACGAGCTGACGAACGAGTTCGCCAGCGTGCGCGCCAACCGCGTGGCCCGCAACGCCGTGACGGCGCTCAACGTCGTGGAGGCGAGCGTCGACCGCCGCCAGGCGCGCAACTACCAGGACACGTTCGGCGTGTCACTCAAGACCGCCAAGACCGTCACCGGCCAGCGCCATTCGGGCCGCTGCTGGATGTTCTCGACGCTCAACGTCCTTCGCTCGAAGGTGCTCGAGAACCTCGACATCGACGACTTCGAGTTCTCGCAGAACTACATCCAGTTCTATGACAAGCTCGAGCGCTGCAACTCCCGTCTGGAGTACGTCATCGACACGGCGGACCTGCCCTGGAACGACCGCGAGGTCACCCAGCTTATGCTCACGCCCGTCGAGGACGGCGGCCAGTTCGTCTTCTGCTGCAACCTCGTGAAGAAGTGGGGCGCCATCCCCAAGGCGCTCATGCCCGACACGGCGTGCAACAAGGACACCGCCCAGATGAACTCGCTGCTCACGACCCTTCTGCGCAAGGACGCCACGATCCTTCGCAAGATGGCCGCCGACGGCGCCACGACCGAGGAGCTGCGCGCCAGGAAGCAGGAGATGCTGCCGGAGTTCCACCGCATCCTGTGCTGCTGCCTGGGCGAGCCGCCCGTGACGTTCGACCTCACGATGGAGGTAGGCGAGGGCGCCGACGTGGACAAGAGCAAGGTAAGCCGCCAGCTGTCCGCCAACGGCGGCGAGGAGAGCCTCGTCCTGCGCGACCACGGCATCACGCCGCGCGAGTTCGTGGAGCGCTACGTCAAGCTCAACCTCGAGGACTATGTCGAGCTCGTGAACTTCCCGGGCGAGGGCCGTCCCTACGAGCACGCCTACGGCATCCGCTACTTCGACCCGGTCATCGGCGGCCAGCGCCTGCGCTTCCTCAACATGCCCATGGAGGACCTCGAGAACGCCGCCGTGGAGTCGCTCAAGGCGGGTGTGCCCGCGTTCATGATGTGCGCGGTCAACAAGAAACTCATGCGCAAGGACGAGGACTTCTCCGGCGTGCTCGCGCTTGACGGCATGGACCTCGACGGCACGTTCGGCGTCGACCTCTCCCAGACCAAGGCCGAGATGATCGACGACCGCGAGTGCGGCATGACGCACTGCATGGCCTTCCAGGGCGTCGAGCTGGGGCAGGACGGAAAGCCCGTGGCCTGGCGCGTCGAGAACAGCTGGGGAGACGACTTCGGCTTCGACGGCTACCTCGTCATCGACGCCGACTGGTTCCGCCTGTACGGCGGCGATGTCGTGGTGGAGCGCCGCTTCGTGCCTGAGCGCATCCAGAAGCTGTGGGACACGCTGCCGCTCGAGGACGTTGCCTACTGGGACAACATGCTCGCCATCGGCTAGGTGACACGCCCGGAGCGGACGCCGCGCGTCACCGAAATTGGATATTATTTCGGTTCTATAAACCCTCGCATCGTCATAAGACGGCGCGAGGGTTTCTTTTGTAAGGTACTTAATACGAAATGATGGGAACTATTTCCGCTCATTCGTCACAGTTGCGGCTGGCCCGCTCACCGGGCTGGCCCTTTTCCTTAAAGGGAGGAAAAATGAAGGACCTCAAGATCTCCAGGCGTTCGTTCGTCGGGGGCGTCTCCATCTTTGCAGCGGCAATGGCGGGTGCCGCGCTCTCCGGCTGCAGCTCTGATGGTGGCTCGACTTCCACCGGTGCCGGCGTTGATGGCGGCACGCTCGTCATCAGCCTGCCTTCCTCGCCCAAGTACCTCGACCCCGTCAAGTATACGGGCGCCTATGAGGCCCAGATCATCTGGACCGTGTGCGACACCCTCGTTGACTACAACATCGACCTCACCGAGATTGTTCCCCAGCTCGCCACTGAGTGGAAGGTCTCCGACGACGGACTCACCTACACCTTCACCATCCGTGACGACGCCAAGTTCCAGGCTGGCCAGTACCAGGAGGGCCGCGCCGTCGTCGCCGAGGACGTCAAGTACTCCCTCGAGCGCTCTGCGACTGAGTCCTCGATGAACCGCCTAAGCATGCTCGACCACTGCAACGTCGTTGATGACCACACGGTCGAGTGCGTGCTGAAGGCCCCCAACGCTTCGTTCCTCACCGCCCTTACAGATGCCGGCAACGTCATCGTCCCGAAGGAAGAGGTCGAGGGCTGGGGTGACGCCTTCGGCGATCACATCGTGGGCTCTGGTCCGTTCAAGCTCGACCAGTTCGTGAAGGACCAGCAGAGCGACCTGTCCCGTTCTGACAACTACTGGGGCGAGAAGCCGCACCTCGACGGCGTCACCATCAAGGTCGTTACCGATATGACGCAGGCTGCCAACGGCCTGTCCACGGGTGAGATCGACATCGCTACTTCGCTCACGGGCGAGGCCACCCAGACCATCAAGAACAATGACCAGCTCGTCCTGGACCAGAAGCAGGCGCTTCACGTTGCCTACGTCTACATGAACCAGGTCAACGGCCCCACCGCTGACCAGAAGGTCCGCAAGGCCATTCTCATGGCCGTCAACCGCGATGACCTGGTCAAGGGCGTCTATCCCTATGGCGAGGCTACGACCGCCGTGCTGCCTCTGCCCACGGGCTCTTGGGGCTATGACGAGTCCGTCGAGGCTGACGTCCCGGCCTATGACCCCGAGGGCGCCAAGAAGCTCCTCGCCGAGGCTGGCTATCCGGACGGTCTCACCCTCAACATGTACATCTCCAACACCGAGGCTCGCGTGAAGATGGCCACCATCCTCCAGCAGGCCCTCAAGGAGAACCTGAACATCGACCTCACCATCAACCCGAGCGACTGGGGCACCTTCAGCGCCACCGCCGCCGCCGGCAAGGCCGACCTGTACGGCATGAGCTGGTCCTGGTACCCCGATCCCTACTTCTTCCTCAACAAGCTGTTCAGCTCCACGGAGATTGGCGCGCTTGGCAACGGTGCTGGCTTCAGCCACCCTGAGGTTGACGAGCTGCTCGACAAGGCCCTTGAGGTCACGGATCAGGACGAGCGCGCCAAGTACTACAAGGAGGCCCTGAAGAAGATCGTGTCTTATGACCCGATGTTCGTCTATGGCTCCGAGTTCGTGAACACCGGCCTTACCAAGAAGGTTGAGGGCTTCCAGAGCCGCGCTGACAACAAGACGACCATCGTCTCCAGTGAGATCAACCTCTCTAAGACGGCGTAATTTGAGTTTTTCATTCAGTTAAGAATGATGGGGGCATGGCCCAGAGCCGTGCCCCCATCACATGGTTACGCGGGCACAAGTTCCCGCCAGACTCCGCTCAGGGGGTGTTGCAAAGGTGGCAAAGACAATCCTCAAGAGGATTCTCCAGACGATTCCGGTTCTGTTCGTAGTCGTCACCATCACCTTCGTCCTCACGCGCATGATTCCGGGCGATCCAGCGGCGCAGATGCTGGGTCCGCAGGCGTCACCCGATGCGATTGCGACGATGAGGCTAAAGATGGGTCTCGATGAGCCCATGTTTACGCAGTACATCAACTACTTGGTTGGTGTACTGCATGGCGATTTTGGCTACTCGTACTCCTACAGTGGCCCCGTCATGCCCATCATCCTGAGCAGGCTCCCCTCCACGCTTTCGATCACCCTTACGGGCCTCGCGCTCGCTCTTCTCGTTGGCGTGCCCATTGGTGTCGTGTCCGCCGTGAAGCAGAACACCATCTTTGACTACGTCTTCATGGTGCTCGCCCTCGTCGGTGTCTCCATGCCTATTTTCTGGCTGGGCCTCATGCTCGTCCTCACCTTCTCGGTGAACCTCGGCTGGCTTCCTGCCATGGGCATGGGTGCGATGTCGAAGGGCGTCTGGGACGTCATCAGCCACATGATTCTGCCGTGCTTCTGCCTGGCGACGATTCCTGCGGCGACGTTTGCCCGCATCACGCGTTCCAGCATGCTCGAGACGATCAACGGTGAGTACATCAAGGCACTCCGCGCTCGCGGCATCAAGGAGTCCAAGATCATCTGGAAGCACGCGTTCAAGAACGCGCTCCCGCCCATCGTAACCGTCTTGGGCCTTCAGCTCGCCAGCGCCTTCGCCGGCGCCATCCTGACGGAGACCATCTTCTCCTGGCCTGGCCTTGGCACGCTCATCGTCAATGCCGTCAACGGCCGTGACTACTCCCTCATTCAGGGCGTGGTCCTGTTCTCCGCCGTCGTCTTCGTCTTCGTGAACCTCGTTGTCGACATCGTCTATATGGTCATCAACCCCAAGGTCAATTATGAGGGGGGTAGCAACTAATGGCAGATAACGCTACTGGCGCTAGCCTTTCTGACGAGGCGACGCTCAAGATGCTCGAGCGCGAGCGCAAGGCGAACAACGCCTGGCACAAGCTCGCCCGTAACAAGATGGCGCTCGTGGGTCTTGCGATCGTCGTCGTGATGGTGATCCTCGCCATCTTTGCGCCCCTGCTTGCTCCGTGTGACCCCAATGCCACGGATACCAGCAACATGTTTGCTGCTCCCGGTGTGGGAGGCCACCTGTTTGGCACTGACGCCTATGGCCGTGACCTTCTCTCCCGCGTGATCTATGGTGCGCGCATCTCGATTTTCATCGCCATCGGCGGCACCATCCTCGGTGCCATCGTCGGTATCCTGCTGGGCCTTATTGCCGGCTTCTTCGGCGGCATCGTTGACTCTGTGATCATGCGCATCATGGACGGCATGATGGCGTTCCCGTTCATCCTGCTGTCCCTCATCCTCATGACCATCCTCGGTCAGGGCACCATCAACGTGATCATCGCGATTGGCGTTGCCAACGTGCCAAACTTCGCGCGCGTCGTGCGTGGTCAGGTCCATGTCGTGAAGAACGAGGAGTACTGCAACGCCGAGCGCGTAATTGGCGCCAGTCCCGCTCGCATCCTCTTCAAGCACATCTTCGCCAACGCCATGAGCCCGGTCATCGTCTACTTCACGCTCAACATCGCCAGCGCGATCATCTCTGAGGCTGCGCTCTCTTTCCTCGGTCTTGGCATCCAGCCGCCCACCGCTTCTTGGGGCTCGATTCTTTCCGAGGGCAAGAGCTGCCTGCAGGGCGCTCCTCACATCGCCACGATTTCTGGCATGTTCATCCTCGTCACCGTTCTTGGCTTCAACCTGTTTGGTGACGGTATTCGTGACGTTCTCGACCCGAAGCAGAAGAGGTAGGCCCTATGAGCGAGAACAACACTCAGGCTACCGAGGCCACCAAGGCTTCTGAGCAGGTCTCGGAGCACCTTGTCGAGGTCCACGACCTTAAGACGTACTTCCACACGGCTGCCGGCGTCGCCAAGGCCGTCGACGGCGTGAGCTTCACGCTCGATCGCGGCAAGACACTTGCCATCGTCGGTGAGTCTGGTTCCGGCAAGTCCGTCACCTCGAGCTCCCTGATGCACCTTCTGCCCAAGACCGGCAAGATCGAGGGCGGCAGCGTCATGTTCGATGGCAAGGACATCGTGCATGCCACCGAGGCTGAGCTCCGCGAGCTTCGTGGCAAGGACATCTCGATGATCTTCCAGGACCCGATGACGGCCCTGGACCCGGTTTTCAAGGTCGGGACCCAGATGATCGAGAACATCCGCCTGCATGACGGCCTCGACAAGGAGGCCGCGCGCGAGCGTGCCATCGAGATGCTCAAGCTCGTGAGCATCCCCAACCCCGAGAAGCGTATGGATTCGTATCCGTACGAGCTCTCGGGTGGTATGTGCCAGCGCGTTATGATCGCTATGGCAATGAGCTGCCACCCCAAGTTCATCATCGCCGACGAGCCTACCACCGCTCTTGACGTGACGGTCCAGGCTCAGGTCCTGAGCCTGCTCAAGGGCCTGCAGGACACGCTCAACACCGGCATCCTCCTCATCACGCACAACCTCGGCATCGTCTGGCAGATGGCTGACGACGTCATGGTCATGTATGCGGGCCGCACGTGTGAGTACGCCCCGATGGAGGAGCTCTACGCTAATCCGCTGCACCCCTACACCTGGGGCCTGCTGGACTCCATGCCCAAGCTCTCTGACAAGGCGAAGACGGATCTTAAGACCATTCCGGGTGTTCCGCCCGATCTGAGGCTCACCGGCACCTGCTGCAACTTCTACAACCGTTGCCCCTACGCCTGTGAGAAGTGCAAGAACGAGGTTCCGCCGCTGGTCGAGGTTAAGCCTGGCCACTTCGTGGCGTGCCACAGGCAGAACGGCGAGCAGACGCTCGTCCGTGGGGAGGCGAACTAGCTTGAGCGACAACAACGTCATCCTGAGCATCCAGAACCTGAGCAAGGAGTTCAAGCTCCGCGGCGAGGGCCTGTTCGCCAAGCCGCAGGTGCTCCACGCCCTGTCCGACATCTCCCTCGACGTCTACGAGGGCGAGACCCTCGGCATCATCGGCGAGTCCGGTTGTGGCAAGTCGACCCTCGGTCGTTGCATCGTCGGTCTCCATGAGCCCACGAGTGGCGAAATCATCTATAACGGTCAGGACATCTCCAAGCTTAAGGGCGCCGCTCGCAAGCCTGTGCACAAGGACCTCCAGATGATCTTCCAGGACTCCTATTCGAGTCTTGATCCTCGCTTTACCGCGGCGGCTTCCATCGAGGAGCCGATGGTCATCCATGGCATCGAGCCTGATGCCGCGAAGCGCCAGCAGAAGGTCCTCGACCTCATGAAGGAGGTCGGCCTCGACATCCAACACCTCCAGCGCTACCCGCACGAGTTCTCCGGCGGCCAGCGCCAGCGCATCAACGTGGCCCGCGCCCTGTCGCTCGACCCCAAGATCATCGTGTGCGACGAGCCCGTCTCGGCACTCGACGTCTCCATCCAGGCGCAGGTCCTCAACCTGTTCCGCCGCCTTCAGCGCGAGCGCGGCCTCACGTACGTGTTCATCAGCCACGACCTGTCTGTGGTCAAGCACATCTCCGACCGCGTGGCCATCATGTACCTTGGCCGCGTCATGGAGATCTCGCCGGCGCACAGCATCTACGAGAACCCGTTGCACCCCTACACGAAGGCGCTCCTCTCGGCCATCCCGCCCGAGAACCCCTTCGAGCGGCACCCCGAGATGAAGCTCGAGGGAGAGATTCCGAGCCCCGTGGGAGATCAGGTGGGGTGTCCGCTCGCCGGCCGCTGCCCCAACGCCACGGAGCGCTGCCACCGCGAGCGCCCGGCGCTCGTGGAGACCGAGCCCAACCACAAGGTGGCCTGCTTCCTGTATCACGACGAGGTCGCCGAGTAACATAGAGCCAGCTTAGAAGTCGCCCGGCCTGGCCTGAGCTTGGCCGGGCTGTTCATGAGAGGGGATTGCGAGAATGGCAGTCACGAAGCAGCAGCTTCACGAGGCGGTGCTCGCCCACAAGGACGACCTGCTCACGCTGTGCCAGCAGCTCATCCAGATCAAGAACCAGAGCCCGATCGACGACCAGGAGCCCGGCATCGAGTTCGTGCGCAACTACCTGGCCAAGCACGGCATCGACTCCGAGCGCATCGTGGCCGACACCGGCGAGGACTACCCGGTGGTCTACGCGCGCATCGGCTCCGACGAGGGCTTTCGCGTCGTGCTTAACGGCCACGTGGACGTTGTGCCCGTGGGCAACCTCGACGGCTGGGACTTCGACCCGTTCTCCGGAGAGATTCGCGACGGCAAGATCTTGGGCCGCGGCACGTCCGACATGAAGTGCGGCCTTGCGGTGCTGCTGTTCTCCATGGCCATGCTCAACGAGAGCGGCGCCGACCTCAAGGGCGACATCCGCCTGCACGTCGTCTGCGACGAGGAGATCGCCGGCACCGGCACGAAGTGGTTCTGCGAGAACGGCTATGCCGACGGCGCGAACGCCGTCATGGTGGGTGAGCCCACCGGCCACGACACGATCGAGATTGGCCAGAAGGGCATCCTGCACCTCACGCTCACGGCCCACGGCACGCCCGGCCACGGCTCCACGGGCAACTACAAGGGCGACAACGCCATCACCAAGCTCGCGAAGGTCATCCTGAACATCGACGACCTCACCGCCGTGCCCGGTCACTACGACGCCTCCCAGGCCCGTGCGCTCGCCAACTCCCGCACGATCGCCGAGCGCACGATCGACAACCCCAACGTGGGCAACGTCATCGACCACTGCTCGGCCAACGTGGGCATCATCCAGGGCGGCGGCAAGATCAACCAGGTGCCCGACCTGGCCTCCTGCAACGTCGACGTTCGCCTGCCGTACGGCTGCAAGCACGAGGACGTCGTGGCCGCCGTTGACGCCATGATCGCCAAGAGCGGCGTCACGGGCGTCGAGGCGAGCTACGAGTGGATCGCCGAGGGCAACTACACCGACGACGAGTCCAAGCTCGTGACGAGCCTCAAGGCCAACATCGAGCAGGTCTGGGGCGAGGAGTGCCTGCCGGCCTACCAGTGGGCGAGCTCCGACGCCGCGCACTACCGCAAGCTCGGCGCGCCGACGATCCAGTTTGGCCCGGCCAACAACGCCGGCATCCACGGCTACAACGAGGACGTGGACGTCATCGACGTGGTGCACGCAGCAGAGATCTACATGATGTCGCTGTGCGACATGCTGGGGGTGGAGTAGATGAGCGAGCAGTTCGTGGCGCAGGCCGCAGATCCCAACGCGGTGCCTGCCGCCAAGCAGAGCAAGACCCTGACGTGGGGCGTGGGCGAGGAGTCCATCGACTACGTCGCCAGCGCCTCTCATCTCGACATCTATGACCCACAGCGCGTGCTCGAGGGCAAGATGTTCAACGCGAGCTACGTCGCGAGCGCCGTGAACGGCGAGACGGTCGATGCGGCTTCGCGTCCCGTGACGTTTGCGTTCAACGGTGGCCCAGGCTCGGCGTCGGTGCCCATCAACTTCGGAGGGCTTGGTCCCCGCCGCGTCGTGAGCGAGGGCGAGCAGTTCGCGAGCGCCCGCTACGAGGTCGTCGACAACCCCGGCACGCTGCTGCGCGAGACCGACCTCGTCTTCCTCGACGCCCTGGGCACCGGCTGGTCGTTCGTGGCAGACGGCTATGACACCAAGCGCGTCTACGGCCTCGAGGAGGACGCGCGCACGTTCTGCCGCGCCATCATCCGCTGGCTCGACGAGCACAACCGCTGGGGCAGCCCGCTCTACATCTACGGCGAGTCCTACGGCACCATGCGCTCCGCCGTGCTCATGCGCTACCTGGGCGAGGCCGGCGTGCCGCTCGCGGGCGTCGTCATGCTCTCGGCCTACTTCGACTGGTCACAGAACCTGCCGGGCAATGACCTGTACTACCTGGGCATGCTTCCGAGCTTTGCCTCCACGGCCCAGCACTTTGGCATCACGGGCCGCGGTGTGGACGAGGACAAGTGGTTCGACGAGGCGAGCGAGTTCACGGCGACCGAGTACGCCGCCTCGCTCATGAAGGGTGACCGCATCGACCCGCGCGAGAAGCGCCGCGTCGCCAAGAAGATGGAGCGCTACATCGGCATCCCCGCCGAGCTCCTTCTCGCGCACAACAACCGCATCGAGCTCGAGGACTTCCGTGCCAACCTCCTCAGGGACAAGGGGCTCATGTGCGGCCGTCTCGACATGCGCTACACCGAGACGATGACGCTGCCCGTCCAGCGCAACACGTTCTACTTCGCCTGCGAGGACCCGGCGGGCCACGCCCTCGAGAACGCCTGGTACGGCGCCTTCCGCAGCTTCCTGCGTAGCGAGCTCGGCTACGAGAACCCGGCCGAGTACCGTCTGTCCGTGTGGAGCGAGATTGGCATTGGCTGGAACTGGGTTCACGACGAGCCTGGCATGGACGACACCAAGACCGCCGCGCCCAACCTCGCCTTCGACATCGCCACGGCGCTGCGCCGCAGCCCCACCACCAAGCTCGCCATTCTTGGCGGCCGCTATGACGCGGCGACGCCCTGGTGGAACATGGACCACACGATGAGCCAGCTGTTCCTGCCCAGGCAGCTCAAGGACCAGATCACCTACCACCGCTACGGCTGCGGCCACATGGCCTACACCGACGTCCCCACGCTCATGCAGATGGTCGACGACATGCACGAGTTCTACGCCAAGTAGGAGAGCCATGGACACAACTACGCTCATCAGCACGGCCGGCATCTGCGCCGTCGTCTTCATGCTGCTTGTCTCGGTGCTCCCCGGCATGCTTCGTGGCGTCATCGCCAACAAGGCCCAGAACCAGTTCATGTCTGGAGACTTCGACGGCGTCATCAAGACGCTGTCCGGGCCCGTGGCCAGCTTCTGCTTGCCCAAGTACAACCAGGAGTTCATGCGCCTGAACGCCTACGAGGCCAAGCAGGATGTCGAGGGCGTGCAGCGCACGCTCGACGCCATGCTCGGGCTTCGTGCCACGCCCGAGCAGCGCCGCATCCTTCTGTCCCGCGCGCTCAACTTCTACGAGATGCAGGGCGACGAGGAGCGCGCCACGCACGTGCTCGACCTCATCGACTCGCACGTGGGCAAGTGCCAGGGAGACGCTCTCGAGGCGGCCAAGGAGCTCAAGCGCGACTCGCGCCAGACGTTCAACATCGCGTTCAGGGGCTCGTACGCCTACATCGCCGAGATGGAGCACGCCCTGGCCGGCGCAGACGCCGACGAGCGCGCGAGGCTCAACTACTACCTGTCGCTGCAGTACGGCAACAAGGGTGACGAGAAGCGTTCCCGCGAGTACCTCGACCGCATCGCCAAGTCCTACGGCCTGGTTCCCAACGAGGACGAGGGCGAGCCGTCTGACGAGGATGCCCCGACCGCCGAGTAGCGGCTCGACAGCCATCAGGCTTTGCTAACTACGCAGCTTTTGACCGAGATGGGCCATATGAGGCCCGATGAGGTCAAAAGCTGCGTATTTTCTTGGCCTGGGTACCACTTGCCGATTGAGTGGGAAAGGGCTGCCACGGCGTTTGCCCCGCCGCATCTCGGCTGTTAGGTTTCCGTTGGATTCTGGTCAGATTTCGTCCCCGCGCTTTCTGGTATCTCTCTCGCATGCGAGCGAGGAGGGCCAAATGGCTGTGAGGAGAACGGCTAGACAGTTTGACCGGGAGATGGGGGAGCGTTGCCGGGACGCATGGGCCAACGGAGAGCTTCTCGTGCCCCTGACGTATTCGGAGACAAGATCGATGATGGCCAGGGTGCGCGAGGGATTACTCGTGTCTCCCCACCCACGCTTGTTCGACGAGCCGGGCCATTGGCAAGCGCTGCCTTGGCGCGAGAAGCACCTGTATGTGGCAAGGACCTTGCAGACGCAGATGCCCGATGCAGTTTTTTGTGCCGAGAGTGCTGCCGTGGCGTATGGAACGTATGAACCTTCGCGGCTTCTTAGGCCCGTGGTGGCTACGAGCAAGGAAGCGCATTCGAGAAGTCTGCCGTACCTCGAGAGGATTGCGATTCCGGACGAAACCGTTCACGTTGTCGAGGGGATTAGGGTTCCAAGCGTCGGGCGGGTGGCGTTTGACTGCGCGAGAAGACTTGGGTTTCGCAGGGGGCTTGGCGTCTGCGATGCAACACTCAGGCGATTTGGCCTGGTCCCCGATCATCTTCAGCGCGTGTTCTCAGGAATGGGTCGAGCGAGGGGAATCGAGAGCGCCCGAAAATGCGCGAGGCATGCAAACGCCTTGAGCGAGAACGGTGGAGAGTCATACGCCCGTGCCGCCATGATCGACCTTGGATTCGTTGAGCCAACGCTTCAAGTGAAGGTAATGGACCCCTTGGACGGTATGGCTTCATATCGGCTCGACTACCTCTGGACCCCCTGCGATGACACGGAGCGGCTTCTCAAAGCACTTGCGATGGGGACGCTTGGGGCCGGTGAGGCAGCGGGATGCATTGCTGGGGAGCTGGACGGAAGGGCAAAGACGTTTGACGAGAGGCTGAGAGCGGGAAGAAGCGCCCAAGACCAGCTTCTCATGGAGCGACGCCGCGAGGCGCGTCTCACGTGGTATGGGATTCGAATCGTGAGGTTCTCCTACTGGGAAGCATGTGACGACGCGTACTTTTCTCGCCTGTTGGACGGCTACGGGGTCCCTCGCGCACGCTAGCGACTTGTCAGTGCGCTGGAGTTAGCTAATGACGCAGGATTTGACTTGATCGGCCTCCTGAGACGTGATCCAAGTCGAAAGCTGCGCAGTTTGCATAAGTGGCGAAGGCGGACGGCCCGCGCAAGGGGACGTTGGCGCAGCTGTGATAATATACGCAGCTAGGCAATGACGGAGAGGTTTGGTTGTCGCGTCGCCAGCGGATGAGAGATGGGGCCCACCGGCTGAGAGGTCCCTCCAAGGCTGACGGCCAGAGTTCACTCCACCAGCCGCGAGCTGAACGCGCATGTGCAAGTAGGTGAGCCGTACGCCCCACGGAACGGGGAAAAGAGTGGGCACGCCGGGCAGTCATCCGGCGGCCAAGCAAGGTGGTACCGCGGAGAAGCTCCGCCCTTGCTCGCACAGGCGAGCGGGGGCGGTTTTTTGTTGCCGCGACAGGCTCGCGACAAGGACGGGCAGCAGCCCGCGAAGGAAAGGGGCAGGTAGGCATGACGATCATCGACGACCTCAAGGCCATCGAGAGCGAGGCGGCCAAGGGCATCGGCGGCGTGGGAGACCTCGCCGAGCTCGACCGCATTCGTGTGGCCGTGACGGGCAAGAAGGGCTCGCTCACCGGCGTGCTGCGCCAGATGGGTCAGCTCGACCCGGAGGATCGCCCTCGCGTGGGCAAGCTCGCCAACGAGGTCCGCGCCCGCATCGAGGCGTCCCTCGAGCAGCGCAAGCACGAGCTGGAGCACGCCGCCCTCGAGGCGCGTATCGCCGCCGACTCGGTGGACGTGACGCTTCCCGGCCGCGTTCCCAACGTGGGCTCGGAGCACCTGATCTCCCAGATCATCGAGGAGATCGAGCAGATCTTCTGCGGCATGGGCTACACCGTGGAGGACGGCCCCTACATCGAGACGAGCTACTACAACTTCACGGCGCTGAACGCCCCGCTCGACCACCCGAGCCGCAGCGCCCGTGACACGTTCTACGTCGAGGACAACAACCCCGGCAGTCTCGAGCACTCCGAGGCCCACGCCAACGGCGAGTCCGACATCCTGCTGCGCACGCAGACCTCCGGCGTCCAGGCGCACACGATGGAGAGCCACGAGCCTCCCATCTACATGATCTGCCCGGGCACGGTCTTCCGTCCCGACACGCCCGATGCCTGCCACCTGCCCCAGTTCAACCAGATCGAGGGCCTCGTCGTGGACGAGGGCATCACGTTCGGCGACCTCAAGGGCACGCTCGACTACTTCTGCCGCGAGATGTTCGGCAAGGACCGCGCCACCCGCTATCGCCCGCACTTCTTCCCCTTCACCGAGCCCAGCTGCGAGGTCGACGTCTCCTGCGGCGTCTGCGGGGGCAAGGGCTGCCGCTTCTGCAAGGGCACTGGCTGGCTCGAGATCCTCGGCTGCGGCATGGTCGACCCCAACGTGCTCGACAACTGCGGCGTCGATCACGAGAAGTACACCGGATTCGCCTTCGGCATCGGCGCCGAGCGCGTGGCCGCCCTTCGCTACGACCTGCCCGACCTGCGCATGCTCATGACCGGCGACATGCGCTTCCTCTCCCAGTTCTAGGGCTTCCCACGGCACCCAATCTGGCCGCTCAAACCGTCGCTCGCGTACCTTACGTACGCTTCGCTCCTCTTTCGCGGCCATCTCGGGCACCGTGGAAACCCCTAACTGAATCCCGTGACACTACCTGCGCAACAGAAAGGCGTATGACATGCGCATCTCATATGAGTGGCTTGGCTCCATGGTGGACCTGCCCGAGGATCCCCACGTCCTGTACCACGAGCTCATCCGCACCGGCACCGAGGTCGAGACCATCGAGCGCGTGGGCGAGGACCTCGACCACGTCGTCGTGGGCCAGGTGCTCTCCAAGAAGCCCCACCCCGACTCCGACCACATGTGGCTGTGCCAGGTCTCCGTGGGCGACAAGAATGCCGACGAGGCCGGCAACCCCACGCCGCTGCAGATCGTGTGCGGCGCGCAGAACTTCAACGAGGGCGACAAGATCGTCGTCGCGATGATCGGCGCCGTGCTTCCCGGTGACCTCAAGATCAAGAAGAGCAAGCTGCGCGGCGTCGAGTCCTGCGGCATGAACTGCTCCGAGCGCGAGCTCGGCCTGGCTGGCGACCACTCCGGCATCATGATCCTGCCGCCCGACGCCCCCGTGGGCATGCCGTTCACGGACTATCGCGGCACGTCCGACACGGTGCTCGACTGCGAGATCACGCCCAACCGCCCCGACTGCCTGTCCTACGTGGGCATGGCCACCGAGGTGGGTGCGGTGCTCGACGAGGACACGCACATCGAGCTTCCCGCCATCCAGCACGAGGAGGGCCCCAAGAGCGCTGACCTCGTGGACGTCAGGATCGCCGACACGAGCCTGTGCTGCCGCTACGTGGCCCGCGTCGTCCGTGGCGTGAAGATCGGCCCCTCGCCCGAGTGGCTCGCCCGCCGCGTCATCGCCGCCGGCAGTCGCCCCATCAACAACGTCGTGGACGTCACAAACTACGTGATGTACCTCACGGGCCAGCCTCTGCACGCCTTTGACCTGGGCAAGCTCTCCGAGCGCGATGGGCGCCGTCACATCGTCGTGCGTGCCGCCCGCGAGGGCGAGCAGCTCACGACGCTCGACGGCCAGGAGCGTACGCTCACGAGCGACATGGCCGTCATCACCGACGACGGCGAGCGCCCCGTGGCCCTTGCCGGCGTCATGGGCGGCCTCAACTCCGAGATCGACGACTCCACCGTCGACGTCCTTCTCGAGAGCGCCTGCTTTGACAAGAGCCACATCTCGCGCACGAGCCGCAACCTCAATCTCATGAGCGAGGCGTCCATCCGCTTCGAGCGCCAGGTCGACGCCGCGAACTGCGAGGAGGTCGCAGACATCGCCGCCGCGCTGTTCGAGAGCTGCTGCGGCGCCACGGTGTGCCGCGGTCGCGTGGACGAGTACCCCGTGCCCGTGAAGGCCGCCCGCATCAGCCTGCGCGGCGAGCGCGTGCGCAGCGTCTGCGGCGCCCCCATCACCAACGAGGAGGTCTCTCACCTGCTCGAGCGCCTGGGCTGCGCCGTCGTGGCCCAGAAGGGTGGCAACGACTTCGAGGTCGTGGCGCCCACGAGCAGGCCCGACCTTACGCGTGAGGCCGATCTCATCGAGGAGGTCCTGCGCCTGTGGGGCATGGACCGCGTCGAGCCCACGCTGCCTGCGGCCAGGAACCACCACGGCGGCCTCACGGTTGACCAGCAGCGCGCCCAGCTGATCGGGCGCACGCTGCGCGCCTGCGGCCTGTCCGAGACGTTCACGTACTGCTTCGCCGAGGACGGCGACCTTGCGCGCGCCAACATCTCCGAGACTGGCCGTGGCGTGCCCGTGCGCATCAAGAACCCGCTGCTTGCGAACAACTCCGAGATGCGCCGCTCCATCCTGCCGGGGCTTCTGCGCTCCGTGGCCTACAACCTGGACCACGGCGTGCCCGACGTCGCCCTCTACGAGCAGGGACGCGTCTTCTTTGGCCACGAGAAGCGCACGCTTCCCGACGAGCCGCGCTACGTCGCCGGCGTGCTCTGCGGCGCCTGGGGCCTCGACGGTTGGAACGAGAAGCACCACGCACTGGACTTCTTCGACGCCAAGGGCGTCGTGGAGCGCCTACTGTCTGCCCTGCGTATCACGAAGGTCCGCTTCAAGGTGGCAGATCCTGCCGAGTACCCCTGGCTGCAGCCGGGCCGTGCCGCCGAGGTCTACGCCGGCGGCGAGCTTCTCGGCTGGGTGGGCAACGTCCACCCCACGAGCCTTGCCAACTTCGGCATTGACGAGGACGTCGTGGCGTTCGAGCTGGCCGAGCAGCACCTGCTGCGCCTGGCCGCCCGCGAGCTGCCCTACCAGGACGTCCCCACGCTGCCGGCCATCACGCACGACCTGGCCATCGTCGTTGACGAGGACGTCACGTGCGAGATGCTCACGCAGCGCATAACGAGCGCGGGCGGAAAGCTGCTCGAGAGCGCCCGCCTGTTCGACGTCTACCGCGATCCGGTGCGCGTGGGTCTGGGCAAGAAGTCCATGGCCTTCCAGCTGACGTATCGCGCGAGCGACCACACGCTTACGAGCGAGGAGGTCGAGCGCGCCCACGAGAAGCTCGTCAAGAAGGTCTGCCGCTCCACGGGCGGCGAGGTGCGCGGCTAGGCTTGCACCTGCATCTTGGGGCGTAGCCCCGCAACATACGCGTTGTGTAACGGGCGGTCTTGCGCTAGTCGTGGGGCCGCCCGTGCGTGCTACCATAGGCGTCATGCCAAGTTGGAACGTACATATCGCACACGCGCAGCGCCTTCTGGCCGAGTGCCCGCCCTCCTCGCTGGGCATTCGCGACGCCAACGCGTTTCTCTTCGGCAACCTCGTCCCAGACGTATACGTGGGCTACATGCTGCCGAATCCCTCGGGCATCCTGCCTTACTCGCTCACGCACTTCGCTGACCCCTGCGCCATCCCCGTTCCGCGCGAGCGCGAGTTCTGGGACCTGTACGTGGAGCCCACGCTCGAGTTGCCCACAGACGTTCCGCTGGGTCCTGCCAGCATCACGGTGGAGCAGGGCGTGGAGATCTCCCGTGCGGGTGGTCATTTCGCCATCCCGGCCACGAAGGCCGCCCATGAGGCCGTGCAAGAGCGTTTGCTCTCGAGTGGCTACCGGGCTTCGGACGTCGTGCTCGGGGCATGGGCCCACCTCATGTGTGACCACGCCTACAACGAGGCCACGCACGCTTGGCTCCAGCGCTATCATGTGCCGGCCGGCGAGCGCACGCGCATCCGCAAGCAGGGGGACTTCGATAAGTTCGGCCGCACGCTGCCCATCACGCTCAAGGGCGAGCTGACGGACGCGCTCCTTGCCCAGGCCGAGGAGTTTCCACAGTATGGCCTGCGCAGCATAGACGTCGAGCGCTCCGTTGGGGTTGCAAACGGCATCGTGGACGACAACCACGCCTACCACATCGACGGCACGCCCGAGTACAGCCTGTTCACATCGGAATTCTTCCATGAGGTCTTCGAGCATGCCAATGACTGCCTTATGGAGCGCCTCACGGCGTACGGGGCGCGCGTCTCGGGTGGCAAATAGCCTCTCTCGTTGTCTGTCTACCTAACAAAATAGCAGGTAGCATGTGGTTGACTAGTCCTCTGTTTATCGCCTGGAGATTTGATTGAGGTAGCAGGTGCGAGGTAAACTTTTCGATGTTCTGGTCAACTGGTCAAGTTGCACCTAAGCCTGCGCCGCGCGCGCCCGCGAGGAAGGCCTTCACATGTCGGACTTCGAGAGGAAGGACACCTCCCTGCTCTACGTGCAGGTGGCCGACTACGTTCGCGAGAAGATCTACTCCAAGGAGTGGGGCGTCGACGAGCGCATTCCCTCAGAGCACGAGCTCATGGCGATGCTGCACCTCTCGCGCGGCACGGTGCAGAAGGGCATCCGCTCTCTCGTGGAGGAGGGCCTGCTCGTCCAGCAGCGCGGCCGTGGCACGTTCGTCATCGAGCCGGTCATGGCGCGTCCCTCCGGCAACAAGCTGCACTCGTTTGCCGAGTCCATGACCGAGCAGGGCATCGACTTCGTCACGAAGGTCGTGGACAAGCGCATCGAGCGCGCGAGCCGCATCTGTGCCAGGAGCCTCCAGATCGAGGAGGGCTCGCCCTACCTGTACCTCATGCGCGTCCGCTTCGTGGCAGACGAGCCGGTCATGCTCATCGAGAGCCGCGTCAACCTCGAGCCGTGCCCGGGGCTCGAGAACATCGACTTCGAGCGCGAGGGCCTGTTCGACGCCGTGGAGCGCACGAGCGGCCAGCAGATCGGCACGGCTGAGATGACGTACAGCGCCCGCGCCGCCGGCAAGAAGCGCGGCCGCTGGCTGCAGTGCGGCGAGCGCTCGCCGGTGCTCGACCTGGACCAGCTCGTGAGTCTCGACGACGGCACGCCCGTCGAGTGGGGCAGCGTCTGGATGCCCGCCAACCGCTGCGTCATCAGCTCGGTCCGCACGCGCTAACGCGGCGGCGATGGTGCCGTGACCTGCCAAAGGGGACGGGTTCCTTTGGCAGACCAGATGGGCATGACAGATGAACCCGTCCCCTTTGGCGGGCACTTAATTAAACTTGCAACCGAATTGGCCTCCCGGCCTGGCGGCGGACCTAGAATGGTCCCTAAGCCAGAGACGAGGAGGCTCCATGGATTTCACTACCACCAACTATCTTCCCAGCTACACCGTGGGCGTTGACGCCTACAAGGCCGTGCCCACCGTCACGAGGCGCTTTGGGACCACGGCCGTGCTCATCGGCGGCAAGACGGCTATGGAGAAGGCCGCCCCGCGCCTGCTTGCGGCCCTCGAGGGCACGGGCGTCACCGTCACGGACCAGATCTGGTATGGCGGCTCGCCGCGGCATGACGTTGCGGCCAAGCTTGCGACAGACCCGCGCGTGCAGGCGGCGGACATGGTGTTTGGTATGGGCGGCGGACGCGCCATCGACGAGACCAAGGAGATCGCCGAGCTTGCGGGAAAGCCACTGTTCACGTTCCCCACGGTGGCCTCGAACTGCGCGCCCGTGACGGCCATCGGCGTCTTCTACAAGCAGGACGGCTCGGTGGACAACTACTTTCTGCCCAAGGAGCCGCCGATTCACTCGTTCATCGACACGAAGGTCATCTCCGAGAGCCCCGACGACTACTTCTGGGCGGGCGTCGGAGACGCCCTTTCTAAGCAGCCCGAGGTGGAGCTCTCGAGCCGCGACCTCGACCTGCCTCACACGCCGCTCATGGGTCGCGCGCTGGCGGTCTCCTGCGAGAGGCCGCTCTTCGAGTACTCAGCCAAGGCTCTGGCTGACAAGCGCTCCGGCACGTCGAGTTATGAGCTCGAGCAGGTCATCCTCGACATCATTATCTCGACGGGCCTCGTGTCCAACATGACCACGAACCTGGGGGCCGAGCAGGGCGCCTACTACTTCAACTCCAGCATGGCGCACGCGTTCTACAACGCCTATACCGGCATCGGCGTCGCCGCCGAGCGTCATCTGCATGGCGAGGTCGTCTCGTTTGGCGTTCTCGTCCTCAAGGCATTCGACGACAAGCCAGACGAGCTCGAGAAGTTCGTCGCGCTGAACGCCAGCCTTGGCCTTCCCACGACGCTTGCCGAGCTCGAGTGTCCCGAGGACGCCCTGGCTGGCATCGTGGAGCGTGCTCAGAAGACCAATGAGTGGGGCCGCGCCCCCTACGGCTTCACGCCCGAGCGCTTCGAGCAGGCCATCCTTGACGCCGACGCCTACGGCCGCGCGCTCGCCGCAGGGGACGCCGCCGCCCAGGCCGCAGCCCTTGCGGCCGTCCACGCCCACCGCTGTGTGACGCCTGTGCCCCGCAAGCTCTAGCGGAGACGTGCATGCCATTGGGGACGGGTCCTTCTGACATGCCAACGGAACCCGTCCCCTCTGACTTCTGACATGCCAACGGAACCCGTCCCTTCTGACAGAGCCCGTCCCCAATGGCAGCTGCCCACTGTCACCGCTGCCAACAAGAGGCGCCCCGAAGTCCGTGTGGGCTTCGGGGCGCCTTGCGCTCAATGCGTGGTCTGGCGTTCGCGAGACTTACTTGTCGCTGGGAACCTGGGCCACGAGCAGCATGTTCGTCGAGGTGATGTAGTCACCCTGCGACGGGGCCGTGTTGGGGTCGCCAGCCGTGACGCACACGAGGTCGTCGGAGTTGATGAGGCCGTTCTCCTTGGCGAGCGAGAGTGCCTGGCGCACCGTCTCGTCGATGGCGCCCTGGGCGGTGCCCTTCAGCACCGTGACGCCCCAGTAGAAGCAGCACTTGCGCACCGTCTCGTCGTGCGGGGACACGGCAAAGATCGGCAGCGTCGGGCGGAAGTTCGAGATGAGGCGAGCCGTGCGGCCGCTCTCGGTGGGCGTGAGGATGCACTTGGCGCCCACGCGGTTGGCCGTGGTGACGGCAGCGAAGCCGATGGAGCCGTTGACGTCACGGACGCCGCCGCGCTCGTGGTAGTTGTGGCGCTCCTCGAGGTACTGCTCGGTCTCGCGGCAGATGGAGGCCATCATCTTCACGGCCTCGACGGGGTACTTGCCGGCCGCCGTCTCACCGGAGAGCATGACGCAGTCCGTGCCGTCCATGATGGCGTTGGCGACGTCGTTGACCTCGGCGCGCGTCGGGCGCGGGTTGCGGATCATGGAGTCGAGCATCTGCGTGGCCGTTATGACGGGCTTGTAGGCGGCATTGCACTTGCGAATCATCTGCTTCTGGGCGTGCGGCACCTTCTCGGGCGGAATCTCGATGCCCAGGTCGCCGCGGGCCACCATGACGCCGCTGGAGTGGGCGAGAATGTCATCGAAGTTCTCGATGCCCAGGGCGCACTCGATCTTGGGGTAGATGGAGACGTTGTCGCGGCCGTGCTCGTGGCAGATCTGGCGGATCTCCTCGACGCCCTTGCCGTCGCGGATGAACGAGGCGGCGATGGCGTCGATGCCCAGCTCGCAGCCGAAGATGATGTCCTCGCGGTCACGCTCGGTGACGGCGGGCAGCGAGATGTCGACGCCCGGGATGTTCACGCCCTTGTGCTCGCCGAGGTCGCCGGCGTTGGCAAGGGTGCAATGGATATCGGTGCCCTCGACGGCGTCGACGTCGAACTCGAGCAGGCCGTCGTCGATGAGGATGCGGTCGCCGGGCTTCACCTCGTTGGGGAGGTTCTTGAAGTCGAGCGAGAAGCGATCGTGGTTGCCCACGACGCCGTCATCGGTCGTGATGATGGTCTTGTCGCCCGTCTCGAAGTGGACCTTCTCGCCGTTCTCGAGCACGCCGGTGCGGACCTCGGGGCCCTTGGTGTCGAGAAGGATGGCCACGGGGATGCCGAGCTCGGCCGAGACCCTGCGCACGCGCTCGACGCCGGCGCGGTGGTAGTCGTGGCTGCCGTGCGAGAAGTTGAAGCGGGCGACGTTCATGCCGGCCTTGATGAGCTCGCGAAGGACGTCCTCGCTCTCCGTGGCGGGGCCCATGGTGCAGACGATCTTGGTCTTCTTGGACTGCATTTCTTTCCTTTCGAATGACGGGTGCCGAGCCGCTTGCCTGGTACCCGGGGGCGGGTGGGGGATCCCGCCTGCTTGGCCTCGCGTCTCCGTATTGCGCGGGCCTCCGATATCAAAAGCGCCACCCCGTCGGGAGGGCGGCGCGATTTTGCTAGCAGACGACGGCGGGACCGGTGAGCTCCTCGCCATTGGCGAACGCGGAGGCGTTGTCGAGCGTCGTCTTGGCGATGGAGGCGAGGGCCTCCTTGGTGAAGAACGCCTGGTGGCTCGTCATGACCACGTTCGGGAACGAGCAGAGCGTCGAGGTGACCGACTCGATGATCGTGTTCGAGCGGTTGCGGAAGACGTTGTCGCCCTCCTCCTCGTACACGTCGAGGCCGGCGGCGCCGATCTTGCCGGAGCGGATGCCCTCGATGAGCGCCTTGGTGTCGACGAGGCCGCCGCGGGCGGTGTTGATGAAGATGACGCCGTCCTTCATCTTGTCGATGGCGTCGGCGTTGATCATGTGACGGTTGCTGTCGAACAGCGGGCAGTGCAGCGAGATGAGGTCGGAGCGGCGCAGCAGCTCGTCGAGCTCGACGTACTCGACCATGCCCTCGAGCGCGGGGTTCTGGTAGACGTCATAGCCCAGCACCTTCATGCCGAAGCCGTTGCAGATGCGGACCATGGCGGCGCCGATCTTGCCGGTGCCCACGATGCCGGCCGTCTTGCCGTGCAGGTTCACGCCGAGAAGGCCCTGCAGGGAGAAGTCGTTCTCGCGCACGCGCAGGTAGCCCTTGTGGATGCGGCGGGCGGCGCACAGGCCCAGGCCGATGGCCTGCTCGGCGATGGCCTCGGGCGAGTAGGCCGGCACGCGCAGGACCGTCATGCCGAGGTCCTTGGCCACGGGCACGTTCACGGCGTCGAAGCCGGCGGAGCGCATGAGGACGAGCTTCACGTCAAAGCCGCGGAGAATCTCGAGGGCCATGGCGGAGGCGTCGGAGTTGACGAAGGCGCACACGGCGTCATAGCCGCGGGCGAGGGAGGCGGTCACGGGCGAGAGGTCCGCCTCGAGGTAGTCCACCTTGATGTTCGGGTAGTTCTTGAGCTGGGCGTCAAAAGAGTCGCGGTCGTAGTCACGGGCGTCGTAGAACAGGATCTTCATACGTCTCCTCTTTCTGCGTCCCACCCCAGGGACGCGAAATCGATGTGATTACCGCTAAAGAATTGTAACGCGCAACTTAAGCGTGTAAGCCATTTTTTGCGTAATGCTCGCAAATAAAACCCCAGCTAGAAGTAGTTGTATAGGGCTGAGTAGCCATTTGGGGCGCCTGCTTAAGGACATAACCTGGAGGCTGGCTATGTATGTGCCGGGGGCGGGCGGGGGCGCCGCACCACTTTATTGGGTATCATGCAAGGGCAGACAGCGGGGCGAGAAGTCCCGCGCAAGACATGCGCGCGTCACGGCAGCCTTGATGAGCCCTTGCCCTTCCTGGGAATTATGATCGGGCATCAATCTGGCGCGCGCCCAAAATCCAGGAGGGGAATCTCACGTGAGAGAGTATCTGTCGAGCGCCAACGAGGTGCTGGGCCAGCTTGGCTCGAGCCATGACGAGGGTCTGAGCTCGGGCGAGGCCGAGGCACGCCTGGCCAAGAACGGCCCGAACAAGCTCAAGGAGCAGGCCAAGACGCCGCTGTGGATCAGGTTCTTCCAGCAGATGGCCGACCCCATGGTCATCATGCTCATCGCCGCTGCCGTCATCAGCGCGGTGACGGGCGCCATCCAGGGCGAGATGGACTTCGCCGACGTCATCATCATCATGACGGTGGTCATCATCAACTCGGCGCTTGGCGTCATCCAGGAGGCCAAGAGCGAGGAGGCCCTCGCGGCCCTGCAGGAGATGAGTGCCGCCCAGTCCAAGGTCATCCGTGACGGCAAGCTCGTGATGCTGCACTCCTCCGAGCTCGTCGTGGGCGACGTCGTGCTGCTCGAGGCCGGCGACTCGGTGCCGGCCGACTGCCGCGTGCTCGAGAGCGCCTCGATGAAGATCGAGGAGGCAGCGCTCACGGGCGAGTCCGTGCCCGTCGAGAAGCACGCCGAGCAGATCTCGCTTGCCGAGGGCGCCGACGACGTGCCTCTGGGAGACCGCAAGAACATGTGCTACATGGGCTCGACCGTCGTCTACGGGCGCGGCCGTGCCGTCGTGGTGGCCACAGGCATGGACACCGAGATGGGCAAGATTGCCGGTGCCCTCACCGAGGCCGCCGAGGAGCTCACGCCGCTGCAGGTGAAGCTCGACGAGCTCTCCCACATCCTCACGAAGCTCGTCATCGTCATCTGCGTGGTTATCTTTGCCGTGGACGTCCTGCGTCACGGCTTCGGCAACATGGCCGAGGAGCCGAGCCTTCTGCTCAACACCTTCATGGTGGCGGTCTCGCTGGCCGTCGCCGCCATCCCCGAGGGCCTCGTGGCCGTCGTCACGATCGTGCTCTCCCTTGGCGTCACCAAGATGGCCAGGCGTCAGGCCATCATCCGCAACCTCTCCGCCGTCGAGACGCTTGGCTGCACCCAGGTGATTTGCACGGACAAGACCGGAACACTCACGCAGAACAAGATGACGGTCGTGCGCCACGCCACCGAGGATCTCGCCGCCCACGTGCGCGCCATGGCGCTGTGCTCGGACGCCGAGTGGGACGAGGCCGCCGCAGAGGCCGTGGGTGAGCCCACGGAGGCCGCGCTCGTGGCCGACGCCGCCAAGGAGGGCATGCCCAAGGCAGACCTTACGAACGAGTACCGCCGCATCGGCGAGGCGCCGTTCGACTCGGGCCGTAAGATGATGTCGGTGGTGTGCGAGACGCCGGCCGGCCACATCGTGCAGTTCACGAAGGGCGCGCCCGACGAGGTGCTCAAGCGCTGCACGAGGATTCGCCGCGAGGACGGCGTCGTTGCGCTCACCGACGAGATGCGCGAAGGCATCCTGGCCAAGAACAAGGAGATGGCCGACGGCGCGCTGCGCGTGCTTGCGGCCGCCGAGCGCGAGTGGGACGCCGCCCCTGCGAGCTATGACGCCGCCTCCCTCGAGGACGACCTCACCTACCTGGGCCTCTCCGGCATGATCGACCCCGAGCGCCCCGAGGTGGCCGCCGCCATCGAGGAGGCCCACGCCGCCGGCATCCACACGGTCATGATCACGGGCGACCACATCGACACGGCTGTGGCCATCGCAAAGAACCTCGGCATCATCTCCGATCGCTCCCAGGCCATCACGGGCGCCGAGCTCGACCACATGAGCGACGAGGAGCTCGATGCGCGCATCGAGGACTTCGGCGTGTACGCGCGCGTGCAGCCCGAGCACAAGACCCGCATCGTCGAGGCGTGGAAGAGCCGCAACATGGTCGTTGCCATGACGGGCGACGGCGTGAACGACGCCCCGTCCATCAAGCGCGCCAACATCGGCGTTGGCATGGGCATCACGGGCACCGACGTCACCAAGAACGTCGCCGACATGGTGCTCGCCGACGACAACTTCGCCACGATCATCTCCGCGTGCGAGGAAGGCCGCCGCATCTACGACAACATCCGCAAGGTCATCCAGTTCCTGCTGTCCTCGAACCTCGCCGAGGTGTTCTCGGTCTTTGTCGCAACGCTCGTGGGCTTCACGCTGTTCCAGCCCGTGCAGCTTCTGTGGGTCAACCTCGTGACGGACTGCTTCCCGGCGCTGGCACTTGGCATGGAGGACGCCGAGGGCGACATCATGCACAGAAAGCCCCGCAAGGCCACGGACGGCGTGTTCGCCGGCCACATGGGCGCCGACTGCATCGTGCAGGGCATCATCATCACGCTGCTCGTTCTCGCGAGCTTCTTCGCGGGCGTCTACTTCGACATGGGCTACATCGACGTGGCCGACATGATTGCCGGCACGGCCGACGAGGAAGGCGTCATGATGGCGTTCATCACGCTCAACATGATCGAGATCTTCCACTGCTTCAACATGCGCAGCCGCCGCACCTCGCTGTTCAAGATGAGGAAGCAGAACTGGTGGCTGTGGGGCGCCGCCGCGCTTGCGTTCGTGCTGACGCTCATCGTCGTCGAGGTCGAGCCGCTCGCCATGATGTTCTTTGGCGTCCCGGGACTTGAGCTCACCGGGTCGCTCACGGCGCTTGGCCTGGCCTTCCTCATCATCCCGGTGGTCGAGGTCCAGAAGGCCATCATGCGCCACATCGAGAAGGAGGACTAGCCGTGGGCAAGAGGTCCCAAAAGGCTAGGGGTAAGGGCAAGGCGAGGCGTCGCTCCGCAGGGGGCGGCGCCTCGCGCGCCACGGATGCGGGGATTCTCGAGTCGCTGCCTTGCGTCGACGAGCTGGAGAACGTCCCGTCGTTTGCGGACATGGGGCCTGTGCAGGCAAGGCGAGACCAGCTCGAGTGCGCCCGCGAGCGCGTGGCGGCTCGCCTGGGCGAGCAGGCCGCGGCATCCGTCGAGCTTGGGTGCGTCGTGAGGCTCGACCGCGGCTTTCCGCTCGTGGCCTGTGAGGGAAGGACGCTTCGCGCCGAGCATGCGCCGGAGTTCGCAAAGGGCGAGTCTGCCGAGGCGGGCATCATGCCCACCGTGGGAGACTGGGTGGCCGTCGCCGTGCCGCCCGAGCATGACATGGGCGTCATCCACGAGGTGCTTGCGCGCCGCAACGTCTTCGCCCGCTGGCGCGGTGGCAGGCGCGGCGAGTTCCAGACGCTTGCCGCCAACCTCGACGGCGTTATCGTCGTGGCGGCGCTCGGGGCCGACGAGCTGCCGCTGGCGCGGATCGCGCGTTCGGTGGTGCTTGCCAGGGACTGCGGCGTGCGACCGAGCGTCGTGCTCACAAAGGCAGACCGCAAGCAGACGGCCGAGGCGCTTGCGGCAGACGTCGAGCGCGTCCACAGGCTCGTGGGCGCGCAGGGAGACGTCGTGGTGACGTCCTCCGTGCTGGGCGAGGGCCTCGACGAGGTGCGCTCGCTCGTGCCCGCCGGATGCGTGGCCATGATCTTGGGCGAGAGCGGCGCGGGCAAGTCGACGCTGCTGAACGCCCTGCTTGGGGCAGACGCCCTGGCGACGGGCGCCGTGCGCGAGCGCGACGACATGGGCCGCCACACGACGGTGGCGCGCATGATGGTCAAGCTGCCGGGCGCGGGCGTCATCTGCGACGCGCCGGGCCTTCGCAGCCTTCCGCTCGTGGGGCACGAGCGCGGCCTTGCCAAGGCGTTCCCAGAGATCTCCGAGCTGGCGCAGACGTGTCGCTTCCGCGACTGCACGCACGGCGATGAGCCGGGGTGCGCCGTCCGCGAGGCGCGCGAGGCCGGCGAGCTCGACGAGGTGCGCGTCGAGTCCTACCTTGCGCTCGCAGACGAGATGCGCGCCAGTGCGAGCACGCTCGACCCAGACGTGGTGTTGTAGCGAGCTTGCCTTGCTTTCATAGGACGAGAGGACCGGTCGGGAGGGTTCCCGGCCGGTTTTTTCTTAGGCCCGAGGCCTTGGGGCCGTTCGGGCCGCTTGGTTTTCAACGGGGCTCCTGAGCTGCCGTTTCTCGAGTTTTCATCATCTACTTTGTCCCTTTTTGCACCGAAGGGCCTATTTTCTGTTGGATTCCTGCAAGGTTTGCGTTTGACCGCGCGGGAGTTTCTTCCCCACGCCGCCTGCGTGCCTTGTCTGCCGGGTGATGATGCCCGCACGGGAAGGCGAAGAGGTGGGGAGGGGACATGAGGAGAAGGGCGAGGGTCGCGACGTCTGTCGTCTGCGGCGTTGCCGCAGCGCTGCTCGCCATGGGCGGTGCTCAGTCCGCGCGCACCGAGGCGCAGCGGGAGCGCTCCGAGCTTCTCGAGCGCTATGGCGGCGAGGTAGCGAGCCTGGTCGTTGCGCGCCGGGAGCTCGCGAGCGGAAGCGTCGTCTCCGAGACGGACGTCGAGGAGCGCGACTGGCTCGCCGACCTCGCGCCAGAGGGGGCGTTCACGTCCGTGGGCGACATCGTGGGCACCAGGCTCACGTCTCCCGTCGCCAAGGGGGCGCCCCTCACGCGGCTGTCGGTTGCCTCGGGCGAGGGGGACGTGGAGGTGCCCGAGGGGCGCGTCGCCATCTCTGCCCGCGTAGGCGAGCGTGTGGGAATCCCCGCAGACGTGGCGAGCGGGGCGCGCGTGCTTGTCTACGAGGCCGCCGGTGACGGCGTGCGGCTTGTGTGCGCGGACGCCCTCGTGCTTGGGGGATCTGCGGGCCGCTCCTCTTCCGACGCCTCCATCACCCTCGCGGTCTATCCGGACGAGGTGTCGGGCGTGCTCGCAGCCTCCGCGGCCGGGACCCTGCGGGTGGCGCTGCCGGCAGATGACGTGGTAGCGCAGGCACAGACGGCGGGCGAGCAGGCTCCCACGAGCGTTTCGCCCGAGACGGGAGGCGAGTCCTGATGGCAACATGGGTGATCTGCGCGGGGGAGCGCGAGGCCGAGCGGCTTTGCGACTATGTGCGCTCGTGCGATGCGTCTGCGAGTGTGGTGAGCGTGGGCGACCCACGTGTGCTCAGGCGCCGGCTGCGAAGCGACCTGGCGGGTTCGTGCGTCATCGTGGGGGAGGGCTTTGCCGGCCCGGACCCGGTGAACGTTGCCGCAGCCATCGTGCGTGACGGCACGGCCGACGAGGTGATCCTCGCGCTTGAGTCAACGTCTGGCTCCATGCGCTCGCGGGCTAGGCGCGCGGGCGTCACGAGCGTGCTCACCCATGCCGACCTCGCCGCCCGCCAGGGCAGCACGGCGGTTCGGGCGCAAGGGGATGGTCATGCGCGCGTGCCCGGGCCGGCGGCGAGGGGAGGGGACGCGTCCCGGGACGAGGCCGCGCTGCGCGAGCCTGCGCCCCGGCGGGCCAACGTTCCCGTCATCGTGCTCGTCTCGGGCAGGGGTGGTGTTGGGAAGAGCACGCTGGCGGCGATGTTTGGGCACGCGGCCGCGGGATGGGGCCTTGACGTGGCCCTGCTCGACCTTGACCTTGCGTTCGGCAACCTCGCGAGCCTGTGCGGTGCCGAGCGCCCCGGGGACCTAGCGTCGCTTGCCGCGGGCGTGACGTCCGACGAGGAGCTCGAGCGCTCGGGAGTGAGGGTTGCGGAGCGCCTGGCCGTATGGGGCCCGTGCAGGGCGCCCGAGTACGCCGAGACGGTGCAGCCAGTCGTGGCAGACGTCATCGCGCGGCTCACGCACGCGCATGACCTCGTGATTGTCGACACGTCGAGCAACTGGGGAGACGCGGTGGCCTGCGCCGCCCAGATGGCGGACAGGCTCGTCATCGTCTCTGACGAGCGGCCCGGGGCCATTCCGGCACTTGCCCGCTGCGGGAGCCTTGCCGTGAGGCTGGGCGTGGCGCGGACGCGCATCGTGCGGCTCATGAACGGATGCGACCCACGCAGGCGAGACGAGTCGTTCGTGGCGCGCGCTGCCGTGGGGCTCGAGTGCGCCCGTGAGGTTCGCGTGCTCGACGGCGGGCTCGACCTCGTGGAGCTCGCGTCTGCCGGGGAGTGCGGGCAGCTGTCGGCGTCTGGCAACCCGGCGGCGCAGGATGCCTCGCGCGGACTTGCCGGCCTTCTGAAGGAGCTCGGGGCGCTTCCCGAGTGCGAAGCCGCCCATGCGGCCCTCGAGGGTGCCCAACGCCGTCGCAGGCTCTTTGGCCTGCCGCGGGAGGCGAGCTAGCCATGGGCGTGCTCGAGCGCGTGCGCGAGCTTGGGATCGATCGCGTCGAGGACGGGCGGGAGGAGGGCCGCGAGCGCCAGCGCGAGCTGAGGGAGCGCCTGAAGCGCGGCCTCGTCGAGCGCCTGGGGCTGAGCGAGGTCGCGGCGCTCGTGGGCGACGGGGCGTCCGAGCTCGTGCGCGAGGAGCTTGCCGTGGCGTGCCGCGCCGTGCTCAACGAGGAGGGCTTCTCGGAGCTCGGCGACGGCGAGCGAGACGAGCTCGTGCGCCGGGTCATCGATGAGGTCATCGGGTTGGGCCCGCTCCAGCCCCTCTTGGATGACCCGACGATCACCGAGGTCATGGTGAACGGGTGTGCCTCGGTCTATTGCGAGCGAGAGGGGCGCCTGCTTCCCGTGGAGACGTCGTTCGACTCGCCCGAGCAGGTCATGCTCGTCATGGACCGCATCCTGGCGCCCCTGGGAAGGCGTCTCGATGACGCGAGCCCCATCGTGAACGCGCGCCTTGCCAACGGATACCGCGTGAACGCGGTCATCGCGCCCGTTGCCATGGACGGGCCGGCCGTGACCATTCGCAAGTTCTCGGGTCAGATCAGGACGCTCGAGAGCCTTGTGGAGCGGGGGTCTTTGCCCGTCTGGTTCTCGCGCCTGCTCTCGTGGTCCGTGCGGCTCAGGCAAGACATCGCGGTGGCGGGCGGAACGGGCTCGGGCAAGACGACGCTGCTCAACGCGCTCTCCGCGGAGATTCCCCAGGACGAGCGCATCGTGACGATCGAGGACTCGGCCGAGCTGCACTTCGAGGAGGGCCTGCACGTGGTGAGGCTCGAGGCCCGAGACGCCTCCATCGAGGGCACGGGTGCCGTGACGATTCGCATGCTCGTGACGAACGCCCTGCGCATGAGGCCCGATCGCATCGTCGTGGGAGAGGTGAGGGGAGAGGAGTGCATCGACATGCTCCAGGCCATGAACACGGGCCACGATGGCTCTCTCACCACGCTGCACGCCGGCACGCCCGTCGAGGCGATCTCCAGGCTCGTGCTCATGGCGCGCTTTGGCATGGACCTGCCTGCCTCGCTCATCGAGGAGCAGGTGGCAACCGCCCTTGACCTCATTGTCATGTCGAGGCGCATGCCCGATGGCACGCGTGTCGTCTCCACGATGAGCGAGGTCTCCTGCTCGGGAGAGGGCGGGGTGGAGCTTTCCAAGGTCGTGTCGTTTGACGCAGGCGCTCGCTCGTGGCGGCTCGTTCGCGAGCCCGCGTTCGTGGGCCAGGCCGTTCGAGACGGCCTGCTTGACGCGGGGGAGGTTGAGGCATGGAGACGCTCCTTTGCCTAGGTTCGGGCGCGTGCGCGGCCCTTGGCGCCTGGACGCTCGCGGGCTCGGGAAGGGACCGGTTGCGCCCGCGAGGGGAGGGCATGCGTGCGCTTGACGCCATCGGGTGGCTTCGCAACCTGTGCGCGAGCCTGCCCATGGTGGCGTTTGGCAAGACCGACTACTGCCGCCGCATGGCCGATGAGCTCGTGAGAGACGCCAAGCTTGGCGCGCTGGGATTGGGTCGCGAGGCCACTCCCGTGCTTGCGAGCGCCTGGCTCGTGGCCTGCGGCTGCGCCGGGCTTCTTGTGGCGCTGTCCTGGGTGGGTGCCGTGGCGGGCGCTGCCGTGGGCGTCGCGGCGTCGCTTGCATGGTGCTCCGCTCGCGAGGCCGCACGGAGGCGAGAGCTTGCACGCCAGGTGCCGGACGTCTTTCGCTCCCTTGCCGGTGCACTTGCCGCCGGCAGGACGCTCTCCCAGGCTATCTCGTATGTGGGGTCGCTTGGGGCGGGCCCGCTCAACCGGGAGTTTGCGAGGGCCTCGCTCATGGTCTCGTGCGGAACGTCTGCCACGGAGGCCGTCGAGCGGGTGTCGCGGGCAACGGATGCGCCCGGCGTCGAGCTCATGGTCTGCGCGCTCAGCGTGTCGGCGAGGACGGGAGCTCCGCTTCAAGGGCTGTTCCTGAGGTCTGCCCGCCTTGTCGAGAGGCGCTTCGAGCTCGAGCGCGAGCTCGCGTCAAAGACGGCGCAGGTGAGGCTGTCTGCGCGGATCGTGAGCGGGCTGCCGGTGTGCCTCGTGGCGGCGCTCGTGCTTGTGTCGCCGGACTACCGACAGGGACTGTCATCGCCGGCGGGCCTTGGCTGCGTGCTTGTGGCGGCCCTGCTCGACGTCGTGGCGCTTCTGATTATCCGGCGCCTCATGCGGTCGGTTCTGTGATGTGGTGGCTGGCGAGCGGTGCCGCGGCCGGGGCGGCGGCGTACCTGCTGCTCGGCGGTGTTCAGGCTGACCGCGGGCGCGCCCGGGCGCTGCTTGCGAGTGTGTTGGCCGTGCCAGCGCTCAGACGTGCGCGCGAGCGGGAGGCGAGCGCCCGCGTCGTGGCCGCATGCGAGCGGCAGGTGCCCGAGATGCTCGACATCCTGGCCCTTGTCCTGTCTGCGGGGCTGTCGTTCGATGCCTCGCTTGCCCTGTACTGCGAGAGAAGCGAGACCGAGCTTGCTGGGCAGCTGCTTCGGGCAATGCGCGGCTGGCAGATGGGCCTCGAGGGCAGGCGAGAGGCACTTGAGGGCCTGGCTGCCCGCATCGATGCCCCCTCGCTCGTGCGCTTTTGCGCCGCGGTGTGCGAGGCGCTCTCTTTTGGGGCACCGCTCGCGCAGACGCTCGAGCGGCAGGCGGATGCCATCAGAGAGGAGCAGCGTGCGAGCGTGCAGCAGCGCATCGAGGAGGTGCCGGTGAGGATGCTCGTCCCCCTGGGAACGCTCGTCGTGCCGGCGATGCTGCTCGCCATTCTGGGGCCGCTGCTGTGCGCGGCGCTTGGCTCGTGAGGTGGAAGGCGGGGCATTTTGCCCCCGTTGAGAAGGGAGAGGTCATGGACGTGACAAGGGCAATGAGGCGGCGGGTTTACAGGGCGCTGTGCTCAGCAAGGGATGGGGCCCGCGCGGCGCTTGGGGAGCAGAGCGGCCAAGGCACGACGGAGTACGCCATTCTCGTGGGCGTCCTCGTGCTCATGGCGATCGTGGCCGTCGTGGCGTTCAGGGACAGGCTCCAGGAGCTCTGGACCTCGATTACCGATGGCATCAACTCGCTGTAGAAGACGTACGCGGCTCGTGCTCGCGGGCGTTTTCGCCGCGGCGCTCGTGGCGCTGATCGCCGGGTTCGTGGCGAGGGGGCTCTCTGCGGGAGCGGACGGTGCGGCGGTGGGTGATGTGCCTTCTGCGATGGGGGATCAGCCCGGCACTACGGCCGCGGATGGGCTTGCAAGGTCGCTGGCGGAGCTCGTCCCAGATCTTGGGGAGGCCCTGGAGCAGGGTGGCAGCACGGTCTCGGAGCGCTCTCTTGACGCCGACCTTTCCAGCGCGGCGGCAGCCCTGCTCGAGGAGTACGAGGAGGAGCCCGGGGCGCTCCTTGCCCATAGCGGGTGGCTTGACCTCACTGGACACGTCTGGGGATGCGTCGTCCTGGGTCCCGGTTGGGTGGACGTGTGCTTGGCCGAGGATGACCAGGTGAATGAGGGTACGCGCGTCCAGACGCTTCGGATGGAGGTGTCCGAATGGAGGGATTCCTATGGGGACGTTCAAGGGGAGCCTCATGCGAGCACGCAGGGAACAGACGGGCCAGTCGAGCGTTGAGTATGCGCTGGTGCTGGGGGCGTTCCTCTCGGTCGTGCTCGTCCTTGGCCTTGTGTGGCGGTCGGTGGGACAGGGAGGGCTGCAGCGGGCGTCCGAGCGTGCCGCCTCCCATGCGATCGAGGGAGAGACGGCCATCGACGGGGCTCGCGACCTCGTGCTGTTCTGAGCAGTGGGGGCAGGCGAGCGTGGAGGCGGCGCTGTTTGTGCCCGTCCTCATGCTGCTGCTCGCCCTGCTGCTCCAGCCGTCGTTTCTGCTCTATACGCGCGCCGTCATGCAGCAGGCCGCCTCAGAGGGGCTTCGCGTGCTCGCGACGCGCGAGCAGGGAGGCGTGGCCACGCAGGAGGCATGCGAGTCATACGTGCGGAGGCGTCTGCGGGCCGTGCCCTGCGTCGAGGCGTTTCACGTGGGCGGCGACGAGGGATGGAACGTCACGTGTGAGGGAGACGCCTCGTCGGGCTCTGTGAGCGTCGAGGTCGAGGGGCGGCTGAGGCCGCTGCCGCTCGTGGGCGTGCTCGCCTCGATGCTCGGCGAGGCGGATGGCGACTTGGTCGTGGTGCGGGTGCGCGTGCAGGCAAGGACGAGACCGGATTGGTTGGAGGGAAGCTATGCAGACTGGGTGTCCATGTGGGGATAACAAGCGTTCGCTGCTGATGCTTGGCCTCGAGACCTTTGTCTGCGAAGACGGCGGCTATACGTCCGTTGCCGTGGCCCTTGCCCTGCTCGTGAGCCTATCCCTCGTCTGCTCGCTCGTGTCTGTCTCCTGGCTGCAGAACAGGTCTGCGGACGTGCAGGTGGTGGCGGACTCGGCGGCCCTTGCCGGCGAAAACGTAGTTGCCTCGTACGCCACCGTGGCCACGGTCCTTGACTCGTGTGTGCTTACGCTTGGGCTTGCGGGTTTGGTGACGCTCGGCGCGGGCCTCGTGGTGTCTTCGATTCCGGGAATGGCCGCGATGGGCGCCCAGACCGTCCGCGCGGCAACACAGGTGCTCGATGCGCGAGCCGGCTTCGCGAGGTCGTCCGCAAAGGGGCTCAAGGCGCTCGAGGCAACGCTGCCGCTCGCCATTGCCTGCCGCTCTGCTGCCGTGGCGCAGACGAGCGAGGAGGGGTCTGCCAGATATACGGGCGTCGCCATACCGTTTCCCACGCAGTCGCAGTCTGACTTCTCTGGCCTAGACGCAAAGGTTGACGCAAGCGAGGTGGCGGACAAGGCAGCCGAGCTGCAGGAGGCATCCGAGCGGGCGAGGGAGGCGGCCGAGAGGGCGGACGAGGCAAAGAGGGCCGCATGGAGGGCAGACTGCGTGGAGGAGCCCCGGTGCCTGCGGGAGCGCGCGGACGTGCTGGCCGGGCTGTCCGCCTCGCAAAACCCGAGGTATTCATTCGAGGCCTGGACGTTTGGAGCCGCGCTTGTGCGCGCCCGGGTCTACTACGCCGCTCGTCTCGCCACCGAGGCGCCCGCCTCTTCCTCTGCCGAGGAGCTCACGAACTCCTCCGTGCGCCGCGCCTTCTATGAGTACGCGCTTGGCGAGGTTCGTCGCGGGAGCTACGAGGAGCTTGGGGACGGAAGGGTTGTCCTCGAGCTTCCGGGGCTGCCGGCCAATGCGGAGCAGATGAGACAGACGACGCTCTACACGGACGTGCGCTGGCCGTGCACGAGCGAGCAGGATGGCCGCACGCTCCACGCAAGTGCGGCCTGCGCGGGTGCCAAGGGCGCCGCCGCGGGGACGGCATCGCTCTCCCAGCTTGACGCTGGTGCTGCCAGGCGGTGTGACACCTGCCGCATGGACTCGTCTGCCATGGGGTCGGTCGCGGCGGCCTCGACGAGCATCGACAACGGATTTGAGCACTACTGGAAGATTATCGTGGACGAGTCGAGGGAGTACGAGGATGCCCGCGAGGAGCTTGCCCAGGCAGAGGAGCAGATGCGCGACCTTGCCGGGGAGGGCGCGAGTGCGTTCGACAAGGCCATGGAGGCCCTTGCCGTGCCGAGGCCCAGGCTCTGCCCGCCGGGGGCATGGGGATGCGTTGCCGTGGTCACGCGTGGGCAGGAGATGGTTCCCTCCCAGGTCACGAGCGCGTTTCTCGAGGAGTCGTCGGTCCCGGCAGGCGCCGCGGTCTCGGCGGCGACCCTTGCGCCAGACAACGAGACCGAGGGCAACGATGTCCTGACCCGCTCCTTCGAGGCCATATCGGACGAGTTGTTCGAAGGAGACGCCGGAGTTCTGGGGTCCGTCGGAAACCTCTGGGCAAGGCTTCTCGAGGGGTACGGGGCGGCGGTGGGCAACCTCGATTCCGTTGCCGGGTCGATCCTGGACGGTATCGATGGGGTGTTTGGAACCACGGTTGGCTCTTGGCTGCGAGACAAGATTAAGCAGTCCATGCGTGATGCCGGACTCGAGCCGGCGGACCTGAGACTGAGAAAGCCTGTTGTCACGAACAGCCAGAACGTGCTCGACAAGGCGGGCTACGACCACGTCTCTACGGCACGCGAGCTTGTGGGGAAGCTACCGGACTCTTCGGATCCGGCGACATTGGCCCAGGCCCTGGGGCAGGAGATCGTCAACGAGCTCGGTGACGACGGTCAGGTGACGATTGCCGAGATTCCCGTTCCCGGCACGGAGCTTACGGTGCCGCTCACCATCGACGTGGGCGAGCTTTTGGGGGCCGCATGAGTGCCTGGGCTCGCGAGGAATCGGGCCAGATGGCCGTGGAGCTCGCCGTTCTCATTCCAGTGATCGTCGTCGTGGCGCTCATCGGCGTGAACGTCTCGCGCTATGCCGAGTTGGTCGCGCGGTTCGACAGGGTGTCACCCGATGCGGTGATTGCCCATGGCGTCTCGCCGGCGGGCGTGTCGAGCGAGCTTGCGGGGGTGTCGGAGGTAAGGGAGGCCATCGAGCTTGCCATGGGGGACATGCCCTGCGAGGTGTCCGTGAGGACGGAACCCCTGTCTGCGGCCGGCGACGGCATGGCGAGCTTCGACCTCGCCGCCGGCACGACGCGCTACGTCTGCGAGCTCGCCTACAGGCCCTGGCCGTCGTCCGTCCAGATTGCGGGCGTGGGCTTCGAGCTGCCCGCCATGGTCCGACACGAGAGGAGCGTTGTGGTGGATAGGTATCGAGCGGTGGTGGTCTCGTGAGGGGCCAATCCGACGCCTGCGAGCGATGGGCGCGGATCGAGTTCGCGGTGGGCGCCGGCCGGGGCCGGTGGAGCGTGCGCGCACTGGTGGTGGAGAGCTTCGGGGGAAAGTTGCGGGGGCTTCTGGGCACGCGCCCCGGCGACGCTCGTGCGATGCCCCTGTTGCTCGTTGGCTGCCCGTCCGTGCACACGTTTGGCATGCGCTACCCGCTTGATGTCGCCCTCGTGGATGGTGAGGGCCTCGTGCTTGGCTCATGGCGTGCGCTGTCGCCTGGGAGGATCGTGCGACGAGCCGGCGCAAGGCATGCGCTCGAGAGGCCGTCTGGCGCCGACCCGTGGCCGATCGAGGGAGACCTGGTTGAGCTGATGGACGTGTGGCACGTGATGGGAGGACAAGATGGACAAGATTCGTGAGCGGGAGACAAGCATAGGGGCAGAAAGCGGGGGCGGGCTCAAGACGTGCCCGCGGTGCGGCGCCAAGCTCTTCGCGGACATGGACGTGTGCTATGGCTGCCTGTACGACTTCACGTCCGAGCACGACCGTCCGGTGGACGTTGGCGGGGGCGGCGTGATGTCCGAGTTGCTTGCGGCCCTCGACGAGCCCGACCTCTCGGGTGCGGGGGACGATGCGCCGGCGACGCCTCACGCGGCGGAGCGTCTTGCGGGCATCGAGGTGGCGCATCTCGACATGACCGGCGAGGCGCGCCCTGACCATGTCGGTGGGCCGTGCGGGGAGGACGGGCGCCTCGAGCCCGTGGCCGCACTTGTGCCTCCCACGCACGTGCGCCTTGGCATGGGCCCGCTCTCCCTGTGCCTTCGCGTTCCCGCCGTGGGCCTGTCGTTTGGGAGGGACGCGGGAAACGACGTCGTCATCGACTGCGCGTCCGTCTCGGCCCGTCACCTTGGGCTGCGCATGGAGCGGGGGAGCATGGTTGCCCGCGACCTTGGGGCATCGAACCCGGCGCTCATCAACGGGTGGGCGCTGGCGGGGCCGTGCCCCCTGCGCTTGGGTGACAAGCTCGAGGTCCGAGGTGCCGACCTCGCAATCTGGCCGGTGGCTCCGAGCGAGGCGGGAGGTGTTGAGCCGTGATCTCCTACACCGTGCTCTCAGACAAGACGTCGCGCGAGACGCACCCAAAGACGGGCCTGCCCGTGATTCATAGGACCTGGGTGGTGCTCGTCTCGGGCGTGTTCTACTACCTCTCGTGGCTTTCCTGCGCGCCAGACCACGAGCTTCCGGAGTGCATGGCCTTCCCGTGTGACGAGGCTGGCCACGTTGACGAGTGGAGGAGCCTTGCGTGCTGCTACTGTGTCAACCCGCACGTGGCGTTCGCGGAGGTCATGGACCAGCTGCTTGGCATCGAGGCAGCCTAGCGATGCTTGCCATACCCCCAGGTTGATGGGCTGCTCAAGCCGAGCGCTCACATTTTTTCGAAATTCGGCAAATTTCTTGCTTGACCGTCTGGTTCGATTTGATATAGTTAACGAGCTCGCAAGGCGAGCAGACATTTCGGCTGGGTAGCTCAGTTGGTAGAGCAGGGGACTGAAAATCCCCGTGTCAGGGGTTCGATTCCCTTCCCCGCCACCAGAAAAGATGCAGGTCGGAGGCCATGAGTCTCCGGCCTGTTTTCTTGTGGGGAAAAGAAGGGGAAAAATCGGGGAAAACCGCTGATGCGACTGTCCGCCGGATGACGCTCTGGCGCCCCTCGCCTCACCCCCGCAGATACGCGATGGCGATCTGCGTGCGGTTCCTCAGCCCAAGCTTTGCGAGGGTCGAGCTGATGTGGTTGCGCACGGTTCCCTCGCCCATGTAGGCGGCCGCGGCGATCTCCTTGTTGTCGAAGCCCTGGGCGATGAGCTGGGCAACCTCGAACTCGCGGTCCGTGAGGTGCGCAAAGGCGGCCGGTCGTGCGTCCGTCTCGTCCCCGTCGCTCGCCGCGGAGAAGTCCACGTCCTCGATGGCCTTGCCCTCGAGCACCCTCCTGCCCGCCATGACCTCCTCAAGCGCGGGCGCAATGGCTCGCACGTCGGTCTTGATGAGGTATCCTCGCGCACCCGCCTTGAGTGCCCGCGCGATGTAGTCATCATCCGAGAACGTGGTGAGAAACACCACGCGTGCTCCTGCGTCCTCACCCAGGATCTGCTCGGCAGCCCACAGCCCGTCACGCCCCGGCATTTGGATGTCGAGCAGGGCCACGTCGGGGCGCTGCTCGCGCCACAGGGCAACGGCCTGCTCGCCGTCTGACCCCACGCCACAGACCTCGATCCCGTCCTGCGCGCCAAGGATGATCCTGAGCGAGTCACAGACAAGCCGGTCGTCGTCCACCACGATGATCCTCATGCGTCCTCCTCGGTCCCGTCGCCGCCCATGCCGCTGCCACCGGCGACGCGTCCCTCGGCCTCAGCGCTGGCCGTCGTGCCCGTGCCCTTTCTGGGCACGCTCGCGAACACGCGCCAACCCCCGCCGTCCTGGGGCCCCGCCAGGAACCTGCCGCCCAGCGCCTCGACGCGCTCGCGCATGGAGGCAAGCCCCATTCCGTCGCTACCCGTCCGGGCCTGGGCCACGTCCCCGTCATTCAAAACCACGAGTTGCCACATCGAGGGATGCTCCAGACAGCGTGCCTCCACCCGTGTGACGCCGCTGCCGTGGCGCAGCGCGTTCGACACCGCCTCGCGCAGCACGGCGACAAGGCATGACGCCACGTTGGCGGGCACCCCCTCGACGCCCGCTTCGACCGTGACGCTGATCCCGGAGTCCCCCGCGGCCGCCTCGGCAACGCCGCGCATCTGGGCGCCAAGGTCAACGGACTCGTCGCGCAGGGCGTGGACGCTCGAGCGAACCATCGAGAGCGCCTCGTCAACCGTGCGGCTCACGTCGGAGAACCCGCGGGCGGCGTCCGCGTCGCCTGCGTGCACGATCGCCAGGGCGTCTGCCTGCAGCTTGGCCCTCGTGAGCTGGTGCCCCACGTTGTCGTGAATCTCGCGGGCAATGCGGGCGCGCTCGGCAAGCGTGGCGATCCTCACCTCGTAGTCCTGGCGCTCGAGCAGGTCGCGGTTCTTGGCCTCCAGGGAAAGCGAGCGCTCCTGGAGCTCGTCTCGCACACGCCGGTTGCGGGCGCGCTCGCGCTCCCCGGCACCCGTACGCGCCGAGAGCAGGCAGGACACCAGGCAGAAGAGCGCCACGGGCAGCACTGCCTCGGCGCGCACGCCCGCGTCCCGCATCCGTACGCATACAACAAGCAGCGCCGCTGCTCCCGCGGCCGCCGCCCATCTTTCGCTTCCTCGTGGAACCGCCCGCACGGCGTCGTAGGCCGCAAGCGGGAGAAACGCCGCCGCCTCGGGCCACGTAAGCGCGGCTGCCACCCAGGCGACGCAGCCCGCGACCCTTGCGAGCCTCCCGCGCGTCCCGTCGCCTGCCACCTCGCCCGCACTCGCGCAGGCCACGGCCGCCGCCGCGCCCACGACCGTCGCGGTCGCAAGCGGCAGAAGCGATGCCGCCGCAAGGCAGCACGCAAGCACGATGAGCTTGTCGATGAGCCTGTTCATGCGCCCATTGTAGGCGAGCCATGAGCCGCGTCTGCGCATCGGTGACATTCCTCCCGCCCCGCCGGACAATGACATATGGCACTTCCTGCACGTGCCGCGGTCTCGTACGATGGCACCATACCCCGCAGAAAGGAATGTCATGTCAGACATCGTTCACGTCCAGAACCTCGTCAAGCGCTATGGGGACATGCTCGCGCTCGACCACTTCAACCTGCGCATCGCCCAGGGAGAGATCTTTGGCCTGCTCGGCCCCAACGGCAGCGGCAAGACCACCTCGATCAACTGCATGCTGCAGCTGCTTACCTACGACAAGGGCGCCATCGAGCTGTTCGGCGAGCCCATGA
>ERZ1035027.77-NODE-77-length-62704-cov-22.758799_pt1 | contig 62704 bp, 85 predicted proteins | sample MGYA00520604_ERZ1035027 | MGnify/ENA primary metagenome ERZ1035027 (study PRJEB33766, sample SAMN09781743) | gut metagenome | biome: gut microbiome | host: Homo sapiens | place: Madagascar | study: EMG produced TPA metagenomics assembly of the PRJNA485056 data set...
ATATATATACTAATAATATTATATTTATATTATTTTCATTATTAAGTTCTGTAGATTTGAGAATTGAGCCGTACATCTCATAGTATTATATCATAATTATTGCTAAATTGCAAGACTATAACTGATTACAAAAATATTACAGTTTCAATAATGCCTTGACTTTTCCTGTTAAATTTGATAAAATAATTAAAAGAAAGGAGGTCTGCGAATGAGTAAGTGTCATCATTGCGATGCTACTTGTAAGTATTTCCCAGCAGAAGCCAATAAGATTTTAGATGAATATTTTGATGCTTATGGTGTCAAACATAGAGAGTCTATTTTCTCATGTTGGTATGATGGACATCGTATTACGAAATATGAAGACTGCGTTAATTATAAATCAAGAAAGGGTAAGGTGTAAGTTTGTCAAAAATTGACCTATTCTATACTCTGAAATTAAACACGTCTGATATTTACGAACAAATTGCAAAAAATGGTTGCGTTGAAACAGACTTTAAAACAGCAAAGAATGCTGGTTGGGTAGTTGCTCTTGGTGATAATCAACTACTAAGATTTATTCGTCAGATTAAGGATAAACCATTTAATAAAGAAAAGGTTCAAACTCTTTATGATAGGCGCAATATTCTAAAGCAAGACAAGAGTTCTAAGAAGAACGCAAGAGAAATTACAAAGATTCAGAATGAAATCAACGAACTACTATTTGTTCCAGACCTCGTGACAGTTAGAACTGATACTACACAAAAGGATTATAAGCAGCTATGCAAGACCGGATTTGCTGTTAAATTCAAAGTGAATGAGACGGAGTATGTAACAAAGTATAAGCGTTTATGTGCTGGTGCTGGTCAGTTAAGAAAGAACTCCGCTAACTTTGTAAATGCAGAAATTTATGACCAGCTACTCAATATTATGCTTTGTGGCCTTGACGCAAAAAGCATAGGTAAGATTAATCTCGCTAAATTCGGAGCTTATCTTGCGTTGTCCACTTCTGCCACCAGAGTTGTTAAAACACCAAGAATCTGCGTTATTAATGATTATGAATATCCTTTGAAAGACCAAGTTGTTGATTGGATTTTCAAAAATGAAAAAGGCGAAGACGATATCAGAACCGAAAAAATTGATTTTACAATGAATGCTTTCGACGGCGCTGGTATGGTCTGTCCTGAAATGGCTGATAGATGGCAACAGGATTTAGAACTTGACTATTTACCATCTAGTTTTATTGTGAGAGCTGCGTGGTTTAAAGGTCTCTGCTCAATTTTTGACTTTAGACGTTTTGCTCATGAAATAGCACATAAAGATACGATTACGGATATTTATGGGGTAACATATAACATTGATGAAATCGACGTTATAGCTGGTTCATCAATGTTCAAACTTCATAAATGTTATCCTAATTTTCAAGTCTATCAGAGTTATTTTAAGCGTTACGGTCATGTGTTTGGTGTAGCAAGAGTATCTAAAAAAGTATCAAACCAACTTAGCGCCCTCAATTACCAATATATTCAGAGCAATGATTTTACAGAAGAGTCAATTAAGAACCTAGCAAATCCTACCATTGATTGGCTTCAAAAAGTAATGTCATGCGACCCGCTTTATGCTTCTCTTATGATGATTGGATGTCATGACAGAGATACACTAGAGCAGATAGAGAACAGCCTTGAGTCTCCAATCGCTAAATGTCTATTATATAATACGGATATATTAAATGATAGCTATGCCAAAAGTAAAGTAATGCGTCTAGTTCGCAAGAAGATAGACCAAGCAAAAATTGGTAAAATTTATGTTGAGGGTTCTTATGATTTTTTGATTCCAGATTTGTATGCTATGTGTGAACACGCATTTGACATGGAAGTACATGGATTACTGCCTCCAAAATGTATGTATTCAAAACGCTGGGTAGATAAAGGAGCAAAGATTGTAAGTACTCAACGTAGTCCTCTAGTTGCCCCTGCTGAGAATCAGTTGCTTAATGTTTATTCTGACGATAAATGTAAGGATTGGTTTAGGTATTTGGAGTGGGGAAACGTATATAGTATTTGGGATTTAACGATTATTAGTCAATCTGATGCGGATAAAATCTGATTGTCCGAGAATGTAGTAATACATTTATAGAATGTGGTGAACCTAGAAATCTAGGGTGTCTAATTTAATTAGGCTAACGGTAAAAATCTAAGTAGTAATTAAGTTTTATATTATTAAAAGGATTGGAGGTGAGAGCGTGAGTGAATATTACGTTTATGGATGGCAAGATATAGACAGTGGAGAAATGATATACATTGGTCAAGGGAAGGGAAAGAGATATTCTGAATGTGATAGAACAAGAAGAAATAGCTTATTTAATAATTACTTGTTGAATCACGAAGTTTATCCATTCATCTTGATAAATAACTTAACAGAACAAGAGTCCTTAGAAAAAGAAACACTCCTTGTCAAATTCTATAAAAACATTGAACAGTGTATATGCAATATTGCGGCAGACGGGTATAGAAGTATGCCGGGAAGTTCTAACCCAAATTATCAAAACGGAGACGTTCTGAGGAAAACCTATAAAGAGCATCCAGAACTTAAGGAGAAGACAAAACATTGTGGACTTGATAATGGGATGGCTAGACCCGTCATGATAATTATTGGACAAAAAGAAATCAGATTTAAATATGTAACTGATGCAGCGCAATATTTGATAGACTCTGGAATCTCAAAGGGAAGTTTAGCAAATGCTAGAAGCGCAATTGCAACTAGAGCAAGGTCTGGCAAGTCGTATTGTGGGTGCTATTTCAAATATATCTGATTTTTATATAAATTACTATACGAAAATACCGTGCCAAGGCATTTAGAGTGCAAGGTGTAACGACTAAGGTTCGTATTTATACGATAAGAGATTTAATGTGAAATTCATTATTTCGTAGTGCCACACATCCTTAAAGGATGAAGAGATAGTCTACTCCGAAGCTTGAGATAAAGCTTGTTAAAGTATAGCGAAAGCTACGGTATAAAGGTTTGACGGTGATATCAGCCTTACTTCTGATAATGAATATTTAGTAAACGCAATCAATCCAGATTTACCAATTATCACCTATGAAAAACAAAAAATTAAATCTCAAAAAATTAATTTTGACAACTTGGGTTCCTTTGATGTTAAGAGCTTTGATAGCCCAATCGGAGGCATCACGAATTTGGCGAGTAATCTTTATGCGATGAAAGATTTGTTCTCTAAAGATTCTAAAGAGTATATTGAAATTGAAAAACGTATTAGGATGCTTCGTTTTTATCAGGGTCAAGCTATCGACCATGCTAAAGGAGCAGTTTATACCCCACCCAATAAATATTGGTCACATCGTCAAAAATATATCCAAATTACTGATGATATGACCGATGAGCAGAAACAAGAGATTCAAAAACAAAACGAAGAAATTAAATTCAGCAACAGCATTTGCTGTGATAAGAAAACCTACTTTTTTGGTTATGTTTATCCAAAAGAAATGGCAAGACTAAAGCATTATAAGAAAAAACAAGGAGACCTTTGTCGTAAGAATTTTGGTCGTAAACTAAAAGACCTAAAGCAAAAGCAAGACAAAACAGTAGAAGAAAAGCAATTTCTGCGTAATTATTACAAGTATATGCCTCTGTTTAACTCTAACTGCACGATGAATAATTTGGCTAGATATGTAGAAGATTATGAATTTAAAGAAAATAAATCTAGTAAGTATTTTGATTATTCTTGCCTAATGTACAACAAAGACAGAGAATTTAAGAAGAATGTCTGCAAGCAGATTCAAGATGTTATTCATAAATTCCAGCGTAATTATCCTATTCTTCTAAAGAAGATTGGTCATGACCGTGACTGGGGCATTGAGGATTCCAATACCCTTGGTTCTGATAGAGAATCTTTCTTTGACGGTTTCTTTGATTATTACAAGAATGAACTTATGAATATTCTGTCCAATGAAGAAGAACTTGTTGATTATATCATTTATGTTTATTATGAACAATGTAAGTCTGCTGACAAATCTCTTCTTTGGGAACTATATTCAGATGTTGTTCTAAATAATGTCAAAAATAATTCAGACCATTATTATAAGATTGTTGAGTCCGTGGATGGTCAAGAGTTCTTTGGTAAGAAGTTTATTTTACAGGAGGTAGCTAAATGATTTTTAATGAATACGAAAGAGCTGCCGAGATAGACGAGAAGCAAAAATTCTCAGCGGATATTATGACTGATGGTATTCTTCTTGCTAGGTTCTATAAAACAAATGGCCTTGGCAGAGAAGAGACGCAAGAAAAGATTAAGACAATCCTCTTTAAATTAGATGGGTGTTTTACTGATAAGTTCAAGGAAAAATCTTTAAGGGATATTATATCCGGGTTTGATTCTTTTGAACTTATGGATAATGAACCAGTATATTTTTACAAAGAAGAAATGGATATTATTAAACAGCTAAAGAATAAGACCGCAAGAAAAGTTTTGTTCGCTATGTTGTATATCCGTAAGGCTTCTGGCGAGAATGAGTTTGAAGCAGAAGCGAAAGATATCAACAGACTTTGCGTAAAGAGAATTTATCCGAATAGTCTTTATTCAGCATATCACGAGTTAAAAGAACTTGGGTATGTCAAGTATACGAACTTCAAGGGAGAGAATAAGACCGAGATTGTTTATCCAGCTTTGAATGTTCAATATACTTCTGAGCCTGTTATTGTGATTCGTGATAAGCATAATATAATGAATTATTATTGGAACTATGTCGGAGAAGGCAAATTTGCTATTTGCAAGAACTGCGGTAAATTAGTTCCGGTCACTTCATTTCATGTTGATTATTGTGAAAAGTGTGCAAAAGAGAAGTACCTAGAGAAGAATATAAAATACAATAAGAAACGCAACAATTCCAAAACAACGACCGAGTAATTTTCAAAAAACCTAGGTGTGAAGCCACTTTTCAGACTTCTTGCACATTTTCTCTAAATGAATAGGGAAATGTAGAAAATCTCTATTTTACAGACCAGTATTTCACTGGTCTGTTTTTTATTTATGAGCAAGCGGAATTAAACAACCGCCCAAGTGAATTAAAGGGAAAATAATGATTCAAGTATCACGAGCCGATATTGACGCACTACGCAAGGTTGGTCTTCTAAAAGAAGGTCGTGACCGTAATTATACGGTCATCAACCGTAAAAAGAAAAGCCGTCGTAAGAAGTATTGTGTCGTAGAGGAGCCTAAGATTTTAGCATTTCTGAATCGGAAAAAAGAATATTGATTGTTGGAGGTAACAATATGAATTATAGAACTCCAACACGCAATGATGGAGAGATGGTGGAACAGCAGATTCTACTATCTGGCAATAACTCCATCAAGAAAAACCTAGCAATTTATCAGCGTAAGATTCTGATTAATCAAGAAATCACGAATGAATCAGTTACAGAAGCCATCTATTATCTATATACACTTATGGATTTGGATAGAGAAGAAGGAGTAGAGAAGAACCCAAAACCTATTGATATTCTTCTAAATTCTCCGGGCGGCTCTGTATGGGATGGTTTAATTCTAGTTTCTCTGATTGAACAGATGAAAGACATGGGATACACTATCAACACAACTGCTATTGGTACTGCTGCTAGTATGGGTTTTATTATTTTTATTACTGGTTCTAATCGTTATTCTTATCGTCATGCGCAATTCATGCTGCACGATATTTCTACAATGATGGGTGGTAAAGTAAAAGACCTAGAAGAGTCCATGGAAGACCTAAAAAAGTGCCAAAAGCAAGTGTTTGATATTATTACGAAATATACTCATATTCCAGACGAGCAGCTAAGTGACTGGGTTAAGCACAAACGGGATGTTTTCTTTTACCCAGATGAAGCTGTCGAATATGGTATTGCAGATAAGGTGCTTTGAGCAAGCGAGGACAAACTCTCGCCCAAGGGATTGAAAGGGATAAGTATTTGAATAATACTACTAAAAATACTCAGGATATCAAAAAGACTGAAACCATTGCCGTGGAAGATATGTCTAAGGAAGAGTTAATTCAATTATTCTATAAGCTGGCTGATGAAGGTTGTTTCGATAACGAAGATATTGATGATTGCGATGGTTGTCACTGTTGCGATAATGATGACGACGATGATATTGGCGATATTGTAGACCCTGTTATTGGATTTAACCTAGAGAACGTTATTGATTCTGAGTTTGATGCAGAAGAATTTAACAAAGGCATTAAGTCGATGAGCTTTGTGGCTGGTCAACTGATGGCGCTACAAAACGCTGGCATCAAACCTCAGAATGCTCTTGAGTATCTACACGCTACTCATTCTCAGGATAGTGATTGCGAATGCGCAAAGCACGTTGCAGAACTACAGGCTGCTGTAAATGAGAAGGCCGAGAAGAAAAATCTAATTGAGTCAAAAAAGAATATAGCTTAAAACTATATTCTTAAATTATATTATATAAACAGCTATATGCTATAAGGAATGAAAGGGAATTTTTATTATGACTTCTACTGCTATTATTAAGATGATTGCTGACAAGACTGAGTACACTCAGAAGGATATTAAGGCATTTCTAGCCGCTACTGAGCCTGTCCTGCTAGAAGCACTAAAGGATGGTGAGTCCTTTAAGATTATGGATGTCACTGTTTCTCTGGCTGATGTTGCAGAACGCACCGCCCGTAATCTACAGACTGGCGAGATGATGACTGTTCCTGCTCACAAGAAGGTTTCCTTTAAGCCCTCCAAGGCTCTCAAGGAAGCCGTAAAGTGATTTAACCAAAGATTGATGCTCTGGTGTTTCGCCACCAATATTAAGTGCGAACCGTTTAAGCGGGCAATCAACCGCCTAGAAACAGAAGCGTTGGATTTTATATTCAGTCGGCATGGAGACTTTAAACCAATGTAAAAGGTCGTGGAATCGACTTAAAATTATCCAATGGTGAGCCACTACCAATAAGTGTGGAATTAAAAAAGCGGTAATTCTGCCGTGTAAACTATTTCTTGAATTATTAGCGGGTGCAACGCTTAGAATATTGCACACTCGTTTGTATTCTACCGGATACTGCTGGACATGGTTTGCTAAAATGAATATCGCTGGCATACCGATTAAAGTATGCTTATATGTCGCAGAATAGCCCAATCAGGTACGGCGCTTGGCTCATACCCAAGAGATTCTTCGTTCAAATCGAAGTTCTGCACCCAACAACAGAGAAATAGGATTCTCTGTTAGATTTTAAAGAAAAAGAGGATTTTCTATTATGCGTTTTTATTCTGATGTATGCCATAAGCTATTTGAATCACAAGAAGAGCTAGAAGCCGCTGAGAAAAAGATTATGGATAGAAATGATGAAGAATCTAAGAAGAAAGCAGAGCGTAAGGCTGATGCTGATAAGGTTCAGAAGGCTCACGATGAAGTATTTAAAAAGTACGACGAGTATTGCAAGCTAGTTGACGAGTTTGTAAAGAAGTATGGTTCTTATCATACTACGATTGACAAACCAATTCATTTTAATGATGTGCTGCGGTCTTTTGCGGATGTATTTTGGTTTTGATTATTAAAATTATAGAATTGGAGGTAGTGTGATGTCTGAAAAGGTTGAGATTTTTCACTTTGATGATATTGCTAATAGTTATCACGGTGAATCTCTATATTGTGGGCTAAGTTCTTCACTAAGCCTCCAAGTTGATAAAGATTGCACAATAACAGTTTTTGGACAAATTAATCCTCGCTCTGGCGAATATTTTCAATTGCAAGTTTTAAACGAAGAGACAATGAAAACTTCTCCGAATATTACTTCTGCTGGAAATTATTTCGTTCATATTGCAGGGTGTTATTACATTAAATTTCAGGTAGAGAATGCTACTGATGTAAATGTCGGTGGCGTATTTGGGAACTATCATTATCCATCTGCGGAAGTAGACTTAGATGACTATGCTTCTATCGAATATGTGGATAGCAAGTTAGGCGCTGCGACAGATGAGGAATTTAAAGAAATGCTGATGGAGGCGTTTAACGCTGTTCCGGGGGACTTTAACAATCCTGATATTACAAGCATAATGTCTCAGTACATGAAGAAGAGTGTATATGATGTAAATGATAATGGCGTTGTTGACACTTCGGAGAATCTTCCAGAAGGCTCTACAGATACGATAACCACTATTGCCAATGATGCAATTAACGATAAATTTAAAAGTGGATTGACTGTTGGGAATTTAATTGGTCAATAATTATCAATAAAGGTTAAAGTAAAAATAGCGGTTTCCAGTGATGGTGTAATTAGTCTTACTCCCTTCGACTCCCGCTTTTATATATTAAAATATTAAACATAATCTACATCATGACAAGATATACTATCTTGGTGGTGTTTTTATGGAAATTGATGGTAAAAAGGTTGCTTCTACAGGTACTACAAGCCTTGGCATAATTGGCACGGTTCTTGGTGGTACTGCTCTTGCTGGTGTTCTAAGCGGTGCTAATGGTGGCGGTAGTGGTTCTCCTAATGGTGGTGGACTACTAGGTGGTTTATTTGGCGGTAGCAATAACAATACCTGTTATGTTACCGAAAAAGAGTTCTATCAGAATCAGCTAGCTGACACTAATATTATGTATCAGAATCTAATGAATACAAATAGTGCTCTGTGTGAACTAAGCCAGCGTGTTGCAAGCGATGAAGTTTCTATCGCTAAGAACTTTGAAATCGCTGCACTGAATAGTGAATGGCAGCAGAAGATGAATGACAAGCAGTTTACTTGTGTTGACGAAAAGATGCAGTGGATGGATAAGTTCATGAAGGCTTATGTTGATTCTGCTACTTGCGACTTCATCAAAGCAAAGCATTATCTCTCTCCTTCTGACCTTGCCGACCCTTACACTAACACTTCTCAGGCAATTGTATCTGTTCCTACCTATCAGTTTACAACTACTGCTTGTGCAGCGAATTACTGCAATCCTTATTTTGTGAGCGGTACTGCTTATGCAAATGGCCCTGCTTACACTAATACTGGTTGTGGTTGCAACGGTGGACTCACTTTCTAATTGAGTTCTAACTAATCTCTATTGTGGAACAAGTATTCTACAGAATAACATTATACACATTTTTACTTATTTCTTGCAAGTAGGTGAAGATTTATGAACTTCACAAATCCAAGTCCCCTTATCGGAAGTATGCGTTCTCCACAGAACGTTATGCCAGTAGATGTAGGAGGAACACAAAATCAATATCAGAATCAATATCAAAGAAATATGTCGCCAGAACAGTGGGAGTATGTACAACAGGTTCGTAGAACTGGTTATGACCCAAATATGATGCCTCAAGTACAGCAACCACAACAGCCAGAACAGTCCGACCCCTATAATGATTTTATTACAGAGTTTAATCAGTGTTCTAACGTAGTTCAGGCGAGTATATTAGAAAATCCTGAATTTAAACAGTGCATGGCTGAATGCGACAAAAAGATTCAGGCAACTATGGAAGCCCTAGTACGTCCCCAAGTTATGCAGACACAAGATGGTCGTGTAGCTTTTGAGAGGTTATTAGCGTCTTTCCGTGGTGTCAGAGACCAAGCAAAGCAGCAAGAAGCTCAGAATATGCAAAGAATACAAGCGTTAATGAATGATGATGTTGTTCGTAAGCGTATTGAAGAGTTAGAGAAGAATAAGTGAGGTGCTTGTTATGATTTCTGATAAAGAACTTTTTAAACAGATGGCTGACCGTGATGTTGTAAATTTATACCGTTATCTTATTTATAATCTTGCTGGTGGTACAAGTATTGCTACTTATGCAAGTTTGTTTGAAGATAAGATTTTGGGATATGCTAATATTGGTGTTGATAAGGCTTGCGACTGGCTGTTTGGTAAAGATGTCGAATGCGATATTGACGAAGCGGCTGACATTGCACAGGCTGTTGTTTCTGATAAGATTGAAGAATACCGCAAACGTGTCAAAGAACAACGTGCGGCTAAAAATGCGTAATAACATTGTAACATAATTGATAGTCCTAATAAATAGGTGATTATTATGAGATGGCCTATCGTGACAGTTACATCACTTGATAGCTCTGGTGCTGGTGTAGACGTATTAAAGGCAAATCCTATATATACCATAGAAAGTTTGCCCTATCCAAGACGCTATTATTATTTTGCCTTGCTCATTAAGATTGGTTTTGAATTTAATGACAACAAGTCTCTTTTACTAACAGATAATAATGAGGTAAACAAGTATCACCTTGTTGACCGTCTTGGTAATGCAGTTCTTGCTTCTCAGGCTATGGGATACTCTCAGAGCCAGAGATTAATGTACTGTATGTATGACGATGTAAAGAAAATTGTCCGCGTTCTAAGTCCTCTAGCTCCCACTGATTATTATATTGAGGGTTGGCTTACTTAATAATATAATAAGGAGTGAAAGGAATGGTACTAAATAACGGTATTGCCCCATGTGGTACGATGTCAAGATGTTGTTGCTGTAATATGCGACTTATTTGTGCCAAATCCCCTTACTGTGTTATAAATTCAGGGAGTGGTTCTTCTGATAAGAAACTGGAAGAGATTGAGAATCTTATTCAGCAATTAATCCAGTCACAAACACAAGCGCTTGCTGATTTTGAAGCAAAAGCTACTGCCGCTCAAACTAGTTTAAATACAATTACTGCTAATATAGCAACATTGCAAACGACTAGTGATAATTTAACGACAACATTTGGTGAGTTTGCACAAGATACAAAAACTAAGCTAGATGAAATCTATGCTAAAGTAGAAAATATACCAGCGACTAGTACAACTTCTGTCAATGATTTAGATACACCGATTGATGTAAGTTCTTCTGATGTATCAGAGGATGATTCAAAATCACTTGCTGTACTAAAGCCAAAAGAAACAGAAGACACTATTTTGGTTGAAAAGAAAGGCTTATTTGGTAAATCCAAATGGGTAGAACAAAAGAAATAATTTTGAGTTAAATTTTAGAAATTATAGACCCTTTAGTGAGTATAAGTTATTGTACTTAGTAAAGTGTCTATAATATTTTGTTATAGACATAATTTGAAATTTAACTTATAGGTGTGCACCCGTATGTGCATGAAAGGAAAACATTATGACATTTGGTAAAAATGCGAAGAATAATCACCTTTATATTCATAAGGAAGGTGATGCAGTATGAAGTATGAGAAGGAAAAATATTTCTCTTGTTATTCTCCTAATCTTAAAGAATATCTGGAAAGAAATGGTTTTAAGCCTATTACTTCGTTTGTACACATCAGAGAGAATAAGACTTGTTGGGTGTTTGAAAAAGTACCTGAGCTATCTATATATCTTGAACAGTGGACTCGCAATCGCAAGTAAAGGGTAAATTATATGAAAAACATTGTAAGAAATTTTTCTGTTGCTATCGTAGTATTTGTGACTACATTTATCACAGTTTATTATTCTGTCGTGTATGCAACAAAGAAACAGATTGTATTTGATGGTTCGGATATTCTAATAATTATTTTCTTTGGCTTATTATCTTTGATGGTTGTTTTTATGCTACTTTATATCAATTCTAAATTAAACGCATTCTCTAACGCTCTATCTGATATTTCTAATAAAATTGATATATCAGAAGAAAACATAACAAATTTAGAAAAGAGTACACAGAGAATTATGTTGAAGGAAGTAAAAGGAAATAGGGAATTTAAGAGGAAAATTTTAGAAAGGATTGAGCATGAAGAGAAATCCGAACAGCAACCGGAGTAAAAGATGGGCAGAAAGAAATCGTTTATCTTCTGATAAGTGTGCGTCTTATGTGGAGGATTTATGTGAAGCTTATGGCCTGAAATATAAAATTTCCGGTGATAAGCTTTTTATTGATGCTGATGATGCTTCCTATCGTGTTTATCCTGATTATGAAAATATATGTATAATTGCAGTTAATAAAATGACTGGTGAAAAAAAATGGTATGACGGAGATTCATGTTGGGTTGACTTCATATTGGATATAGCTTAATGCCTCAATTGATATATCAGAAGAAAACATAACAAATTTAGAAAAGAGTCTTGACAAATCTTATATAATATGTTATATTTACAGTGGAAGATAAAATTGTAATATAGCAAAGGAGGTTTGTCATGAATATTCCGTTAAGTTTATTGATTTATAATCCAATTGAAGCGTATACGATAGTATTATTATGTGATATTATCACTGGAAATAGGACAAAATTTAGCATAAAAATGATTCATTCAATATATGTATTCGGAGCAGTTAATTTGGTAATTCAATTAGTCCCATGCTTATTTGTTGGAGAATATTATTTTGCTCTATTGAATATATTGGTTGGATATTTTGTCGTATCAATCTCTATTAAATATTTCTATGGGACTTTGTGTCATAAGATATCTTATCTGACATGTGTTTTTGTACAATTTATTAACACTATATGTATCATAGTAACATGCAATATAACGACGCATATTTTTGGATTTAATAATATGTTCTATAACGATAACAATTTGCATGAGTTTATTGTGAATATAGTCGCGTTCTCATTGCAAATTGTTATATATAAATTTATTCAAAAGGAGTTTCGCGTTTATGGAAAATCTTTTTAAAGTTGTTGCAGAAAAATCTGTAGAGGAAGCATTTACTACAATTTGTCATTATCAGCCTAAGATGCCAAATTCTCTAATGGAAAAGGCTCAGAAGGAAATTAAGAAGGAAGACTAATCTTCTCTTGTTCCTATATTATAGACATTATAGACTTTAATATAGGGAGTCAGTCTTTTGGCTGACTCCCTTATTTTTTGTGTAATAAAGGAATATTCTGTTATGGATATTTTTAGATATATTGAAGACATATCTTATAGACTCGGTTTAAAAGTCGCAAACTATTTCCATGAAAACAAGGATGGAATTGAAGAGACACAATATGGAATGTTTGCTATTTTGAGTTTCTTGTTTGAGTTTGGAACTGGATTTATTATATCACTTATTTTTGGATATGTCAAGTATTTTCTTGTATTTCAAATTACCTATTGTTTTCTACGTTCTGTTTGTGGTGGGGAACACTGCAAAACATTTGCATCTTGTTGGGCAGTAACAAACATTATCTCATTTGTTGGAAGTATAGCTGCAATTTTGTTATCTTGTAATTATACGATTTCAATGGTTGGTATACTTCTTTTGTTTTTATCATCTGTTGATATGTATTATGTTATCCCAAAACCAAGCGAAAATTCTCCAAGTAGAGGCAAAAACGATATAGAATTTAAGACAAGATATATTAAGGGAACTTGTTTTCTAATTTGTATATCTTGTATTTTAATGTTTTTTAATATAAATTGGATTTCATGCTCTATTTGTTCGGCTTATATTATGTGTTATATTATGCTGTCTAAATATGGCGAAAAATTTATGAGTCTATTTAAGTTTTAATTAATTAAAGACCAGAGGATAGAGATATTAAGCTGCTATCGCCCATGGTTAGGAGATGCAGGTTCTTTGGCTTGCCTGTCTGGTCTTTATTATTTATAATTGTAGAACCAGTTTTAAAGAGGTGTGTTCTATGATTGTAGATGATTTAGCAACAATAGCAAATTCTGATTTAATATCAGGGGCCGCAAACATTAGTCAATTTATAAATGTTTATCAAGCGACTAAAGGTGCGACATCATCTCAGTTAAATACAGAGCTAATCAAGCAAAACCAACATATTGAAAATAAACTTGACGAACAAACGAATATGTTGCTTGAAAAATTATTATCTGAATTAAAAATTATAGAAGAACAAAATATTGAAATAATTAAACTGCTGGGTGGTGGCATCAATGATTCTTAATACTAACGCAGAATTAGGTGGATTAGATGCCCTTGGTGTTGCAGATACAATCATTGCTTCATTATTATTAAATTATTCTGAGAAATCTTATAAGTTAAATCTCGATAATACATCAGAAAATAAAAAAGTTATTTCGATATTAAACGAGATAAATGAAAACGAAAAAACTATTATTTCTCTTTTGAAATGTATAGTTGAAGGTGATAAGCATTAGTCTTGTCTTATCGGTAAAACAATCCAGACTAAAATAAACGACTGATGGTTCTGGCTCGTTGTAAAAATAAAACGTGGCAGAGTAATAAGGAACAAAAGGGGTTAAAATATTGTAGAAGGTAGTGAGTATTAGTGGATGCACTGCAAATAGCAATGAACATTTGCTCTACTTTTGGTGTTTCTGGACTTCTTTTGTTTTTTATTAAAAGGTATTATGATAAGAAGGACGAATCTCTAAAAGAGGGTAAGCAAGAGAGGAAAGAAATTAAAGAAGTAATTGAAAAAATTGCGAAACAGAACGAGGAACAATACCGAATGATTGCCTCTCAAAACGACAAAATAACTTCTTTATCTAATGATGTTAAAGCTTTGAGAGAGCAAGGAAATCAAAACTCACAAGCAGATAGAGATATGCTTAGAGATGCGATGCTAAGGACATATCATAATTGTTATGAAGTCAAAGGTTGGATTTCTGTTAATGACTTAGAAAGTTTTCAACATATGTTTGAGAGCTACACAGCGCTGCACGGTAACGGAATGATACCGGCTGTCCATGAAAAAATTTTAAGTCTACCAACTATTCCACCTGAGAATAAATCTTGAACATTTCATTAAATTATAAAATCACTTTTAATAAATAGGTGATTATTATGACAGTAAATGAATCGAAATTTATCATTCAGAAACTAATCAAGTATTCTATGGAAGAACTTGAAATGGCAGAACATTATCAAAAAATGATGGCTCACATGGAAGATTCTTCTGCGTTCTCTAAATTTAAAGAATTTGCGAACCAAGAACTTGCTCACCATGAGTATGATTTATCAACCGCAATGGCAATGGCACAGAAACTAAAAGATGAAAATGAGATTGCAGATGTGGACGAGTTTATAAATGGTATTTATAAGCAGAATCAGACACATTGGAAGGAAAAGATTGTTTGGAAAATTGCAAACACAAAGCCAAAAACCTCTCGTTAAATGATGCTGGACATAGGGGCCAGAGGTCGTTAAACAGCGACGATAAATGTTTATTGAACTAGTATATTGCCATGGTATTATATGGTTCTTAAACCAATTGCGGTTTGTGTATCCGTGTGTGGATGCGAGGTGCTAGTGGACTCTAGTGGCCGTTCTTTTTAGATAAGTATTCAGTCACGCGGTTATATGAGCTGCATAAAAATGTTTATTGTTATGGCAACTATCCATGAGTGAAATACTTGTGGATAGTAACGATGACAATAAGTCGTCGAGGAATTAAAGGAGTTATTTGGAACGAAAGGAGTATACATGGAAGATAGTCTACTAAAAAATAAAGACGAAACAGACAAGGAATATGGTTTACGTCTGGCTATGAACAAGGACGTATATGATATTAGTTGGTCTAAAATTTGTGACCTTATGTTTGAAGCAACTGGCGTAAGAAAAGACGAAAGCGCTTATCGCAAATATTATATGGCATTCCTTGATGGGGTCGATTACCAAAAGAATAAAGACCCGTCTGAACAAATGGACGAGTTAATGAATAAAGAGCTAGATATTAAATTAAAAACTGTCAAAATGCGGGATTATAAAGCAGCGCTTAATCGTGATGTTAATAAGATTGCTCGTTTTGATATGCTTAAACAAGATATTTCAGAGTATGTTATTAAAAACCATTTAGAGTTTAATGATAATAAAAGTAACTTTTCATCAACTGAGAAGAGTGCTATTTTATGCCTATCTGATTTCCATTATGGTATGGTAACTGATAATTATCTTAATAAATACAATCCTGAAATCTTCCATGAGCGCATGACCAAACTTTTTGACGCAGTTGTTAAGAAGATTTATTCTGAAAAGATTGGTACTCTGTATGTTATTAATTTAAACGATGCTATTTCTGGATATATTCATAATACTATTCGGATTGAGAATCGTAAGAATGTTATTGAACAGGTAATGGAAGTTTCTAATGCTTTGGCAGAGTTTCTAAACGGTCTTTCTCAACATTGTAATATTGAATATTATTCTGTTATTGACAATCATTCTCGTTGTATGGCTAATAAATATGATAGCTTGCAAAATGAAAATTTTTCTCTTCTTGTTGACTGGTATCTAAAGGCCGCTCTGCGCTATGTACACAATATTCATATTAATGAGAATGAATTTGATAATGATATTCTAACATTTAGTATTTATAACTGGAATTATCTAGGCTCTCATGGAGATAAAGATAGTATTCATGATATAGTTCAGAATATGACGCTTTTAACCCATAAGTTCTATGACGCAATGTTTATTGCGCATAAACACCATGTGGAGTCTAAAGAAGTTGATGGGACTATGGTTTTTATGAATGGTTCTCTTTGTGGTACAGATAATTATGCAAAGTCTTTGCGTGTTACTTCTCATCCCTCCCAGACTATGTATATTGTCACTCCTGATAATCCTTATGAATCTATAAATATTATCCGTTTGGACTAAGGTGGTGGTGGCATGGCTATTGCTAAAAAAGGGAAACAAATCGGAGAAGAGACGAAGAAGAAACTGATTTGCATTAGTTGTGGCTGTGGAGTTCAAAATAATTTCAATGCCACAAAAGACGAATATCATAAGTTCTTTAATAAGATACCATATTGTAAGGATTGTGTCAAGTCTATTTATAAAGGATACTTGGTAAAATACAATGGTAATACAAATCTTGCTATTTATTTTACTTGTAGGAAAATTGATATTCCGTACATTCATCAAGCGTATTTGGCGGCCATGAAAGAATCTCAGAATGAAAACTCTGTGTTAAATGGAGAAGAGAACCTATTACCAATTTATCTAAAGAATCTTGCATTTGCAGATAAAAATGGTTGGGGTTCGAGTTTTGACGATTCTCAAGGCGAAAATAATATCGAAGGTCTTAGTAACTACGATGTTTATACAAAGATTAAACGTCCTAAGAAAGTTACTGGCGAGCTTGACGATGACGATAATTATGAAGATATTGAATTTAGTACAGCATATTTGCAAAGTGTATGGGGAAGATTCGACAATGATGACCTAGCATATCTTCAAAATGAATATATGGATTGGGAATCTAAACTGGGTCAAATTGATACTAAAGATATTGATATTATTGTCAGACAGATTTGTTATCAAACTCTTGACATTAATAAAGCTCGTGAAAATGGTGAAGATGTTACAAAGAAACTAAACGCTCTAACCTCACTCATGAATAATGGTGGCTTACTTGAAAAACAAAATAAAGCTGTGCAAAATTCTAAGGTTGTTGGTCAGCGCATTGAGGATATTGAGACCTTTAGACCTGTTAAGAAAGTTGACCCCGAATTAGCTGATGTTGACAGCAACCAAATGCTATTCGATGCGTTTGTTGGTTGTACAGCAAGAGCTTTGGGTAAGAATAATAAATATGTCGAAAGATTTGAAAAAGAGTTTGAGCCTTATAGTATTGATATAATTGAAAACGGTAAGGCTCAACTTCTTGGAACGGAGGGCGATGAAGAATGTCAGAATCAGACAAAATCGTCATCCGAAGATTAAAAAAGAAACGTGTTACGCTCCAAGAACAATACAATGAAAACTTTGAAGCGTGGGTGGGATATTGGAGAGCAAACCCTCAAAGATTTATAACTGAATATCTAGGCTTACCACTGTATGATTTCCAAAAGGTTTTAATTTGGGAAATGAATAATACTGCGAACTATATATTTATAGGTAGTCGCGGAATTGCGAAGTCTTCTCTTACGCTAGACTTTTGTTGTCAAATGGCAATTCTTTATCCCGGTCTCAAAATCCTTGTAGTTTGTCCTGTTAAATCCCAAAGTAAACAATTTGTCAAAAAGATTTATGAGTATATGCGTATGAGCAAAAATCTTGAGCAAGAAATCAAGATTGATGAAATAAAAATTGGCGTTAATGAATGCCAAATCCCATTCAAAAATGGCTCTACAATTTTTACTGCAACTTACGGTGAAAATGCTTTGGGTATTCGCGCTCACATACTAATCGTTGACGAATTTGTTCGTACAGAAAAAGAAGTTATCACTCGTGTCTTTGACCCAATGCTTTCAGACTCAAGAAAGCCAAGATATCTCGATTTAACCCCTGCGCAAAGAGCAGAAGAATATAAACATGAAGAGTTAAGAAAGGTTTATCTATCTTCTATCAGACGAGCAGATGAATGGTCTTATAAAACTTTTGAAGACTATGTTGATTGGATGACAGATGGGAACAGAGATTACTGTGCGACCGTCATTAGTTATGTATTGGGCGTAAAGAATGGATTTATTAGTAAAAAGAAAGTAGAAGATACTTTTAAATCCAATCTTGAAAACATGAATATTTTACAGGCTGAATATAATGGTATCCCCGAACGTGGGACTGGTAACTCTTATTTTACATATAAAATGATGGATAGAGTTAGAACTAACTCTAAGGCATTCTGCTGTATGTCTGATGAAGAATATATTCAGTATAAAGATTGTAGAGAAAAGTATCCGTATTATCAAGAAAAACTACCTAATGAAATTAGGTTACTGTGTATGGACGTTGCTGTTATTGAATCTAGCAAGAACGACAATACTGCATTTTTTATTATTAGGTTAATTCCTGATAGTGGAAGATATACAATTATTGTGCCATACGCAGATAGTATGCACGGTCTAAACTCAATTGCTCAAACTAAGAGAATGAAACAATTATTTTATGAGTTTGAATGCGATTATATGATACTTGATACACAAGGCGTGGGTATCTCAATCTTTGACTACGCAACTACAGAAACCTATGATGAAAATCGTGGTGTTACTTATCCTGCGTGGACGGTAGTTAATCCAGAAGATATTAAAATGGTCAATCGTACTATTGATAGAAATGCGGTTCCTGTAATTTATTCTGTTAAAACCCCCATTCAGCTTAAATCTGCTATGTTTAGTAATATGCGAGATTTAATTACTGATGGACGAGTTAATCTACTTGTCGATAGTCAAGAGGGTCTTGATTATATGATGAAGAACTATCAGTATTACAAGATTGAAGATGAGGATTTAAAGAAACGTCTTATGAATCCTTATGTACAAACTAATCGGCTTGTTGATGAGGCAATCAGTTTGGAACAGGTGGTTACTCAGGGCTATATTAACCTAAAGGAAAAAGCTGGAAATCGTAAAGACCGTGTTATGTCTTTGGCTTACGGTCTTTGGTATGCCAAATTGTTGGAAGACCAGTATATTAACAAACAAGAAACTAACAGTCTATTAGACTGGACATTTTTTGGATAATTATTTTAAGAAAGGCAGGTGAGATGTTTGCCAAGAAAAAAGAAAACCGAACAAGAAACGCTATCCGAAAAACAGGTCAATGATGTTTTAAATACTTATGATTATTTCATGAATTTTTCTGATTCTTATAACCGTAGTTATAGAAGCGCCGATTATAATACGCCTGACGCTGTTAATAGACGGTTAAAGGATATTAATTTAACACAAGTAGATACAACTGTTACAGAAATTGAAAACGCTTTAAAAAACGCAAAAGATTCAGAAGAAATCCTTTCTAATTATGCTCAGACGCTTGAAATTACAAATATGTCTTTTAAGCGAATGACACAATATCTTCCAAACCTAGCCGCATTTAACCTTACTTTCGACCCAATCAATGTCACAAAAGAATCTGAATTAAAGTCTGAAGAGTTTAAGAAAGACTTGGCTATTGTAGATGATTTTTGTAATAGATTTGATTATCGAGCAGAATTTGCAACTGCTTTGCGTCAGTGTTTTAGGCAAGGTGTAATGTTCGGAGTCCTTCGTGATGAGGGAGATAAATATACTATTCAAGAGCTACCCAAACAGTTTTGTAAAATTACAGGTCGTTTTGATTATGGATATCTGTTTGATTTCGATATGAACTGGTTTATTAATATGGATGGCGTTGATATAGATATGTATCCACCAATTTTTAAGCGTATGTTAAATCGCATTCAGAAGAATTTCACTAAACCATACGACCCTGCAAGACGTTTGCAATCAAGAAATACTGGGTTTGGACATTGGCAACAAACGTCTCCTGAGAATAATTTCTGGTGTTTTAAATTAGACCCTGAACTAGCAACTATTCTACCATATTATTCAGGTATCCTTGGAAACGCAAGTTTTCAGCCTGTTGTTAGAGGTCTGCAACAGGACAAATACTTTATTGATGCTTCTAAGATTCTGGTTGGTATCCTTGGATTTAACAAGGAACAGAAAAGTGGTCAAGTTGCTAACTCTATTAATATGACCCCTGAGATAATTGGTAAATTTTTAGGCGTTGCTCGTAAAGGATTGAATAGTCAGATTGGTTTGGCTGTATTGCCTACTGATGATGTTAAGGCAGTAGACTTTAGCACTTCAAACACTAATTCAGACGTTGATTATGCAAGTTCTGTTGTTAAGCAAAGTATTGCTTCTAGTGAAGCTCTATTTGGTACTGAAAAGCTGAATAGCCACCAGTCTAAACTTGCATCCGCAATTGATAATAACACAATTGAAGCGCTTTATCCAATGTTTGCTAATTTCATGGAGTTTTTCATCAATCAACGAACTACTAAATATAAGTTTAAAATTCGTTTTCATGACGAAAATGTTCCAGACCAAAAGGCAGAACGTAAAGCACTATTCAATGATTTTTCTAAGATAGGATTCGTAGATATGCAACTCGCTGCTCGTTGCAACGATATGAATGTATTCGAGTATACAAGACACTTACAAATTTCCAAGAATTGTTTTGATGTTAAGGGGATGGTTATTCCTCTAAATCAATATCTAACTCCACCTGTGCAAACTAGAACTGGTACTGGCACAACAAAGCCACCAGAGAATCCTCTTACTAAAGGTAGCGTTGGTAGACCACCAAAACCTGAGAGTGATTCTGAGTCTACGGAAGCAAGTTGGGCTAGGGGTTCTAATGAACTCAAACAGGAATTTAACGATTAATCGAGGTGATATAATTGGCACTATCTAAAGAAGTGATTAAGGCTCTAAATAGCTCTAATGGTCTAACTCAGTCTCTAAATGTCGGTCAGGCTATTTCTGACGCTATTGATGAATGTGGCGGTTCTACTACCAATGTGCAGAACGTCACTAATGTAATTGATGCGCCTAAGATTGCGCACCACGATAAGCTAGATGGTAATGTCACAATTGCCACTCTAAAGAATGCTTACAATTCTCTAGTGGACGACCTAATTAAGGCTGGTCTAATGGAGTAATAATATATGTTAAATTTTACATTGAAAGGGGGTGACACGATTGGAAAATAAAAGTTTATATTTCACATTTGGCATTGACGATGTAAATGTTATTGAAGATGATGATAGATTTGCTATCACTAAGATTCGTGCATTTGCAGAAAAAGAGAATAGTCATACTCAACCGATTTCTTTTGATTCTCTTAAAATGACTGCTAATACTATTTATAATGTTCCTGTTGTAGTTGAGTTCACTGATTGGAATGATGACGGTATTGGTACTCACTCTAAGGCAGAAATTCCAGTTGGGTTTGTTTACTCTGAAAACAATCCTGTCACCTTTGAATATGATGAAGAGCGAGACAAGAATTTCTTGACTATTAAAGCTCTTATTTGGAAAAACTATTCTAAAAATATTGTTGATATTATTCATAGTTCTAATGACAGAAAGAAAGTATCTGTTGAAATGACCACTACTGATTATCAAGATAATGGCCCGTTTGATAAGCCAGATGTTTATAGTTGGAAATATCAAGCTATTACTATCTTGTCAGACCAAGTGGCAGAAGCTTGTAAAGGTAGTAATGTTCAACTTATGAAGTTCTCTGAGGATAAAGAAAATTACATCAAAGAAAACTTCGCTGATAAAATTACTATTGATAATTCTAAAGAATCTGCTACAAGCGGTGAGTGGTCTAATCCCGGTCAGAAGCTATTCAAACCAATTACAGAAGCGTCTAATGCAAAGTCTTTGCTAAAAGAAGCATATTTAGTTGGTGATTTCTCTGATAATGATTATGAGATTACTAAATTCAAGTATCCTCATCACGTTATTCGTGATAGTAAACTTGTTGTTCATAAAGATGGTCTGCAAGCTGCATTCTCAAGAGCGGCACAGCAAGGCATTGTTAAGGGAGATGTTAAATCTCACCTGTTGAAACATTATCATGAACTTGGTTTAGATACTGAAAATTTTGCAGAATTTGGTTTTTCAGAAGAGGAATTTAACCAATATTTTGCAGAAGATTATAAACAGGACGAGGGTGAAAACGTGGAAAAAGAGAAGAAAGTGACAGAAGCCGAAGCTACTGAACCTAAAAAGGAAGAGGAAGCAAAGGTCGAAGAGGTAGAAGCAACCGAAACCGAGGAAAAGACAGAAGAGAAGGTTGAAGAAGCTGATGAAACCGTAACTGAACCCTGCGACACCGAAATGGGTCGCGATAAGAAGATGGCTGACGGCGAAGATAATAAAGAGAATGACACCGAAGAAACTTCTGACGATTCTAAGGAGCCTGATGAGGAAACCGAAGACGAAAAAGAAGAAGACAAGAAGGAAGAAATGTCTCTTGAAAAAGCTATGGCTGAAATCTCTACTCTGACCGCTGAAAATGACAAGCTGAAAAAGGACAATGAAGCTTACATGGCTAAATTTGAAGCGATGTCTGACTATGAAGACCTAAAGGCTTTTAAGTTTGCAGCAGAAGAAAAAGAAAAGAAAGAAGCCAATATGGTTAAAATGTGTGAAGTCCTAGACGAAATCTCTGAAAAGGGTGTTGAAATGTCTGAGGACGAACGTAATGCTTATATCGCTAAATTTAGCGAATATGATAGTGTAGCCGCATGGAGTAACATGGTAAAAGCCGCAGAGTTTGACCGAGTTGGTGCTCCCTCTGGCAATATTCACAAGATTGGTCTACCTTATGGCGAAAAGAAGAAGTCTAATGGTTCCATTTGGGATGACTAAAAATATTATAAAATTTAGGAGGAAATTTTACTATGTATGATGTTCTAGTTAAGAATCGTTATGCGGCTCTAAATGTTGACTCTTTCAACCGTACTGCCGTATGTAGCGAAGATGTGCCTAATGGCTCTGTATTTGCTCTAAAGGAGTATTCCGAAGACGCTGATAGCAACATGGTTTGGAAGGCAGAAAAGGTTGCCGCTAATGCTAAGACTATGTGGATGGCCTCTAGCCCCGAAGTTGTTATCACTATTCTACCTGATGGTAGTGAGCTAAGAGGTCTTGATAATAATATTCGTGATTTTGTAAATGTTAAGGGCCATCCTATTGATGTCTTTAAGCTAGTTGAAGGCGATATTCTAACTATCGCTCCAGACGAGAAGAATACTACTATGGCTACTGCAAAGTATCTAATTCCAGATGCTACCAAGTTTGCACTAAAGGCAGAAACTACCACCGAGCCTACTGCTGGTATGTATCTACGTGCACTAGGTGCTACCACTCTACATATCGGTAATGGCGATATGGTTAAGAAGGCTGTTCCCGCTTATAAGTTTGAAGTCGTTGTAGCCTGATAATATTTTAAGAAAAGGAGAATAATACTATGAATGAGAAGACTCTAGCTTTCTCCGGCGATATGACTGCCGAAGTAAAGATTAAGGATTATTTTAATGACTATGCAAAGCAGCGTGGTCAGTACGACGGCCCTGTTGACACTTCTATCTCTTTTGCAGAGAAGGAGAAGAAGATTAACGACCTACTGATGGCAGAAGTTAAGAAGCTATCTGGTCTGGATTTCAGCAATTCTTTTGCTTCCATTGAGATGATGGCTAAGAACCCCACTTTCCAGTGGGCATACATGGCTGTTATTGACGCAGCTATTGATATGGTTCTACCTGATTTTGTAGACCGTACTACCAGTGTCTACACTGAAATGCGTAATGGCGCTATTGGTGATAGCTTTAAGTTTGATGTTGAGTCTAACGACCTGTTTATTGTCTCCAAGGCTGGTCGGAATCAGCGTAATACTGAGTTCCAGCGTGAAGATATTGGTCAGCGTTCTATCATCCCCTTCAACCACAATATCTCTGTTTCTTCTAATAAATACAAAGCTTTGTGTGGTAAGGAATCCATCGCTCGTTTCCTGATGAAGGCAGTTCTATCTATGGAGGCAGAACTAACCAAGGAAATTGCTCTAGCATTTGCTACCGCCATGGATGATGTTAAGGATAATGGCGCAGAGGCTCTACACGTTGCTGGCCTAGCGGATAAGAGTGTTATCAAACTAATTCAGACTGTTTCTGCTTACAACCGTGCTCCCGCTATCCTAATGGGTACTATGAGCGCTGTTCACGACCTACTGCCTCAGTCTGCTAATCTGCGTATGATGGTTGACTCCGATTACGTTCGTGTTGGTTATATCTCCAACATTTATGGTACTGACGTAATGGTTATGCCTCAGTATGCCGATTATGCCGCTGCTGACCAGTACAAGCTGGCTCTACCTGATGATAAGATTTATGTCATCAGCCCCTCTGCCCAGAAGCCTGTTAAGCTATGCCTAGAGGGTGCTACTACCTCTAACACTGTTGATAGCAATGCAGACGCAGACCTAACAACCAATACCACCATTAACAAGAGCTGGGGTATCGGCGTTATCACCAATGCTATTGCTGGTGTCATCACTGTCGGCTAATTGCTTGTTAAATTTTGAATAATTACCCTACTCCCTTGGGAGTAGGGTTTATATTATTCATAAGGATTGAAAGGGGTATAAAATGGCAACCAATACACAGAGAATTGAAAACCTTGAAAAGGGTATGTCAGAAATGCAGGGTACGCTTGGTCAGATTCTTGCTACACTACGCGGTTTTTCTACTTCCCCTGCTCAAAATGAATCTGTTGCAGTTGTACACGAGGATAACCCACCCGAAGAAGATTATACAGAACCAGAGGATGGAAAGAGTATTCGTGTTCGCAGTCTGTTTAATGGGACTCTTAATCTTACTTATGGTGATAGACGCTTTGTTACTTTTAATAAGTACGGTGACGAAAATCGTGTGCTATATCGTGACTTGATTCAAATTGTGAATATGAATCACAAGTTTGCAGAAGAAGGATACTTTGAAATTGAGGATGCAAGTGCTGTTTATTTTCTTGGCATGACTTATGCTTATAATAATATTATTAAGTATAAGGATATCGAAAATATTTGCAGCTATTCCGATGATAAAGTGAAAACTCTAATTGAGAACGCAAGCGATTATCAGAAAAGCCTAGTAGCAAATCGTGTTGCTCATCAAATTGTCGATGGCAAGAACGTAGACTACAACAAGGTCAATTTGATTAATAAGTTGTGTTCCGTAGATATTAGTAAGCGCGCAGAGTCTATTCGCTCACTTGCTTAAATTACTTTAAATAAGAAAGGCGGTGAATGGGATTGAACAATATTAGTTTATTTAATAATGAAATAGAAAATAAACCTGTTGAAGAACCAGACGCTCCACCAGAGCAAACACAACCTTCTGGTACAAATTTTAACGAGATTTATAAATTATTTTTAATTTCATTACAAGATTATGAGCTAAAACGGCTATTTAATGATAATCCAGAAGCAGCCGATGATTTGCTTATGTACTTCTTACTAAGAGCGATTCCGCTTTTTATAAATTGCCAGAAAGATATTGAACAATATCATCAAAATGAATCAGGGGAGTATGAATTTAACGACACACTGACATTAACAGAAAAGACTATTCTTTCAGATTTAATGGTTCAATGCTGGCTTGACTTTATAATTTCTGATACTACTCAGCTTGGTGGTTTGCAAGATACTGACTTTAAGCGCGAGTCTGCTTCTAATAATTTAAAAGAGAAAGCAAATTATGCTGATAGATGGCGAGAAAAGACTAACCAGAAGATTATTAATTACGGCCTGAAAAATACCCCATTTGCTGAGTGGGCGGTGGGAAACTATGGACTTTAATGGAATTGAGTTTTCTGACAAAGAAATTCAAGAATATAAACAATCTGTGATTAATAAATTATTCGCAATCCTTGGAATTTTTGAGGATTGTGAAGCCATAAATGATTATTCTGGGTATACTACATACACAAAGAGACTAGCAAGAGAGTTAAACGGATTATATGATATATTTGGTATTGTAAATTTTCTTTCTATTGTTAGTATTCTTGAGGGTATGAAAGTACCCATTGAACATTCAGAAGTCAAACAATTAGTATTCCATTGTATCTCTTTGGTCAAAAAGGCTAGGTGATACCATGCCATATTATGATACTTTCATGAATGTTAATAAACACCCTGCTCAAAGATGGAGAAATCAACTTCAAGACACGGTTGATAAAGTCTTTGAGAATGCGTCCACATGGTGGGATGACGTGTGGGAAGAGAAAGAATTTGGTTCTGATGCTCTTGAGACAATTACAACTAATGAAGAAAAAAGAAAAGAGCTATTTAATAAAATAGATATCCGTATTACATCACTTGTTGATGCTAAAACCGGGCAGCGTGTAAACGATGACTATAAGAAATTAATTTATAAAGATTTGGATTATAGACCAAAGCTGGGACAAAGGTATTTCTTTGACGATAATATCTGGATTATATATTCGCGTGATAATATTCGCAAGAGTTCGTCTAGTGCTTATGTTAGACGTTGTAATAATACAATCAATACTCTAGCAGAGGACGAGAAAACAATCCATCGTGAACCATGCTATATTGAGTACAAAATTGTTGAAGACCAAATTTCCACATCGGAAGTTATTGATGTAGCCAAAGATAAAATTGAAGTTGTTTGCCAGTATAACGATTGGACAAGTCAGTACAGAATTAATACTCGTTTTATGTTAAATGGTGTAACATATAAGATTAGACAGTTTGTCAATTTCTTAAATATGAATACATTCCAAGATAATCCGGGACTGTTAAAATTCTATGCAGACTTTGAAAATTATAATGTGGCAGATAATCCTAAGAATGATTTGGCTAATGACGATAAAGAACCAAAGGAGCCAGAAGAGTTTACTATTCTTTTAAATGGCTCGAAAACATTTGTTCTTGATGGAGATAACTATACGTTTGAATGCAACAAGGACAAAACAGTGTCCAGAGATTATTATTCTTTTACATCTACAAATAACAGTTTTAAAATAAAAAACTATCATCAAAGTACCAGTCCGCTTATTGTAAATTGTTACCAAGATAGCGCACTAATAAAAACATTTAATATTAAATTAGGAGGTGTTGTATAATTGTATTACGAAGAGCTTAGTCCTATCGTTTTCGCAGTTATTTATAGCAGACTTCTAAGAAGTGAACGATTGGTTAGGTTGTTGACTTGTTACAAACGAAATGTTTCCCCTTATCTTGATAAATCTTTTGATGAAGAGATTGAGAGAATTGGTGGGTTAAACAATCTTGTTTATATGGGTCAAAACCTAGACAAATGTACAGATGTTCATATTTATCCACTAGAACATATCCCAGATGTAAAATTAGACCAAAAAACTTATTTGACTGTAACACTTAACGGTGGTTATACCACTGAAATTGCGCAGTATAAGAAAGTTATTGTATGTATTGATGTGGTAGTTCACGATGAACAAAGCGTTATTCTATCAGATAATCCCGACTATCCTGTAGCATATCGCCTTTATGATATCGTACATGAAGTTGACGCAATCATTAACGACAAAAAGTTGGAAGACTTTTCTCCCGGGCGTATGAGTTTAATAGGATTTCAACGCCGTTTCTATAATGGTTATTTTAATGGTTTACAACTTCAATATCAACTAACACTAAATAGCACAATTGGTTGTGATGGTGGTTCTACAAATCTATTACCTAAATTTACACTGAAAAATTGAACGCTTTACAACTGTATTGCGGGAGACCGCTAAAATTAGCAGAAAACGTATATGTAGAACACCCAAAACTTGATAAACTACTTAACGACGTTGGTGAAAAAGATGCTTATAGTGAATACATGAAAAACTTAACTCTTATTACAACTCAATCTAAAGATATTGCTGATATCCTGTGGGTGGAAAATAAGATATGGTATGAAGATATCAAAAGTGAATACGAGTTTTTCATTCAAGAATGTCTGGCAGATAGCACATCAAATAATGTTTTTATTAGAGACGGAGAAGTCGTTTCAGAAATGGATGAAGAGTGTGTTGTTATCAATAATGATATGTCTAATGCGCTTAACTACTTTTTGAATTTAAATGGTAAATGGATTGTATTAGGCAGAACAGTTGGTGAAACGACACAGATATTTCTTCTAAGCGCTAAGTATGAAGATGATAAATTGTATATAGAACGAGACTCTGTTAAATTTAACGAGCAAGCCTATTATATGATTGTTGAATATTTAAGAAAAGTAAATTGGATAAATCCAGAATATAAATTTCTTAAAGGTGGAACTAAAAAGACAAAGAGAATAATCTTACAAAGAAATTACGAAGAAAGAGAATACGAGGCAAAGAAAAATAAAAACGGAGATAAAGATGAGATAAATTTCCAAAGTATTCTATCTTGCCTCGTAACTTTTAAAATATTTTCTTATGATGAATTACCTAATATACCTATATATGTAATTTATGATTCATATTTTAGATATGTCAAGGTTGACAATTATAGAAATACAATGGATGCTTTACACTCCGGGTGCATCGACACAAAGAAAAACCCGATTAACCTTGAAAAGATTCATTGGAGTTCTATTATTAGAAATAATGAATAATTAATTTAAGGAGGAAAAGGGTTATGGCAGTTAAGAAAACCCCCAAGAATTTTTCTGTACAACAGATTTTTGAAATCCTAATGCAGCGCCCTTCCGATAATTCTATTATCGGTTATCTAAAGCACTGCAAGACTACTACCCTAGAAAACACAGTCGAAATGGTGTAAAATGGATGCACCTGTAAATCGTGAGATTTACAGCAAACCTCTCTAATTGACTGGAAGTTCCTTAGAAATTATGATACCAACTATACATAGTGATATAGTATAGGGCAAGAGTAATTAACTTGGTATGGTAAAAAATCATAATTTTGGATAACCAGCAGCTAAGATTCTCTATTGAAAAATTGACCTTAATTATTTAATAATAACATAAAGGTGGTTTATATTTATGATTAAAGAATTAAAACTTGACGGACTGAATAAGAAATATACCATTGATGATTTCGGTAACATTTATGATATTGAACTTCAAAGATATAAAAAACAATACGAAAATAAAAAAGGATATATGAAAGTTCATCTTTATATAAATGGTAAGGACAAAGGATTTTTTGTTCATAGACTTGTCCTTATGACATTCAATCCTATCGCCAATATGGAAAACTTACAAGTTAATCATATTGATGGGAATAAGAAGAATAATAATGTTAAAAATCTTGAATGGTGTACTAATGCTGAAAATCAGAGACACGCTTTTCAGTATGGTCTTATATCAAGGGCAGGAACGAAAAACTCTCAGGCGAAGTTGAATGAAGAAGAAGTCGTCGAGATAGCGGATATGATTATGGATGGAGTTACCCATAAGGAAATTGCGGAACATTTTAACATAAGTAGTATTACTGTATCTGCAATTCGTTCTAAAAGGATTTGGGGATATTTATTAAAAGATTATAATTTCCCAAAATCGAAATATAGCAATCAAAAATAAAAGATAAATAGAGAATAAAGTTCAACGACTATCCATTTGTGGTTAATTAAATCCACTTTAGGAGTAGGGCCGCAAGTTTATGGCGGTGGGTGAAAACCCCTTAAATCGAAATGGGAGGGAACTTATTATTTCTTTTTATAATAAGTTCGTGATATAGTCTTCTCTTCACAGAGATGTGAAGATGTTTTACAAACTGTGTATTGTTACGAAATACATGAAAATAAGAATCCGACTGGTGGAAGAGGCAATGTGTATATCGGACGTGGCTTTAGTCACTCCAAGCGAAGCACATTTACCGTTGAGAGCGCAACTTGGAACACCGAAGTCATTGCTGCTCAAAACGGTGTGGATGTTACTCTAGGAGAAACTACTTATCGTAAATACGTTCAGGTTGACCTAGTTAGCGGCACAGAGAGCTACAACCTCCCTTCAAAGCCTGTTAAAGAGACTGGCGCTACTAAGTATATTGGCGTTATTTATGCAACTTCTGCAAACGGAGACTATCTAAGTGAGGTACAGGAGGACAGTGCTGTTTCTGACGGTAAGTTTACTGTCACTGAAAATGACGAAGGAACTCCTGCATCTATTACCCTTAATGAGGGTGCAGCAGCAAAGCTAATTGGAGAGGGAGCTGTTAAGCTCACCATGGCTTATACTGTGAAATCTGCTACCACTGCACAGCGAATCGACATCAAAACAGACACTATGCCGGATACTGCTCTAGTAACTGCTTATGGTCTTGTCGCAGATAACTGTGATGGCTCTCTGTATCCCTGCATTATTCACGGCACTGTCCAGATTGATGGTAACTGGAATTGGGAGATTACCGCTGACGGCGACCCCGCAGTTCAGAACATCTCTATGGAGTTTGTTTCCGGATGTGCTTCTAATGACCTTTACTCTATCATTATTGATACAGATGAAGAATAATTTTTGTTAACTTAAATATAGGTAATGCGTTTGCATTACCTATATTTTTTATTATTTAAATTATAGAGAAAGGAGGATTTTATGGCTTATGATGTAAGTAAAAAAATAAATGTTGGTCATGGCAAAATTATGGCCGCACTAATCAACACTTTGTTCCTCCGAAAAACAGATGCGGAAAAGACTTATCTTCCGCTTACTGGCGGTAATATCACGGGTGATGTTACTTTTAAAGACAGTTCCGTCATATTTGATAAAGATTCAAAATCTGCCAAAATAGGTAAAAACCATAATGGGAATTTAGAAGTCTACAGTGATAAAAACGTACAATTTAGTACAGATGGGTCTACATACTTTGTGGCGAATCCAAGTTATTTGTCTTTAGAGAACAAACACAATAATATATCTGTTGAGCTTGTAAACGAAGACGGCTCTGGCTCTCCATACGGTGGTCTTACGATTTATAGCGTAGCCAATGGAGTTCCTGAAATGATTAGCGCAATTAGCTCTGGTTACATGAATGGGACACCATACCAAGATTTTACTATTGAGGATGGTGGGCTTTTTTCTTGGAGTATTGTTGACGGCGACGATATAAACGGCGTTGCAAAGATTGACAAAAACGGACTGACGCTATCAAATCCAGATTCAACATCTGGAAAGTTCTCTATGCTTAAATTTGAAAGCGGGAATAATGGTTTTGTGTCTATATTTAGTCCAGAAGAAAACACATTAACTCTATCCGCTTCTGACTGCATTATGCTAAATAATAATTTTGGCGTTTCTGATACGGCAATTATGTTATATCAGGAAAATAAAATCCATTTTGACGGTGGTCACGATAATGGCGTAGTTATGTATAGCAAGACAGGTTCACACGAACTGAGTATTGACTTAGATAACAAACATTTTGTGATTAACAAAGATGGTTTTAGTGGAAACGCTAATACGGCAACATCGGCATTAAAATTGTCACAAGAAAGAACTGTAAGTGGTGGCACTGACATCATGTTAAATTACAAATATGATGGCTCTAACGATTCAAAAGCAGATGTTGGTTTCTATGCCTGTAACGCAAAGGTTGGAAATCAGAACAATTATCCATATCATCGTATTGCAAGAATAGACTTAACATCAGAGAATTATAAAGATTGGTCAACAACACTATATATTTCTCAGGGCTATCTTGGCGGCGGTTTTGGTATTTGTAGAATTGCGATGAGAACCAATGGTACTGGTGCTAGGTCTGGTGTAGAAGTAAAATGGCTTGCCAGAAATAATCTAACGACAGACTTTGTTCAAATTGCAGTTGATGATACAATTAATGCGACATACGCAGACGTGTTTGTAAAAATTGAATCTTCTTACGCCTCTACCACAATCAGAGCATTTGCGTCTGAATCTCGTGGATTCATTAAGAGAACATGGATTCTTGTTGACTCAGAAGAGGTTAATGATACTGCGGAAGACACAAAAAGAAATTCTGTGGAATGTTATAAATCAATATCTGAGGCCGGAAATGAACTTCACAGCGCTCAGTACACAGCCATCATCACTGGCAGTGATACAATAGCGGAAAGGGCAAACAGAGATTCTAATGGACAAACCATTGCCTCTACCTATATTGCAAGTATTGAATCATCTGGCGCTAATACTATTAAAATTACTTATGGAGACGGTCATAGTTCAACCGTGTCGATTCAATAACGTAATGAAAGGAGAAATTTGTTATGATGGAATTTCTAACCCCCATTATTATCAATCTGACTAGAATCGTTATCTCTGCGTTTGTTACCTATCTGTGTGTTGCAATTATTCCTCGATTTGTTACTATTTTAAAGCAAATAGGCTTATATCGGGTTGTGAAATTTTTTGTAGCAGCAGCTGAAAAAATGGCAGATACAAAAAAGATTCCAAAAGAAACAAAAAAACAATGGGTAAAAGATATACTCGCAAAAGTTGGTATTCAAGACAATGAAATTATTGACGCTTTGATTGAGGGTGCTGTTGAAGAACTCGACAATCAGAAGGGCAAAATAGAGGATGCTTTTAATAAGTAACTCCATGTTAAATTGGGTGTAAGAAATGAAACATAATAGAATATGTGCTTGTTGCGGACGCTCCTATTATGTTTGTTCATCTTGCATTTCTGCTGGGTCATATAAGAACTCTTATTGTTCACAAGAATGTTTTCGCAGAAGTGTAATGAACAATGGGAGCTTCCAGCCAATAATTGTAGAAGGAGAAGAAATGAAGACTTTACTAAGAGGAAAATTAGCAGGAACAGATATCTTTGTGGATATTATTGGTTATGACCTAGAACTTGGAAAATTCGACTGCCATGATGGCGTGACTCGTACACCAGACGATTTCAGATATTTCGTTATTCCTTGTGACGAAATGAAAACAATTAATAAATATGTATCTGAATTAAACGAGAAAAAAGCCAAAACTTCTAGTCGTTCTCCTATCACAAAGAAGACTGAAACAGAAAGACCAAAGCATGAAATTAAGCCTTAAATTGTAAAATACTCGAAAATGGGTTATTTATCCGTATATTTATGGATTTTTAGCTCATTTTTATTTTTAGATGCTATTCTATAAAAGTGAAATTTTATTGCTAAATAAAATGCTGTAAACACGGGGATTTTTAAGGGTGGGTTGTGGTTGTTTACAGGATTTCGGATTGAAAGGGATAAAAATATGGATAAATGTTTCAAAATGTATATTAAAGATGTTACGCACGAGCAACTAATTGGTGTATTTGATTCTGAAATTGCAAATGTAAAATCGTTGTATCATACGATTGATAATGAAGAAAACAGCTTCACACTTACATTCGATTGTGATAGTCTGATTGAATATTTACAAGTAAACAAGAACATTATGTTGCGGTTTATTATCATATATCAACAATATTGTTTCAGTCTGCCAGACCCAATGTATCGTCTCGAAAAGTATAGCACAATTAACTATTACCTGTCAAGAACTATCGTCCCAGATGAAGCACCATATTGGGATTTGACGCTGAATAATGTTGTTAAGAGCAACCATAACGAATACTTCTTTACAGAAAATGGCAAGAAGCCGGAGATTAACATTGATGAATGTTGGAAAGATTTTTGAACAGAAGTTCAAAGAGAGTATTCCTAAAGACGTGGCAGTAATTAGACTGCATGATAGCGCAAGTGGTTTTGGACAAGATAGTAGGTCAACAAGATTTTCTATGAAATCTCCATTTGACTTTATCTTGTTCAAAACTCCTTGTATGTATTGTCTGGAACTAAAATCGACAGACAAGAAAAGTTTTTCTTTTGAACGTGAGAAACCAACGAAAGAAAACCCTATTAAACGAGAAATTCATTGGCATCAAATTCAAGCTCTCACTGAGTATAATAAGTATTGTAATTGTATATGTGGTTTTGTGCTAGACTTTAGAAATGATGGAACTTATTTCTTGAGTATCAAAGATTTCAATAAATTTAAAGAAGAATCAACTAAAGTTTCAATAAATATTCAGGACTGTATTGCGTATGGTGCTGTTCAAATAGATAGAAAATTAAAGAAAAAATATTATAGCTACGATGTAGTAAAGTTATTAGATAAGATTGGAAGTGAGTAAAATTGGGAAGAAGAACTGTATATAATAGAATTTATACAGAAGAGATTTGGGCGAAGGTTAATGAGGACAATAAGAACTTGTTAAAAGATTATCTTGCATATAAGACTACTGGCGGTCGTTCTCCACAGACGATTTATCAATATGAACAAATGATTCGTCTGTTCTTCTGTTGGAATTATTTGCATAATAAAGACACGTTCTTTGTAGATTTGAAGAAGCGGCAACTTGTTAGTTTCTTTAATTATGCAATTACAGAAATGGGATGGTCTAGTAATAGAATCTCTACTATTAAATCATCTCTATCTTCTATGTCAGATTATATTGAAAATGTTCTTGATGATGAATTTCCTGATTTTAGAAATATTGTTGTTAAGCTGGAAACTCCTGTAAAGCAGACTGTTCGTGAAAAGACCGTTATGAGTGAAGAGCAGATTCAAGATTGCCTTGATAAACTAGTCGCTGCTAAACGATATCAGGCTGCTTGTTATCTTGCACTTGCCGTTAGTTGCGGTGCGAGAAAAGCAGAGCTTATTCAGTTTAAAGCAAACTGGTTTACTGATGAAAATATTGTTTATGGATGTATGTGGAAAACACCTGAACAGATTCGTACTAAAGGGCATGGTAAACAGGGCAAGTTGCTCTATAAGTTTACCTTTATTAAGTCATTTAAACCATATTATGAGATGTGGATGAGATATCGTAAAGAAAATAATATCGAAAGCGAATGGTTGTTTATTGTGAAAAATGATGATGACACTTATCGTCAAGCAAGTATTTCAACGGCAGATAGTATTTGCAGAACAATCTCAGCTTATATGAACACAGATTTCTATAGCCATTCATGTAGACACAGATATGTTACTATGATGAAGGAGTCTAAGTTACCTGATGATGTTATTGTTGCATTAGTGGGGTGGAGCGATTCGTCAATGATTAGGGTCTACAACGACGCAAGGGCAGAAGATATGCTGGACGATTATTTTGATGAGAATGGTATTAAAGACGTAGAAGCTGGAACACTTGACGATGTTTAATAAGGAGAATAGATGACACTTCAAGGATTGTTGGATTATTATAATCTTACTATTATCAACGAACCAGAAAAAATTAGAAATTATACAAAACTAGAATTAAAGAGTATTGATGGATATAAATATTATTTTAGCAAGAACGACCTCTATCACTCTTATAGAAGAAATAATAGACTGTCTAAATACTTTAGAGGTAATCCTTACACAGAATATAATCTTTCAAATTTTCTTATGCTAGAAACAAACGGAGATGTTGTAATCAAGGATTTTAGAGGTGTTCAAAATAACCGTACTCCAATTCTTTTACATTGTAATTCTATAAATTTGGATTATTCTAAAAATATAGGTGATATTGTGGCAGGAAATTATTATTTAAAAATGAAAATGCCAGACTGGGAAAGTCACAAGAAACTTAATATAGAATATGTTAAAAAGGAAGGCTATAAGTATGGCGTAGAAATTGTTGACACCGAATATATAAGTAGTGCTACACCACTTAAATTTATCTGCCTAAAACATAGAAATATTGGAGTACAAGAAAGAAGCTGGGCCGAGATACGAGTAGATAAATTTCCATGTAAGTATTGTCACTCTGAATTTCTTGCTCATTGTGATGACGAGCCGACTGCTAATGCCAAGGAGAGGTTTGAATTAACTGCCCCAAAATTCAAAAATCAATTTATAGAAATAATTGGTGAGTATAAAGGATGCAAGGATAAGATTGAATGCAAGTGTTTAAGATGTGGTAAACATTTTTATCTTAGACCAGAACATATCAAAGGTGGTGTAGGACATAGTGGTTGTCATAAACCACTTGGGGAGGAACGTCTTGAAAAGTATCTTGAAGAGCATAATATAAATTATATTTGGCAATATCATTTTGGAGATTGTATTCGTAGGGGCAGAGATATGCCATTTGACTTCTATCTACCAGACTTGAATATCGCAATAGAATACGATGGCGCTCAACACTACAGACCAGTTTCTTGGTTTGGTGGAGAAGAGGCGTTTTCAGAGCAAAAGTTAAGAGATAAGTTTAAAACAGATTATTGTATTGAACACAATGTAAAATTAATTAGAATACCGTATACAGAATATAACAATATGGAAGAATTTCTAAATAATTGTTTTAACAAGGATTAAAGGAGTTGAAATTATGACACTAAAGACTGTTATTGATAAACTAAACCAATACAAAAACAAGTTGATTGATAAAGAGTCTCTTGATAGTTGGCTCTTTGAGAATATCAATATTACTAATTATATTTCTATTGGTAATAAGTACGCTTATATCCACAAGATTAATGAAATTTTCTCAGAAGAGATTGCTGAGATTCTAAACAATAAACTAGATATTGAACTTGTATTTATGCGTTATGATATGCACGTCTTGTTTGATATTCTCCTTAAATATACCGATATTGAAGTAGCAAAGGAGGATAAGTCTCCTGAGTATTATGATATTATGGTAGAAACTGAATTTGACCGTTATCTAAAACTAGCCATTGGTAATGATTGTGTTAAATTTATGGATGCTTTTGAAAAGGCTTCTGGTATCAATGAAATTAATACTATGAATATTATTAAGGGGGCTATTGACAGTAATATTACTCCTGATAAGATTGATGCTCTTGATAAGGTATTTAAGAAACTAAATACTAAGAAGAATAAAGCCTTCCTAGAAGATGTAATGGCATATTCCCACCCTGCCGTTAAGGAACTAATGGACGGTATGCGTAAGTCTGCTATGGAAGAAGCAGATAAGAAATTAAAGGAGAAGTATTCTAAGCCGGAAGGTGATACAAATGGCGAAGCCGTCAGTTGATAACAGAAAGCTCCAAGTAGCAATTTGGAATAAAATTGATAAAATTAATGACAATTTTGCTGACGATTATGAAAGAGCCGCTAAGAATATCCTGATGACGATTGCTCAAGAAGGAGTCAAAAAAATTAAGGAATATATAAAAAAGTATTTTTACGATGATACTTCTGAATCTCCTTATTATGAAAGATTAGCAGAACAAGGCGGTTTTTTAGCAACTATTAGCTATACTATTATTGACAAACATGGCACGCCAAATCAGATTAGAATTTACTGCGATTGGGATAAACTCAAACGTGTCATTCGTCCGTATAGCCCCGGTCAAACTCCACAATTTGATGCTCACAACAGTTTCGACGATAAGAAATTTACAGAAGGATTGTACGACTACATAATGGATGGTACTTGGAACTCACCATACGGCAACCCTAGAACAAACGGAATTGGAGAGGGAGTTAATAAGGAACTTTCCCAACTTCTTACTGGTAGAGCAAGGCAAGAGATTGCAGCTTATATGAAGAAGTATTTCAAAGATACTACCATTAAACATCGTGTTGCTGGTGGTCTTTCTGTTAGTAGAGATACAAAGAGACATAAGAAATAAGGAGGTGGGTAAATGGCACAATCTCAAAGTGATATTTTTAGTTTTCTAATTACACCGGATTTTGATGTATCAAAAGTTGATGATGCCTCAAGGACGCTTGAAAATAAAATTAAAAATGTATCGCAAAATATATCGAATGAACTATTTAAGGCGTTTGGCAGTTTACCAGCCGGTTTAAAGTCTTCTGATTTTAACCAGATAACAAAATATATAGAATCTCTTGGTGGCACTGTACAAAGAAATGGTGGAATTATTACGGCCTCTTTTAAAGATATGGCTGGAAATATTATAACACTAAAACAGAATATATCGGATGCTTATGACACACTAGAGCGGTTTTGGTCTGGTAACGCCAAAAATCAGCAAATTATACAAAGTTTAAGAAATACAACTACAAAATACACTGGTGTAGACCAAGTTAAAGAGCAACAACAGCTTGAGCAACAAATTATAAAGTCAATCCAAGAACAGTATAATCTACAAAATAAGATTATAGACGCAAGGGCGGCGGGGAATACAGCCAATGAGGCGTATTACACACAACTACAACAGATAGCGGCACAAGAAGAACTGTCTTATAAAAATCAATATAGTGGTTCTGACACCCTCATTAACTCGATTAGAACTCAATTAGAAACAGAAGAGCAGTTATATCAAACGAGAGTCAATAGTCAGACAGCAGCGAATCAAGCCGCCCAAACAGAACAAAACAACTTAAAAGAAAGCCTTGATTTACTTTCTCAGTATCAATCTGTTAAATCTAAACTCGATGCAGAAGAAGCCAAAAATGGCACAGGTTCAGAGTATTACAAAGCACTTGACAGTCAATTAAATGATATCATTACAAAAATGGACAAGTACGGTTTACTTGTCAGTCAAAATACTGGTAACATTATTTTCGATGATACTGCTACAAGCGCAGTTAAAGCCGCTGAGAATATTGACAAAGTTGAAAAGAATATTGAGAAGACTAATAATGCTTTAACAACTCAAGCTGCAAAGCAACAAGACGTTGCAAACGCAGAAGCAAAGGCAAAGCAGGAACAGGTTGATTACGAGAAGCGACAAAAAGACATTAAAGCTTTTGAATCTGCCTTAAATAAACTTATATCAACGAAACAGAAACTTACCCAACTCGAAGCTCAAGGGAAAACTAATACAGAAGAGTATAAAGTTCTAACAACTCAGTATAACGAAGCAAAACTAGCATTACAAAAATTTGGAGCTGCCGTTTCTGATACTGATGTTGTAGTTACAAAACACTCTCAAATTGTAAACGGCGATGCAGAGACGCTTGAGAAACTGAGTACGAAATGTGAAGACGCTTCTGATAAACTAAAGATATACGATGCTAAAGCAAGAGATGGGGCGAGTTCTTCTAATACATTCTCGCAATCCATCCAGTCTAGTGTAGAGAACTTTATTAAATATCAGGTGGCTATGGAAGCCATCAACAAAATCACTAGCGAATTTACATCTGCAATTTATGATATGAACGAAGCCATGACACAGGTTCGTATGGTTACGATGGGTAGCTATGAAGATACTGTGGCATTGGCTGATAGTTATACTAAATTGGCAAAGCAACTTGGCACTACTACGACCACAGTTGCAGAGGGTGCAGATGCTTGGCTTAAATGTCTAGGTCAAGTAAAATCTCTCTAATTGCTGGAAAGTCCTTAGAGCTTTGATAACCAAGTTATTATAGTGATATGATAATGGCTGAACTAATCATTCAGGTATGGTAAAATAATCGAAGATTGGATAATCAGCAGCCAAGATTCTTAAATATTTATAATAAAGCTATTGAAATATTTTAATAGATATGATATAATATTTAAGAGTAAGGTTCATCGACTAATTGTAAGGGCAAGTGCTCTGAAACGGGAGATACCTTTATGGTAAAGATATAGTCAGAACTTATGTAGAAATACATAGAAAATCCTATATGGAATCTTTTAATAAGTAGCGATTATTAAGAGTAACAAATTGAAGACAGGGTTATAATGCTCAAGAAGCAATGGAGATGCTAAAACAGTCAACTACGTTGGCTGTTGTTGGTCAATTGGACGCGAGCGAGGCGACTGACCAGCTCACTGCAATCACAAAATCCTATAATGTAGCCGTAGACGATACAAGCAAAATCGTAGACAAACTTGTGCAAGTAGACCTTTCCTACGCTGCCAGCACAGGCGAAATCTCTACGGCATTGCAGAAAGTCGCTAGTTCTGCTGGACAAGCAGGGGTAGGACTTGATAAACTAATTGGTCTAATTACTATTTCTGAGGAAAAGACTCGACAAGCACCAGAAGTTATTGGGTCTGCTTGGCAGAGTATTATCTCGCGTATATCAAAAATCACTGCAAAAGTAGATTTGGATGACCTTGTTGATGAGCAAGGTATAACCCATACAATCAATGATGCAGATAAAGTTCTATCCAAATACGGAATTACCCTAGTTGATACAAACGGTAAAATGCGCGAAATTGGTACTGTTCTTGATGAAATCGGTGCAAAATGGAATAACATGAGCACTCTTGAACAGAACCAGTTGGCTTATGTGGTTTTAAGTAGCCACAATACGAAGTAATTCGTAGGTGTTTATAACACTACAACATTCCTATATCGGTGAACCCTAAGTTTGTACAAATAAGGGAATACCGAGATAACAATATTTTTATTCTAGGTCTTGACAAATATAAAATATTGATTATAATAAGTAATAGGAGGTGGTATTATATGCTTTTGACGAAATTCGTTAAAGTAAAAGTAAACAACCATTCTATGTCTCATTATAAATCACTCGGATATAATGTAAAAATGTTTGACGAAATACAAGTCCCTGTTGAGGATTTAACACCCAAAAGTACAGTAAAAGTCTCTGTAAAATGTGATTATTGTGGAGCGGAATATAACATTACATATTCTTGTTATACAAGAAACGTATCGCTAGATAAATCTTTAGGAAAACCCAGAACGGACGCTTGTGTGCATTGCCGTCATCTTAAAGCAAAAGATACATTTAAGGAGCGGTATAACGTAGACAACCCAATGCAATCACAGGACATTAGAGATAAAGCAAGAGCAACAAATATTCAAAGATACGGATGTGAAAATCCAATTTTGAACAAAGAAATAAATAGCAAAAGAATCAAAACACTTATCGAAAGATATGGCGAGGATAACCCTATGAAAGTAGATGAATTTGCTAAAAAACAAATGGAGTCTATGCAAGGTGATAATGGATTATATAGTTACTGCCAGAAGTATTTAGCAGACTTATATAATGGAGTTATAAATCATAGGATTGGGAAATATCTTTTTGATATTTACGTTGAATCTGATAAATTAGACATTGAGATAAATGGCTCTGGGCATAATCTCGATGTTGTTCTTGGCAAAATGACGCAAGAACAATTTAATACCAAAGAAAAAAATAGAATTGACACTATCAGAGACAACGGCTTTTATCAAATCATTTTCGTGCTAGACAAGGATAAACTACCGGAAAATGATATACTAGAACACCTAAAAGATTTTGCTCTTGTTAAATTTAGCAGTGGGTGTAAAGTAATCTATTTCTATTGTGACAGAGGTTACATCGAACTAGATAACGAAGTTATCAAATATAACTACAAAGACCTTATTAAAAATATTGCATCGTAACGACTAAGGAGGAATGCTCCTTATATCAAACACATCTCTTATTGTTGGGATGTGTTTTGTTGTATAAGGATGAAAATATAGTCTGAACTATAAGGAAACTTATAGAAGAGCGGTCAAGTGTAAAGACACTTTTAAGGAGAACCGTTCTCGCCTATTTTAATAATAGGTCACAAAAGTAACAGATTGGGCGGGCACTCGACAGCGCAACGTCTTTATTGCTGCTATGGAGGATTATAACCGTGTCCTAGAAGCGACTAGTGTTGCAGAAAATGCAAACGGTGTTGCTGCTGAAAAGATGACGGTTTACAACGAATCTCTTGAAGCTGCACAAAATAGATTAACCGCAAGTGTTCAACAATTCGCACAGGATTCTAACCTTGATAGAACCCTCGCATTAGCCTATGATGGTCTGTCCAAAGTCGTAGAAATTCTAAATATTCTACTAAATAAAATTCCAGTTTTAAGTCCACTAATTAAAGCTCTTGGTGTTGCGCTTGCGACAGCTTTCGCATCCAATATGCTTAATAATCTAGCAAAAACAAGTACAGGAATTGGAACAATTATTTCTACAATAGGAAGCGCGATTCCAAACTTACAAAAGCTTGTAAGTTTAATTAGCGGGGAATTTATATCTGCTATGACCGCTGCTGGTGGTGGATTGGCAGGACTAAAAGCTGGTGCTATTGCTGCTGGTGGCGCTATAACAACATTAATTAACCCAATAACTCTTACAATTGCTGGTCTTGGTGCTCTTTTGGTTATTATTCCAAAAGTAGTAACTTGGTTTAACAATTTAAAGAACGCAAAAGAAAATGCGTTAAAACAATCCTCTCAAGAACTGGACGAAGCAAATCAAAATCTTGAAGAAACCAACGGTCAAATCAAAGACATCCAAGACAAAATTACCGAAATTAACAGCAAGGACAGTATGACACTCACTGACCAAGCTGAAAAAGAACGTCTTGAGGAAGAATTAGAGACATTAAAACAGATTAAGCAAGTTCAGGAAGATATTGCTAATTCTAAGAAATCAGAAACACTTCAAGACACAAAAGATGTTGTAACTGAAAAATATGGTGGAAAAGATAAGAGTGTAGACGAGTATTATTTTGGTTTAACTCAAGATTCTGCAAAATTTGTCAACACCGCTTCCGATAGTATAAACGAACTTGCCGCAAACGTAAAATATCTCGATGAACAGAAAAAGGAGCTTAGTGCTACCGATTCTGATTATCAAGAAAAGCTAGACCTGATTAATCAAAAAGAACAAGAAAATACACAGCAACTTCTATCCAAAAAGCAAGAACTGCTTGAGTATAAACAGCAGTTGATTGACCTCGGAGATACCAGCTCCGAGGAATATCAGCTTGTTAATGATAAAATTAATGATATTACTGTCGCCCTTGACCCATCTAAATTCCCAAAGATTGACCTCGGAGAAATGATTCAAACCGAGGGCATGGAAAATAAAATTAAGATGGTCATCCAGAGTGGTTCTGAGGCTGGTAAGAAAGTCGCAGAAGGTTACGCGAAAAGTCTTGCAGAAGAAATTGAAAACAATCCAGTCAGTCTCGAAGCGTGGAAAGAAGCTCTAAATATCCCTGATGGTCAAGAACTTGGGGTAGACCAATTAACTCAAGAAATTCTTGCTCTATTTCAGGAAATGTATGGTGGCATATCCGAAGCTTCCGAAGCAGCAACCCAAGGATTTACAGACCAACATACCGCTCTTGATGCGTACCAAGAAGCTGTACAAAATATCCACGATAGCACAACTGATTTAACAGCAGCCTATCAAGACATGATAAGTAAAGGGTATATCAGCGAAAGTGTTGTAAAGAAACTAACGGCTGCACACCCTGAATTAACGAAAGAATTAAAACTAGAAAATGGTCAGTATAAGATTAATCTACAAACCCTAAAAGATGTTTATACTACCGAAGTAAATAAATCAATTGCTTCTATTAAAGCTGAAAAGGAACAGACGAAAGCAACTGTTGATGCTATTAATACAAGAATCTTAGCATACGAGCTTGAGATGAATGCGCTGGCGCTAGACCCAAATGCAACGGAAGCAGACAAAGCCAAATTAATTGGTCTACAGCATTCTATTGATATGAGCAAGACGCAACTAAAACGCTTGCGAGATAACGCTGCCGACGTAGACAAATATATCGCAAATTTGCAGCAAAATGCTGCAAATTGGTCTCCTACGAAATCTTCTGGCTCTAAGTCTTCTGGGAAATCTGCCGCTGACAAAGCTGCAAAAGAATTTGAGTCTGGCATTAAACAAAAAATAAAAGACCTAAAAGGTGTCGTTACTTTATATTCCGAAGACGAGGGATGGGCAAGTCAAGAAGTTATTAATAAAGCTAAGGCTGATTACGAAAAAATTTTAACTGAAATCGTAAACGACCCAAAAGCTAGGGCTATTGCAGCCGAGTCCCTTGGTATTTCTCTTGAGGGTAAAGATACTCAGAAACAGATTGACGATGTTACAGCCGCTCTTGAAAAACAAGCTGGCACTATTGATGAGGCTTATCAAAAACTATCTAAGAAGGCTCTTAACGAGATGGATAAAGTTTCCAAAGCTCGTGAGAAAGAGTATGAAGACGCTGTAAAAAATATTGAGTCTTTACAAAAAATGACAGTCAATATGATTGAAACAGCTATTGATTTACTCCAAAAGGCTGGCGATTTTGTATTTGACCTTATCGGTAAACTGTCTGAAAAATATGATAAGCAAATCGACGCTCTTGATGCCCAGATGGATAATCTGGATAAAATTGCAGATAATCTTGACAACCAGAAGGATGCTTTTGATGATAAGATAGATGCTCAAAAAGAAATGCTCAAGCTTCAAAAAGAAGAAATGGACAACGCTGATGAGCTTGCTGAAAAGAATAAGTCTATTGCAGACATTGACTCTCAATTAATGGAACTCCAATATGACGATTCTGCGGAAGCTCAAGCTAAACGTTTAAAGCTTCTTGATGAACGTGCACAGAAAGAAAAAGACCTGTCTGATTATCAAAAAGACCAAGCTTATGACACAAAAGTCAACGCTCTTGATAGAGAAAAAGACGCTTATGACAAAAACATTGAAGCACAAAAGAAATATATTGAAGCACAAAAAGAGGCTCTAAAAGAACAACAGGATGCTATCAAAGCTGCTCAGGATAAGTTTGAACAAAATCTAAGCAAAGCGCAAAATGTATTCAATGGGTTTATTAAAGTCATTAGCAGTGACATATTTAAGAATTTAGCGGCAAACCTTCTTGATAGTCTTGATGGTCAAACTTTGTATAAAGTGTTAGACGCATGGAATACTTGGTTTGGAGACGGCCTAAAAACTACGGCTAAAAATACATGGGATAAGGCTTATGCTTCTGCTGATTGGCTTGGTTGGAAAAAAGGAAGCAGTATTAGCGATATTTTAAATATTGGTAAGCAAGGCCAACAAAACGAGAAAGATATCCAAACAATTATTTCTAATGCTTTGACTAAAAACGAATCAGGTGTAATTGACTTTAGTGGTATTAAAAACAATATTGATTCCATGAGCAAGTCCTTTGCTGATTTTTCAAAAAATGCTCTGCAATCCATCACAAAAGTTGATACAAAGACTAGTGGTGTTGTACAAAATGTCTTAAATCTTGGCAAACAAGCTCTTAATACAGCTGCTAATAGTAGTAATGGTGTCATTAGCACTTTAGCAAAAGGAATACAGAAAATAACCGGAGTTAGTAATGCTGGTATTATTTCTGTTGGCAATTCTGGCGATGGGTTTATTGCAAAGTTGTCTCAAAACGGTATTAATTCTATCTTACAGATGGGTACTACCGGGCAAGGTGTTTTAGGAAATCTTGGGAATATAGCTGGCGGTATCTTAAATCAACTCGCACAAGGTGGCCTTCAGATACTAAATAGTTTGGGTGGAATTGCTGGGAAGGTTGTTAGTGGTATTGGTGGTATAATTGGAAAAGTTGGTTCCGCATTAGGTATTGGTAGTGCCGGAACCGCTGCCGCTGGTGTAGCTGGTGCTGGTGGTTTAGCCGGGGTAGGCGGTGCTCTTGCTTCTGTCGCAAGTACTGCTGGAACTCTCGCTCTGCCTGTAGCTGCTATTGGCACTGGTATTGTTGGTGGCATTCAGAGTTTTAAAAATATCAGAAATGTATGGCAAGACGAAAACGCTTCTGTATTAAAGAAGGTTGCTACCACTGCGTGGAATATCAGCCCAATTGGTATAGTTGGAAACGCTATTGGCTCTGTTATAAAAGGTGTAGGAAAGTTTTTCGGATTCCACCACAGCGGCTCTGATTATGTCAAAAAAGAACACCCAGAATTAGATAGAATGCTTGGCCTAAAAGATGACGAAACTGTATCTGTTCTAAAAGTAGGTGAAGCAGTCGTTCCTACATGGGCAAATAGTGCTTCTAGCTCTGCTTCTAATAATAGATTTACAGGCAGTCCATTTGGAAGCGCCGTAGATTCTGCTGTTAAATCTGCAAGGGCTTCTATGGGTAATTCTAACGTTTCTAATACAACTGATTCTTCTATTAATATTTCTATGCCAATAAATATTAAAGGAGACGCAGATGAAAATACTGTAAGAGCGCTGAAAGATGCTACAAATAATATTGTAAATACCGTTCTAAGAACCATTAACACTCAAACTAGAATGGGTGGATACAGAAATATTAAAGCAGCGACCGTATAATTTTTGTTAAATTAATTAGCCGATACTACTAGGAACACTTAGTAAGTCGGCATAAAGAGAGGTGAAAATAATATGCAAATGGGGTATCCTTTTATTTTTAATGGAAGAAATAGTGAAGAGTTTGACGTATCTCTTGTCATTATTGATGGCTCCTATACAAATAGAACTTCTGGTGGAGACAAGCAACTTATTACTGCAAGTGTTCGCAGAAATCCAGATAAACAGTATCTTGATACTGAATATAGCGACCCACTAGAATTTGATATTGAGATAGTATTTGAAGAAGCCGTAGATATTTATAGATTAACAGACCTAAAAAACTGGTTATCTTCTCCTATCGGCTATGAAGAACTACAAATTTGTGCAGAAAACTTTGATAGGTTTTATTATAATTGCATTATTCATGTAAAAGAAGACTTAATTTATGCTGACGGATATCGTGGCGTAAGTGCTACCGTTGAATGTGATGCACCCTATGCCCATGAATTTGAAACCGTAAAGAAATACAAGCTGAACCCAGATGTGTCTAAGGTTGACACTTTTAATTTTAGTAACTATTCTGATGATTTTGAACTTATGAAACCAACTATTCGGTTCCACATGGCTGATGATGGAAATTTTAGTGTCAATGTAAAACATTACAGTGAGGGCAAGTATATGGTCGATTATAGGGACGTTATTTTAATAAATAATGAAACTTATAATAAATGTACCGTATATTGCAGGATGCACGACATTCCTATATCTTCTATTAAGAGAGCTTTGGATTATAATGTAACCACAAATTTTGCTGGGTTGAGCAAAGATGATATTGTTTATTTAGATAGCAAAAATGGTATTGTTATCTTAAATGACGACCCATCATTGGATATTTTTTCTAAATTTAACAAGAAATTTTTGAAGTTCCCAAGAGGACAAGTTATCTTATCTATATATGGTAAAGCCGACTATATGTATCTAAGCTATCAGAACGCTAAGAGGTTAGGAGGGAGTTACTATTAAATTTACTTTTGATATAAATAAACGATATGAATATCCAACAATCGAACTGTGTAATCCAAACAAGACAACTATTGGAATACTGGCAAACGTAAAAGACTTAGTAATTTCTCCTAAATGGGGTTCTTGCTCAGAAGTCAGTATGACAATTTATGAAAAAATGAACGATGTCATAAACCCATATTATGATAGAATTATTAAAAATAAATTGCTTCATATTGATGGGTTTGGATATTTTGTTATTCAAGATTATGAAGAAGCTTATGAGGATAAAGTTCATAATAAAGCTATAACTGCATATTCTGCCGAATATACGTTGAATAGTAAGGGTATTAATTTAACATTTGTTACAACTGCTGGCAACATTAATAATACGTCTAGCACAACCGTTGTCACCAGTAATTATTTTTTCTATAGAGTTCAACAGCCAGAAAAATCTTTACTACATCAACTTATTAAGGTTGTCCCTTTGTGGAGCATTGGGTATGTTAGTCCGTCCTTGATGACAAAATCTCGTTCATTTAGTGAAACCGATAAAGGGCTATACGGATTCTTAACGAATGAAGTTTCACAATCTTACGAAGCATTATTTGTATTTGATAATGAAAACTTCACGATAAACGCTTATGATACAACAGAAGTCGTCAAGAGTACCAATATTATGTTGTCTTTTGATAACTTAATTAAAAATGCAACGGTAAGTGAACTATCTGATGATGTTTATACGGTAATCAATGTATCAGGTGCAGAAAATTTAACTATTGCGAAAATTAATCCGAATGGCACTAAGAAACTGTTTTGCCTTGATTATTATACTGGTGTGCTCGACAAAAACGCTACTAACTATTATGAAAATTATAACGAATGGATTACAGATAATGCGCTGAAAAAGAAAGTTCTCGAGTGGGAACGTGATTGCAAAACAGCGATTTACGATACTAGTTCTACTTCTTATGGTTCTTGGACTGCATTACAAAAGAAGTTTAATCTGCTTCTTTTAACCCAGCAAGCAGAGCTAACAGATATGCAGTCTTATTATGATGCCGCAAGCAAAAATATGAGTCAGTATACTGACTATCCAGATGTTTACAGTATTCCCGTCTATGCAAAATGGGTCGGCTTTTTATTTAAAGAAGAGCAAGGCTGGGTAACATACGGAGAAGCAAAAAAGAATGATTATGAAATATTAGACTCGTCTGGCGTTAAAACTTATACAACAGATGATAGGCATACAGTAACATTATATACTTATTGGAAAAATTATGCACAAGCTTGTGAAACAAATCTTAATATTCTAAAAAATGGTGGTAGATTATATTCTGTAAGAAAAGCAGATTTTGAAAGTACGGAGTCCATTAATCCAGACTATAATATTCCGGCATCTTCTACGGTACAAGCTACTGGTAAGATTGTTAGTGCTAAGGTTGAAAATCACAGCGTGAATCCAAGCGGTGGAGCTTCTAAGTATGCAATTGAAGCCCTAAATACAGAGCTTAAATTCATTCAGTCTGAGAGAGACAAAATTGTAGACAAGTATTCCTACGATAAACATTTTACTGATGCAGAAAAGATAGCTCTTGACCCTTATATTATTGAGGGAAGTTTTAGCGACGACACATTTATTGTTACTGATAGCATGGAGACAAAAGATTATTCCAATTCTGAAACAAAGGTTCAGGTTATTGATTCTAGCGGTGATATCAGCGTTAAGACAGTCGGAGAACTTACTCAAAACGATACAATCATGGATGACATCTATGTCGCAGGACAACTTGTTGACGCTGGTTATGAAAAGCTAAAAGTAGTTAGTCAACCAAGTTTTTCATTTGAACTAGAAAGTGCTAACTTTTTCTTTATGGAGAAATTTAAGCCATTCATTGACCAGTTAATTCAAATTGAAAAAAACAGCGGAAGTTTATTCGGATGTATTATTAACGTTGAGCTTGATGACGGCAACTGGGTTTATCCATATTTACAAGAAATTGAAATCAACTATGAAGACCCTGATAGCTTTACAATGAAGTTTGGTAATAGGTTTAGATTGTCAAACGACACTTATACATTCAATGAGCTTCACAACGAAACCACAAGTGCCGTATCTAGTGTCGGTTCTTTACTATCTGCTGTGTCTCAGCCTGTTGTAAATGGAACAATTGATGCTGTTACAAGCTATATGAAGACTGCTTTAAATTTAGCTAATCAGTCTATCAAAGCTACAGAAGATAATGAATTTACTTTTGGTAGTTATGGTATCAAAGGTAGGCAGAAGTCTGACAAAGACGGCAATATAAACGGTTATTCTCCCGAACAACTTTGGATTTCAAACAATAAGATTTGTTTTACAAACGATGGTTGGACAACAACAAAAGCTGTGTTTGGTAAGGTGCTTGTTGACGGTAAAGAATCTTATGGGTTGATTGCAGACTCAATTGTTGGTAGCTTAATAATGGGCAACAATCTTATTATTTCTAATAGCAACAAGACGTTCACAATGAACGAAAACGGTCTTACAGTTAAAAATGATACTATCACAATGAATATGAACCCAGATTCAGGATTTGGTATCGTTAAAAAAACAGGCGCTGGAAACATTGGTGTATTTAACGTAGATAAAAGTGGCAACTTAACAATAACTGGTGGTAAAATTATTGTTGGGGATGGAGCGACGACAGGATACATTATCGACGGGTCAGCCGGAACTATGACATCTATTAAAGTAAATAGTAGCGGGCATCCATTGTTCCGTTTAAATGCCGATGGTTCTATGGAAACATCTGGCGTTACGATTAATGGCAACCCCGTAATTACACCGGGAACAGATGTTATAACCCCTTCCGGCAGCAATGGTAATGTAAATTACGGTGGAGATGTATCACCCGGCAATTTTTGGGACTGGCTAGAATGGTTCTTTAGTATATTCAAAGCACCTTACGATAAAATTCTTGACTACGTTGGTGCAAGAGATGATGCTGGATGGCGTAATATTTGGGGATACTATTCTTCAAGAAGTATTAGTAGAATGTTCCAAGATATTTATAATGCCCAGATATATCTTGTAACAGAATCTTCAATGAAAGCGTATGTCTCAAAATATAATAACGAAATATTAGCCACGACTTACATAAACAGAACCGAACTTAACAATTATAAAACATGGGCTGATACTCAAGAAGTATTAAAGGGCTACCAAACTCATGCAGAAATGAATAGTTATTATTCTAAGACAGAAACAGACAATAATTTTGTTCTTAAATCTGCATTAAACAATTATTCTACAACAGACCAAATTAACGAGAAATTTGGAATTTCTGATTCTGACAGATTTAAGAAACAAACAATCACGGTAGATGGTGTTAATTATACAGTTTTGGTATTAGAAGAACAAAAGGGGTAATTTATGAATAAAGAAGATATTATTGTGCAAATTAATAAGATTTATCAAGCTCTAAACACTATTTCTGTTCAAGGATACGGGAATATTAAAACACTTGGTAACTGTCTTGACGCAATGCAACAGCTTGCAAAAGATGTTGATAGTTATGAAAAAGACATACAAACACTTATTCAGAATAAACTTGAAGAAGCAATGCAATCTCAGACTGAAAATGTGATTCACGAACAGTCTAATAGTAGTGCAGAAATTATTCCTGTTTCTCCGAACAAACCAAAACCGAAACGTATCAAGGAAAGTGGTGAGAAAGTTGGAGAGGATTAAAACCGACCAATTCAAAACGTACTCTCAAAGGATAGATGACATTGAATTTTTTCAAGGAGATACAATTACAATTCCGTTTCAATTTATAGATTATAATGACGAACCAATTGAATTAAGAGGCTCCCCGAATAGTAAAACGTATGTTAAGTGGTCTTTGTGTCCTTACGGTCAATATCAAAACCCTCTTGTCGAATTGAAATCTGACCCTGCAAATTCGTCCGCTGGTGATATCGTCATTGATGAAGATACAAATATTGTATATGTAAATCTAAATGATTCAATTACCAATAATTTAATTTATGGTAAATATGTGCAGCAAATTGTTCTATATTACGACCCATTGGACGGGAGCGATTTAAAAGAGTTTCGTAGAGCACAAGGATTTGTCAATTTCAAATTTAAAATCGAAGATATGTAATTAGGAGGAAAGATTATGATTTCTAAAGAATTTGCTAATAAGATTAATGCAGAAATTTTTGGTGGACAGAACTATACGCCGCCCACTACTTGGTATTTTGGCCTCTCTACAAAACCAATCACTGATGGTACAATCCCCTCTGGTGGAGAGCCTACTAATCCCGGCTATTCTCGTAGTGCCATCCTAAATAATCAAAGCACCTTCACCACTCCGACTTCTAGCGCATCTTATCCACTAAGTTATGTTTCTAACAAAATCGCTATTACTATGTCTGAGATTACTGGTGGTTCTCAGATTACTGTGCCTTATTTCTTCCTGTCAAGCAGCGAAACTGGTGAGACTTGTGAAATTTGGGGCAATTTCGTGAATGCTCGTGTTTTGACCGTTGATTCTCAACTAATTATTAAAGTAGGTGGAGCGGTTTTCTCACTAGAAAACGCTCAGTAATATGATTAGGGGTGATTAAATGTTACCTCCTATTAAAATACAAATTGCTGGTAGAGATAAATATATGCGCCAGCAATACGAAACTCAGCAAGTAAAAATAGAGAAAAAAGACGGTACTATTGCAATAATAGACAGGAAAGACATTCTTTCGACAGATAGAGTTATTGAATATTTAAGCAATGACTATATCAAGCCTCTTAGAATTAAATTGTTTGATATTGATATCGTATATGCTATGCTGATGAAGCTTACGCTTATATTTAATTATGCTAATAGTATCAGAGAAAAGTTCGCTATGGTATACCAATACGGAAGTCCGAGACATAGACTGGTTACAATTGGAAGGATGTATCAGACTTTGGTTGAGAACGGAACAAAACCTATCTCTTCTGTTAAATTTATAGATAGAATTGTTCTTGCTCTTGATATATTTAAAGTCGAGGGGCTAAAAATTGCTATAAGATTTAAACAGCGTGTATCTGGGTTGCAAGTATATTATGAGACATTTCGTGACAAGCTTTTAGTTAAGCATAAAATCGGAACGGCTATCACTTCCTATGCAGAAAATATCATCCCATTAATTCTTAAATTCAAGCAAGAAATGAACCGTCCTATTATGCAATATTATGGTGTTATAAGAGATATTGATTGTACTAGAATAAAAGATATTACGGATAAAACCATCGGAGAAATAGCGGAAGAAACATTGAGCTTTTTGATGGTAGATAAACCTATTCGCTTTTATTTTTCTGCCACAGCTGATACGATATTGAGCGTTTTACAAAGTTTTGAGTCTAAATTTATATCAAAAATTACTGCAAACGGCAATATATTATATTATGCTAAACCATTTGGAAAAATATCTCAATATGCGCAAGTAGAGGCTGTAGTTCATACATATATAATTGTTGATGAAATAGCAAATGATACAATTGGAAATATTTCCGACAAGACTATTGAAGAAATTACTGTAAAATATTCGTAAGTATTACAATAATGTCTTCTAGGTACGATGATAAACTGCCTTTATTATTTTAAGGAGGACTAATAATGTCAAGAGAAACATCTAATCTGGGTCTTATCCTTTATGACCCTTCCGAAGATAAGGACGTAAAAGTAAGAGACGTAATTAACAAGGTTCTTGGATTTACGGATTCTAACACAATAAAAATTGATACTAAGACTAAAGACATTGATACAAACATCAAGACTTTACATGATTATATTATTGGTGAAGACGGTAATGTTGTCTTTTATAATAAGAAAGAAGTTTTCCTAGCTGTGCATCCTGTTGGAAGTATCTTTTTATCGACATCTGATGTTGAGCCAGCAGGATTATATGGTGGCACATGGGAAAAAATTGCAGAAGAAAGAACCTTGATGGGGGCATCCACTACTCATCCCGTTAATACAACGGTAGAGGCAGGACTGCCGAATATAGCGGCTCAGATAAACGATATGCTTTTCTCAAGCAGCGAACCGTATACAACAAGCGACTTATTTAAACCTCTTTTTAATGGTTTTCTCGTTGGTCACGTTTCAGAGTCCGGGTCGAACGGAGTATATCGGAGTAACGTTCAGCTGAAAGCCTCGTTGGGAAACCCCATCTACGGCAATTCCACCACTGTCCAGCCCCCAGCATACTACTTATATATCTGGAAACGCATAGAGTAATTATTCAATTCTTTTCCATATATTAATATAATATGTTGCTGGCTGTACCGTGTCACTATTGCCGTAAATTTGGCTCAACATGGAAGCATCCATATCAACAGCCACGACTCCGCTAGTGACAATACCTGTCTGAGCCTCAACGCCAGTACCTTTTCTACCTTTGAAAGCACCTGTAGCAGAAGCGACTTTAAGCCATCCTCCAGAGCCACCGTAGGAGGAAAAGCTGAAACCGCCCGCTATATTCGGCAGTCCTGCCTCTACCGTTGTATTAACGGGATGAGTAGTGGATGCCGAATATAACTACTTGACAAATATGTGTTTTTATTGGGTGCGTCAGATACTTATCCTGTAAAAAGTACGGGTGGTAGCGCGACGCATCATCTTACACAAAGTGAAATTCCAAATTACATTTTGATGTACAACATGATGCATAGCACTGGCGCAGATGCTGGTGGATGGGGTGCGCCTATTCGGCAAAATGATAGTGGCTATATAGCGGTAGAATATCAGTTAGAAACAAAAGGCGGCAATCAACCAATGAACATCCTCAACCCATACTATGCTGTAAATATCTGGCATAGAATCGAGTGATAGTTATGCCAACCTACGCCAGATGTATACGGAGTAGTAGGGAGGCATGGTGCTGGATTCGGACACTGTACCGGTAGCCTCATATTTAGCTGATATTTTTTCGCTAGACGTTTCAATCATCGCATTATTCGCCAGTGCATAGTGGGTTCCGTTTTGTACACCGTGTGACCAGTCCTTGGTGCGATAGTTGTACGGCATGACCGAAAAGCCAGCGTATCCGTTTACGTTACCTGCATACCAGCTGTGGAAAAGTTTAGTCTCGTGGTCGTGCGTAGCGCTACCGCCCTTGTTTCCTGCCGCATAGGTATCACCCGCACCTAATAAAAACACATCTTTAATTTGTTCCCAAGTTCCTCCGTAGAGTTCAGCCGGTTCCGCTCCATCTGTCGATAAAAAGATACAATTATTTACATAAATAATATTAGTTAAAATATTTTAATCAATGAGAGGAGTAATTCCATGGAAATTTATGATATTAATGATAAACTAATTGAAAATCCTGACCTAGAAAAAGGTCACATTGAAAACGAAAAGAAAACTATCCATCATGACGCTGTTGAAGCGGTCGAAGAGAAGTATCACTACGAGACTCTAAAAACTTATCCAAATGGGGGTAAGAGCGTAAAAAAGGTTATTGATGTCAATGGAGTAAAAGCCAAAGACGCTTATGATGAAGAGGTTAATATCCAGCGCTATATTCTGTTCACGGAGGAAGAGTTGAAAGCTCAACTGGAACAGCAAAAGGAATACAAGATTTCTTATAGCAAACAAGCCCTAAAAGATTATCTAGCAAATAACCCAATGAAGTGGCTAGACGGGAAGTACTATTCTGTTACATCAGAAAAGCAGTCTCTTTTGACTTCTAATCTGGCGCTGTATCAAGTTTCTGCTGCCGCTGGTTCAGCGTTTAAGCTCACTTGGAACTCTACTGGCGAGGAGTGTACCGAGTGGACTTATGAAAATCTGTGTGCCCTTGCTCTTGCGATTGGCTCTTATGTAAAGCCGTTTGTTTCAACACAGCAAGAGCTTGAAATTAAAATCAAAGGCTGTACCACAAAAGATGAACTAAACGCCATCGAAATTAAATACTAATAAGGTGATGTCATGAACAAATCACTAAAGGAGCTTTTTAAAGTTGTAATTTTGTTTCTAATTGGTGGTTTAGCATACTGCGGGATTGAAATATTGTGGCGTGGTCATACTCATTGGACTATGGGAGTTTTAGGCGGCTTCTGCTTCGTTATCATTGGTGGACTAAACAACTATATCCCTTGGGAGATGAAGCTCTGGAAACAAGCTGTGGCTGGGTCTCTCGTTGTAACAAGTTGTGAATTTGTAACTGGTATAATTCTGAATCTATTCTTAGGGTTACATATTTGGGATTACTCTAATGTGCCATTTAATCTTCTGGGACAAATTTGTCTACCTTTTACCGCCCTTTGGTTCTTCTTGTCCATTATCTGTATTTTTGTAGATGATTGGCTAAGACACGTTTTATTTCATGAAGAAAAGCCTAAGTATTATTTTTGAAACGAGGTGATTTGAATGAAAAATATTGTTGACATCTCCTATGCTCAAGGGAAAATCACCGACTCTCAGTGGAAATATTTCAAAGAAAATTTAACAGGAATTATTATTCGTTTTGGTTATCGTGGTTATGGTAGTGGCACTATAAAGCTTGACAAGTGTGTCGATTATAATATTTTCAAATGCAAGCAATATAAGATTCCATACGGCCTATACTTTCTCTCTCAGGCGATTAATAAGCAAGAGGGAATCGAAGAGGCAAATGCCATAATCCGTAGCGAATATTATCAGGGTGCTACACTAGGAATTTGGTTTGACTCTGAGTTTAGCAATGAAAGACATAATGGAAGAGCAGACAAGATTTCTATCGAATCTAGGACAGCGGCGGCTAAGGGATTCTGCAACACTATTATTGCGTCAGGCAAAAAGGCGGGTATCTATGCCTCCTCTAGCTGGTTAAAGACAAACATAAATATGAACCAATTGTCATATCCTGTTTGGGTCGCTCACTACAGTTCTAATTATTCTTATAAAAAGAATGTCGTCTTGTGGCAATATTCAAGTGAAAACGCAATGAAGGTTCCCGGTTTTAGTAGATTAGACTGTGATAAGATTGTTGACGAATCTTTCTTTAATGATTCTGATATTAAAGAAACAAAATCAAAGAATGATTATATAAAAGTTATTCAATCTGCTTTGGGAGTGACAGCCGATGGCATTGTTGGCCCTAAAACAATTGCGGCGACAATTACTGTTAGCAAAACCAAAAATAATAGGAATGCAGTTGTAAAACCGCTACAAGAATATCTGAATTATCTAGGATATAATTGCGGTAACGCAGACGGCATTGCTGGTGTTAAATTTGATAGTGCTATAAAACAATTCCAAAAAGACCATGGCTGTGTGGTTGATGGTGAACTAACAGCGAAAAAAACCACTTGGAAAAAACTTTTAACAGTTTAATGTAAATATTAAGAGAGACGTATCGAAACGATACGTCTCTCTTTTTTGCGTTTTATATTTTAGGTACAGGGATACCAGTAACCATTCAGTTCAAGAGTTGGAATACCGTAACCCTTTGCGGCTTGATGCTCGATGCAACAACCACGGGCATTCTCCCATCCATCCATAAACACAGCTAAGTCTGCTTTTGCAAGAACCTCAATAGAACGACCTAGATATACAAGTGACGGAACATCTTCTGTAAAATGGAAAATAGTATCGAGAATGTTAATATCTTCCCCAAAATACTCCTTTAAGCCTTTAACAAGCTCTTCTCGTTCCCATTCAATTTCTTCTGTCTTCTTGCCGTTCATTGGCTGGCTAATAAACACATTCATCTTTGGCATTACGCTTACCTCTTAATTTAGAAGATTCATCTTGGCATTGTAGACAGCCATGCAGTCCTCAATCCAATCGTCAACAGCATAGCCAGAAATGATTAGACGAGAACCACCTTTACCATCATTAGATATATCGTCTGCTTCCCGTTTCATTGATTTAAGAATGAGAATGGTTTGTTCGAGGACAGATAGGCTTGTTTCTACAAGCGTAATCTGAACCCATCCATCAAGAAAATTTAGAATCCCATTTGTCTTTAGGGTTTTATTTTTATTGTCTTTTGCGTCGAACATACTATATCGACCTCCTTTATAAATATTATACCAAAATCACTATTAAAAGTCAAGACTTATTTATTAGAGCTACCAAGAGCACCGACACCACGTTCAGAATCAATATTTTGTAGTTCTTCTACGCTAATTTCAGAAAGATTCACAACTGGGACATACTCAACTGCGAATTGAGCAATAGCTTTTGATGTGGGGACATAAATAGCGCAACCGCTATCAACAACTTTATCAATATTATTTGATAGGATAATATCTTTGTTGCATCCATTATAAATAGAAACAAACCATTCACCACGATAACCAGAGTCAATTTGCCCAGCCATAACAATCATATTGGCTTTTGTGTTAGAACCACGCTCACGGATAGCGATACGATACTTTTTGTCAAATGCACTATACAAACCGGTAGGGATAAGTTCGTTAGTGTGAGACGGAATCATAAAGTTTTCTGTGATATGAGCATAAACATCGTAACATCCATCTTCGTCACGCTTAGTAGGAAATTTAACAGAACCATCTTTACGAGCAAACTTAATATCATCTACTCCACAAAAGGCATCAAAAATATCATCAAAATACATTACAATTTCTCCTTATTCTTTTTATTTGTCATAACTTTATAATAATGGTCATCATATTCATCAAGTACATTCCATGCACCCTGATATGTTACTCTTTTATCCGTTTTCATCAAAGAGTTAATATACCATGCTTGTTCAACGGCCTGATTTTTGCCGTATAAAAGCGACATAACAAGTTTGATGTATCTCTTTCTCGTCATATACTAATCCCCTTTCTCCATTTATCATATTTTGCTTGCTTATTTCTTTCGATAAAATCAAGCAAATCATCAATCTGTTTATTTACAGATTTAATTTTTTCTTCATAAGACATTTCTTCAAAAGTTTTATACTTTGTTTCTGTAGTATTATGATAGTCTAACTCTGTCCCTTTGACTGCCTCTACTATTGGGAGAAAACAGGCATCATCTACTTGTTCGCCAAGTTCCGCAAGCGTCTTATTACCATAACCACCTGAAACAGCTATCGTATCTTTTGTACCATCTAACGCAACGCTAATTATATTAAGCAAAGCATCATGTTGTGCTATCTCGATATTTTTCTGGTTTTGTTGTCTTTCATATTGACTTTTGTATTTTTCTACAATGGCTTTAATGTAATAATTATTGCCACCGTTTAATCTATAATTATAATATGCCTCATAAACAAAACTATAATTATTCCAATCGCCAGACTGAGTAGCTTTACGATACTCTTTATCAATACTGTTTCTTATATCTTCTAAGAAGGAGTCATTATTTGATTTCTTCTTTCTGGATTTGCAAACTGGTGAATAAGCCATTAAACACTCCTAAAAACAAAATTTTAATTACTATCAATATCCGAAAGTTCCTCTAGCGCACTTTCAATAGCTTGTTTATAACCGCGCCAATACATCAAACTTTCTGTAGAGAAGCTATGATTCCGTATCATATTGTTTGCAAAATCAAGTTTTCTTAATAGATATTCTTTTAATTCCATACTTACTACACCTTAATTTTATGAGTATCATTTATACGTCTGCATAAAAGTCCAAATGCCATCGCCAAAACCGAGTTTTTCAAGAGTGTCACACATAAGAGTATCCATAGACTCATGTGCAAACTCAATATCATCGTACTGACTACGAGCTTTCATTTCTTTATTAAATTCATCAATCATTTCTTGTGGAATATTATACATAGTTGCTCTCCTTACTTGCTATACCAACCAAGTTGTTTCATTTTCTTTAGGATTAGCTTAGTTTCGTATCCAGTCAACCCAACACAAATATTACCCTTAAAATGCTTATCAAACGTATCCTTATCATAGGATTGAATAATATTGTTTCCATCTGTCTTATGAATAACAGTTAAGACTTGCATATATTTATCAATGTCATTATAGCGCTCATATACGACCGCCCACTTGTCTTCCTTTACCTTCTTAAAGCCGATTTCTTCTAGCTTCTTATTGGTACTCTTGAGCATAATTATTCTCCTTTGTCTTTATTTAGGATATTTCTAGCAATACTTGGATAAACCATCGCTATGCCGTTATCATCTGTGTATTCTGAATATTTTTGAGTAATCTTATAATTCTTACCTTGGGCAATAAGTTTATTTTCTTCTTTTGGATATACTATCACATCTCTGGTTTCAGATGTAAACCCGTCCCGATATTCTTTATCAAGCTCATCCACCGTCTTATTAACTTCAACTATATTACTTTTAGGGTTTCCGTTCTCATCTGCGAAATACATCCGTATAATCTTATCTACCTTAAATTTTTGTTCCACCAGTATTATACCTCTTAATCCTATCTTCTGTCAAGTTGGAAGCTTGCCATAAATCAGAATTTTCTTTCTTTATAGGACTCTCGAATATACCGTCGTTTTCGAGTTCCGCAAAATCACCTCTGCTTCCAAGGTCATTAATCGTTTTGACAAGATTTGTCTGAATAGATAGTTTTAACATTTTCTCAAAAAAATCATATTTTTTTGAGATTTTCATACAATATTTATCAAACTCTTCTGCGGAGGCATGAAGAAGCATACGACGCATTTCTATCCAAAAATCTTTCTGCTCCGGCTTACAAGTTCTTATAATATCTGTAGTTGCTTCTGCCATCAAAATTTTTGACTCTTGCTCTGTCATATCAAACCCTCTATGAAAGAAATCTTTTATTCCTTAAATACCAATTCTCTATCTACTGGACTATTGATAGAACAAACTTCCTTTTGACATTCTGGGCATATCGCATGGTACAAAGTATAATGCCTAACCCTCTTTTCTTTCCCACTCAACAAGGAACTATTATCTGCCCAAAATTCACACCCGCAATCACAGGTAAATTTAACAGCAATTTGTTTTTGTTCTGATTTATATTTAATAATCTTAATCATTACTATCCTTATTACCAAACACTAAGTTTACTACATCTTTAGTATTTACATCTTGCGTATAATACAAAAGTTCGTATTCTGAACCTCTTATCTCTCTTCCTCCAAAGTCGTCACGAACTTCAATCCACTCATTTTCGCGTGGATTATAAAAGGCTTCAAGAATTTCATAGATATTATCTCTTTTAAATATCTTATTTCTTACCAAAAGTGCACAATAATTTTCTGTCTTTGGGTTTCCGTCTTTTTTTACAGAGTACCAAGTAATCTCTTGTTTAATCATTATTTACTCCTTAATAATAGTTTTTAAAATCGTATTGTTAAATGAGTCTGTCCACATAATAGGGATAAGAGAGTCTGAAACAAATTCTACTATTTCATCACAATTAGAGAAATACCAATCGTTGCTAAAATAATCACGTTCAATTTTATGTATTTCAAATTTATCAGATGAAATATTTTTGAATACCATCCATATTTCTATACTATTTGTTCCAGTAGGAAGCCCATATTCTTCTATTGAATACCAATAAATTGTTTGTTCAGTCATAGTAAATGCCTCAATCCGCTTATATATTTTTCTTTTAACCTATCAGTCAATGTATCTTTTAGAATTAAATGGTCTTTAATGTCAGCCAATTTAACAAACCATGCAATTTGTCCATAACGTGTTCTAGCACTGTCATGAATCTTCCTGCAATATTCGTCATACTTCATTCCTTTATTTGTAAGAAGTCTTAATGCTTTGTAAGCGTCTTCATAATCAGGATATAGTTCATACGGCTCCCAATTTGTATCTTCAATCAAATCGTGCATAAGAGCAACAGCCATACATTCACTTTTAATGTCCTCTGGAATTACATTGTCCTCAAGAATGTAATCAGCTACCCTATTTACATGTTTAGCAGTTCTATGGTCGTAATATTGATTAGCCGCGTGAACTGCAATTTTCATAAGTTTATAAGTTGGTTCATCTGTAGCATTCATAACATCACTTCCTTCTATAATCGTTACAAATTTCTGGTGGGCTGTTAAATTTACTGGGTCTACAGTTGCAATTATAAGTCCACGTTGCATTACTGTCTTTGTATTTTAAATGTTTGCAAGTGTCACAAAGTGGCAAATCTGATGACTGTTCTTCCTGAACTTTCTTTGATGATTTGTAAATCAAAATCAAAATACGAAGAATATAACTCAAAGCAATAATCAGAAGAATACCAATCCCAATTTTAATAAATTGCCAAATAAAATTAATCATAATTAAATGTCTTTCCACCATCCTGAGATATCTCTCGAATCAATTTCCAGCTTTGTTGTGGACTCACGAAAACAACCGCATGAATTATCCCAAAATACAATGGCAGAATCCGTTTCTCTCTTAATCTCATACCCATAACGTTTATGAAAATATAAACTCAAAAGATACGGTCTCCCGTTTTTGAAGTATTCTGGAATAGGTTCATCAAATACATAAACCCACATATATCCTCCTATTAAAAATTCATTTTTATTACTCCAAATAGTCATCATAAATTGTAATAATGTTTTCTTTGGAATCATCTCCTAAAGCACCGACAACCAGTGGTTTGTTGAGAGATTTCATTAATTCCATAAGTTCCTCTGCGGAATCAATTTCAACTTCGCCCCAATACCAAGTCCAATAAAGACCTCTATGTGCCTTTGATTTAAATTTGTAAGATTTAAGACTTGGATAAATTTCCTCGATTGGATTAGAACTATCTTTAAGGCTTTTAATTTCAAACTTCATCGTTATACTCCTTTACTCAATCCAATCATCATAAATTTCGATACTATTAACCTCGATTACACCGTCTCTATTCTGGAACCATTTGTCTCCAAAAATCAATGGATAATTTATAGCCTTAATCAGTTTTTCAAGTTCTTCAATAGAGTTAATTTCAATTTCGCCGCCATATTCTTTTCCATCGTCAAAAATTTCAGACTGAAACTCTTTTTCTACGAAATTAAAATCTTTTAAACACGGACAATCATCCAATAATGAATATGGGTCATGGTAACAAGAAGCAGATTTAATCTCAAATTTCATATTATTCACCAGCTTTGAAGTTATAAACAGGTTTGATGTGATTTATGATTTCAACAGTAGGAGAAATTGCGTCGATAATTTCCTGTGATGGTTTATATGCCATTGGGCATTCATCCAGCGTATCTTCGTTCACAGAGGTTGAATAAATTCCATCCATCTGCTTCTTGAACTCGTCTATGCTAAATGCTTTCTTAGCTGCCGCCCGGCTATACATTCTGCCAGCACCATGAGGTGCAGAACAGTTCCAATCAGGGTCGCCCTTACCAATGCAAATCAGACTTCCATCCTTCATGTTTAGAGGAATAATCAGCCTCTCTCCCTTCTTAGCAGAAACAGAACCCTTTCTAATGATATTGTCAGACATATCAATGTAATTATGAACCGTCTGGAAGAAATGAATTTCTGGAATTTTCTCTTGCAAACCAACACCATTAAGAATTTCATTCATGATATGAAGCCTATTCATAGTTGCAAAGTTTTGGCAGATTTTCATATCGTGTAAATATGCTTCTCTGTTTTTGCCCTCAAGATAACAAAGCTCATTAGGAATATCTGGAAACTTAAAATTTAACTCAGAAACTTTCTGAGAAATTTAGTTTTCTCTTCCTTCTGCCTTTATTTTATTGATAAGAGCG
>ERZ1035027.79-NODE-79-length-62183-cov-115.977418_pt1 | contig 62183 bp, 61 predicted proteins | sample MGYA00520604_ERZ1035027 | MGnify/ENA primary metagenome ERZ1035027 (study PRJEB33766, sample SAMN09781743) | gut metagenome | biome: gut microbiome | host: Homo sapiens | place: Madagascar | study: EMG produced TPA metagenomics assembly of the PRJNA485056 data set...
TACTTTTGCACCGTAAAGTTAGTAAATAAATAAATAAGTACCAAATAAATTTGAAGAAAAATGAAGAATGAAGATAAAAAAGTTCCTGATGCACCTAAAAGGTTATGGGTTCGAACAAATTCTTTGATACATGACTCAGGCTTAACGGCTGTAGGCAATATTTCATTCAGAGAATATTGGGTAGGACACAAAAATAAGGTTCCAAAGAATGTAAGACCTTGGAGTTATGAGGAAGAAGAGGAATACGTCAGCCTCAGCCAATCTTGGCATAAGGCAAAGGAAGTTCCAGAAAATTTGCACACCTTTATCATTGGTGTTTCCAAAAACTTCACTCATCCGGTTCTTATTGACTTAGAAAAGAAATGCCTGCATAAGTTTTATGATGCTGTCAACATAAGCGATAAGATGAAGTGGAACGGAATCATCCGCAAAGATTTTCGCTTCGCTTACTGGGCTTACATCAAGGACTTAGTTCCTAACATAAAGGAAGGAGGCACAAGATGAAAAAAATAAAGCTCTATTCCTCGATATTATGCTCAATGACAGATTTGTATGCACACTGAAATACATGTATTGTCCATTGTTCGCAATTAGATACGAGGCGTTAATAAAGTTTGTTCTCGATAAGAGACCGACTTTGAAAGGCAAAACATTCAGAATAATGTTTTGAAATAACAAAAGAAACAAGGCAATGAAAAAGATAATGTTCAATGACCTGTACGGTCTCACACAAGCTGTTCTGGAAGGTCGCAAGACTCAAACAAGACGTATTCTGAATCCTACAATGCTTTTCGAGCGTTTGGACACGTACGAAGGTTGGACAAAAGAATCTATTGCTGATTGGAAGGAATCTTGTAAAGACCGACTTTATAAAGCAGAGGGTGAAGAACTGAAAGCAATGCTTGATTACGCCTTGGAACATTCACCATACAAGGTTGGAGAAAATGTAGCTATTGCGCAAAGATACATAGACCTTGCAGACAATGATGAGTTCTATCGCCTTTGTGGCATTCATGGGATGCCATTAGAGTGTATTAAATACGAGAAAGGTTGCGGAAACAAGATGTTTGTGAAGTCAAGTTTGATGCCTCATCAAATCAAGATTACCAACATTAGGTATGAAAGACTACAGGACATCAGCACCGATGACTGCATGAAGGAAGGAATCTTCTGTAGCCACATCGAAGGGGTTCATGATGCCTATTCATACGATGCCACTAACGATAGCAAACGTAAGAAATGGTGGTACAGAACTCCTATCGAAGCATACAAGATGCTTAGCTGTAAGCTCCACCTCCATTGGGACAGCAATCCTCTCGTCTTCGTTTACGATTTCGTTCTAGTTAAATAATAATTCAATTCAAATAATATGTCAGAAAAAACATTACCACTCAGACCTCTGATCAGGGAATTGGCGTTAGGTCAAGCCATCGACTTCCCTATCAAGAGAATGCTATCTGTCAAGAGTAGTTGCACTGATCTCGGTGCCATCTACAGCCGGAAGTTCAAGACCAAGCTCAACCGGGAGCAAGGTGTTATCACAGTAACAAGAATCAAATAAAGCAAATAGTCATGAATCAAACAGTACAAATCCAGTTCGCTGACAAGATTGTCTCTTTCGACACATTCCTATCAGCATTACGCAATGTAGTCAAGGAAGAAATTTCCAAAGCTGTAGGCAAGCGACCATTCATCACCCAAGCCAAGGCCTTTGATGCCTTCGGCAGACGCAATGTAGAGCGATGGGTGAAGGAAGGCAAGGTCAAGGTCTTCGGGCGTGGCAAGAACGGCAAGATTACTCGCTACGAATACCGGGTGTCCGAGCTGGAAGCCTGTGCCTTTAAAGTTCAAGACTATCTTTCATAAAGATATTAAGAAACTATGATTTTAGTTATTTAGATATTGTTTGTGACAAGCGTCTTCGTGAGAAGATGAGTGTACTTCTAAGCAGTTAGAGCCTGGGCATCAAATATCATGCGTTAACGAGCGATCTCTTGCAGTTGGGACATTCCATAAGAATAGATCTTGCAAATCAACTTTGCATATCCATAGCCCAGGCTCTTTTGTACTTTTGCAATAACCCTTTTAATTCATACGCCAATGAAGATAATAAGAAACAAGCTCATCCCTCCACCGGGATTCAGCTATATCAATATCTGTGGGGTCCTCTTCACCAGAAGAAATCGCCCCATAACTCCTATAGAGGAAAGACATGAGAGCATCCACACCCGGCAGATGCAGGAAACGCTCTACATCTTCTTCTATCTCTGGTACATCATCGAATGGCTCATCAAGCTAGCCATCATCCGTGATACCAGGAAGGCATACCGTGCCATATCCTTCGAGCGAGAGGCATACCTGTATCAGGCTATCCCCGGCTATCTCGAAGAAAGAAAACATTATTGTTGGTTAAAACATTTATAGAATATGAAAACAGTCAAGATCATTCTTTGCATCGCCCTTTGGATATTCATCATTTGGGCATGCTTATACAAGCTCTCTCAGGGCATCCACGACGAGAATCTGATTTCTCAGATGCCTCAGAGCACATACGATGAGATAGTTGATACGCTCACCACTCGCAATGGCTTCCAGCCTACCGAGCATCAGATAGTAACCTACTATTATGAGCGCTATCAGAAGTAAGAGCACCTATGCAGCTCGCAAGTGTCTCCTCTGCCCTGATGGGCGCAACTGCATCAATGGCAAGTTTTGTCTTAAGCACAAAAGATACGTGCAGCATCAGGAGAAACTGCCATGTGAATGAAAAATAGATTAATTAATAAACAGTTAACAATATGGATAAACAAAAATTAGATAGAGCAAACGAATTAAACAGTTTCATCGAATATTACCAAACGATTATCTATAGATATTGTAATGATATGAATAGTATTGATGGTAGCAGATTAGGGAATGCCCTTTTGAACATAGTAAAGTATGCACCACATGAAGCTGATAATATAAAAAGTGCTATAAAAAAGGCTTTAGATAGCATTCAGAAAGAGTTTGATGAACTTTAAAATGTGGTTTTGATATAATATCAATCATCATGGAATCAGAAACAGCAGAGTCCAAGCGCAAAGCCCGGCAGCGAGAATACTATCTTAAGCATCGTGAAAAAATGCTCGCCTATTCTCGCAGATACCTCCAGGAACATCCTGAGAAGAGGAAGCTATATCAGGAAAATGCAGCCAAGAAACGGGCTGACGGCACAGGATATTACCAGCGTTATTATCAGCGCCACAAGGAAAGATTGCTGGAAAGCTCCAAGCAATGGCACCAGGCTCACCCCGAAAAGGTGAAGGAATACCAGCGCAGATACTATCAGAAGAAAACTGCAGCCAAGAGAGAGAAGAAAAAGCCGAATCCGGACATAGATAAGGCTAAATCCCTCTTCCGTGATCCAGCCATGGCAGAACATCTGCAGTGGCTTCTCAATCACGCTGCAAGCAAGAACAAATAAATCATCAATCCGGACATGGAACAGCCTCCTGACAAGGCAGAAATATCCATAGCGTTAAGTAAAGACTACGCCTATTATATAAATCCGACCCCACGGAAAGACGTGAGCCTTTTCTAGAAGCAGTTCCAGTCCCTTAACAGAAAGGAAGGTGTGATATGACATAAAAATGTGTTTAATTCTTTGAAAGTGAAAATAATATTCAATATTAATTTATCTCGATCGGTATCCCACCGGGCAACCCATTTCGCCCGGTGGGTTTCAAAAAGAAGAAATATGAATCACGCTAGTTTATTCAGCGGAATCGGTGGCGCAGAGGTCGCTGCATCCATGATGGGATGGCAAAACCTCTTCCATTGCGAGATACAGGAGTTCCCTCGCAAGGTGCTCGACTACTGGTTTCCTAATTCAATAAGTTATGAAGACATTACCAAAACAGACTTCCATCAGTGGCACGGAAAGGTCGATGTTCTCACCGGAGGATTCCCATGCCAACCCTTCTCCCTCGCTGGTCGAAGAAAGGGAGCGGACGATAACCGCTACCTCTGGCCTCAGATGCTTCGAGCGATACGGCAGATACACCCCACTTGGGTCGTTGGTGAAAACGTTGCTGGAATCAAGACGATGGTGGAGTCCTGCCAAGTCACTCAGATGGGACGCACAGACGATCTTTTCGAAGAGAATCACATATATAGAGAAGAAAGCCGATTCACACTCGACAAAATCTGTGCAGACCTCGAAGCCGAAGGATATTCCGTCCAACCGATTGTTATTCCAGCTTGCAGTGTCGGAGCGCCCCACAGAAGAGATAGAGTCTGGATTGTTGCAAGAAGAATATCAACAACTCCTTCTAACCCCAACAGCAGTAATGATAGCCGAAGATCCGAAGAAATTCAAGGAAAGAGCCAAAAAGAACGGTTATCGGAACGGAACGACATACGGAAGCCTGGCTTCACAAGTGATGTTCTCGGACATATTGCCCACACCCAATGCGATGGATATTCCTCACAAGGACATGGAAATCAACGAGCGAGGGAGAAGAAATCCAAAGAAAGGAAAAACAGATCACTCGCTTGGTTTAGAAGACATGGCAGTAGCAAAACTTCTTCCCACGCCTTGCAGCATAGAAGCCACGAAGTTCACAAAGACAATCAATCCCAATTCCCAGATGGGGCAAGGAATTACAGCCTTAGCAGTAAATGGTCTTCTTCCCACCCCTACAGCAATGGAGATAAAACACTCCAACCGGGTGAAAGGACTGAAAGAAAAGGGTGCAAAAGGGATGTACAGCCGGAAGAACGGAGCACTCCGACCGAATGGACTGACCGACTTTCTCGACTTCAACAATCAGGTTGGTGGAGGAACTTCCCAACTCAATCCCCTGTTTGTAGAGGAAATGATGGGATTCCCTTTGATGTGGACAGCCTTACCATTTCTTTCCCCAGATGGCGACAAGAATCCATAAAGGCTTACGGCAATGCCTGGGTCCCACAAGTGGCTTACGAGATATTCCGTGCCATCGAGGCAGAAGAAAACAACAAATGATAGAAATCGTAAATTCTACATTCCAAATAAAGAAGAACAATAAAAATGAAAACAGATGGCTACATATTTACTCCAGAGCTGTTGCAGTGGCGTTACTTCCATCGTCCTGTGGTCGTGCAGGTGCTCATCCATGTGCTCCTCTCCTCCGCTCACAATGAGGCTTCCGCTGCCACCCTCTCCTATCGTGATTTGGCTATACAGCTCCACACCACGGTCAAGGCTATCCGTGTCGCCATCGATGTGCTCATCGCAGAGAAAATCATCACCAAGTGCTCTGCTCCAAGAGCCTCAACCAAACTCTATGTTAACAGTTCGCATCCCCTATCCCACTGCATCCATCCATGGCAAAGAGACCAAGGGGCACAGATTACGGCACACTTTGGGGCACAGATTGGGGCACAATCTAGGGCACAGATTTCAACCCCACAACAATCTGACAATCAAGGTTGTAAGGTATATCACCAAGCAGAGAAGGGCACAGATAAGGGCACAGTTAAGGGCACGAAGGGGGCACAATCTAGGGCACAGCCGAAACAAGGGGCACAGCCAAGGGCACAATCTAGGGCACAGATTTCACACTCCGAAACCCCTTTAAATAAAGGTGATTCCGAAGATTTAAGCAAAGTCAAGGGCACAGATAAGGACACAACCAAGGGCACAGAAGTAAGAGAAAAGAAACAAATAAAAGAAAATCTTTCCCCTGAAACCCCTATAAAAGAAAACAAACAAAGAAAAGAGAAAGCCCACCCCCACACACAAAAAAAAGAAAAAGGAAAAAAGTCGGTGGATGCTGAAACTCAATTCGCGGAAGTCTTAAGGCTCTTCAACCGCCTCTTCCTCGGCACGCAAGTCAAGCCAATCTCAAAGATGACTCCAGACCGCAAGAAGCTGGTCGCCAAGTTTATCTTAGATTACTCCTTCGAGGACATAGAACCGATGCTTCGCAAGGCTCTCAACTCCGATCTCCTCTCAGGGCGCAAGGATGGTGGCTGCTATATCTCCTTCAACTGGCTCTTCAATCCAAAGAACTATGAGCCTCTGATGGAAGGAACATTCGACAACCCATCAGTTGAAGCCTCAGCAGGAAAGAAGTCCATTCCAAAGCCAGCTGGCTCTCCGAAGCCTCAGCAAGCAGAAACCAGTGAAGAGATAGAAGCCCGGCTTAAGCAGAAGGAAGAAGCCCAGAAAGCCAAGGAGAAGGCAGAAACCGATGCCCTCAGGCAGAAGTACCAGGAATGGATAGAAAGTGCAGCAAAGAATCCCAATGGCTCCATGGCAAAGATGGTTCGACAAGCCTACGATAATGGCACACTCGCCAAGCTGGGCATCGTCTGGAATCCGTCAGTAGCCGAAGAAGAACAGTCGCTAGCTGATTTGGATGATCAGACCCAGAGTTATCTTCAGAGTCTCCTCAACGATTAAGTAACAAATTTTTAAAATCATACGAATATGGACAGACAAGAATTAATCGACCGTCTCAACGGCAATTACCCAGAGTGCACGAAGAAGCCTCAGCAGAAGAAGGTGCAGCGTGAAGGTCAGTTGCAGATAGCCTGTGTACAATGGTTTCGCCTACAGTACCCGGCATTCTCCACCCTCTTCTTCCATCCCAAGAACGAGGCAGAATCCTATGGCAAGAAGATAGCCATCAATGCTGCTGCAGGAGTAGTGCCGGGCGTTCCCGATCTCATCCTGGCTCTCCCATCCATCAGATATGAAGAGAACATCGGTGACCTCAGCCCCCACAAGGCTTTCTATCATGCCCTGGGCATAGAATTGAAGTATGGCCACACCAATCAGCAGTCAGCCCATCAGAAGGAATTCCAAGCCTTCTGGGAAGCAGCAGGCTATAAATACGTCCTCTGTCGCTCATTAGAGGAAGTGAAGCAGCAAGTCGATGACTACATGCGCCACGCCCCTCTCTCTGCCCGGCAAGATGTCAGCGTAGTCTATCACTCTGATCCGGCAACCGAGTCTAACAGGAAGTTATTAAATAAAATCATCAAAAGCAAGAAGTAACTATGCAAACAGAACTAACATTCATCCTCTTTATGCTTCTCATCTGCTCTATAGCAGTCCTCTATCTGTATTTGATAGCGAGAAGCAACAGAAAACACTGCCAGAACTGTGTTTTCTTCACCCTCAGAAAAGAGTCCAAGCGTCTGGGCTATTGCTCCCGCTATTCCGACCATCATTTCTTCTGGGAGCCAGCATGCAAAGGCTGGAAGCGTAAACCAATCGAACAGAAGGAGGCAGAACTATGAAAGGATATGAAAATGTAGACGAACAGAAGCTGCTAGGATTGTTCCACAGCAAAGGAATCCTCTCAGCAAGTCCTCTTCTCAAAGACGACAAGGTTTTTGCTTCTGATTGCCACAAGGCCATCTACATCAATGCAGAAGTCTGTCAGGGCGAGTATGAGAGAACAGAAATGTTTACCTTAAAACTTCCTCCTGTAGAGCAGGAACTGAATATCCCTCTATTAAGCCTACAGAAAGCATACGATTTTCTGCCGAAAGTAGAAGATGAGGAATATGATCAGGAAGAATGCAACGAATGCAATGGTACAGGATCTGTTGAATGGGAGTATACTGATAAGAATGGAAAGACCCATTATAAAGACTTTGACTGTCCAGCATGCGATGGTTGGGGCTTTTTTAAGCATAATATCAGAAAGTGTTACGAACCAGAATATAATGCCATCATAGAGCTTGACGGATTCTTTATCAACAATCAGCATATAAAAGCAATAATTGATGCATTATTCCTTCTTGGCAAAGATCACATCACGCTTCTCTCAAAAGCTAAGAAAGATAGCGTAGTTTTTGCGTACTTTCGTATTGACGAGAACATCACAATCATAGTCACACCGTATTGCAATTGCGATGAGGAACATGCTGATGCAAAGGTTGAACTTTAAAATTATCCATTTATGAGCAGTTTCATCCAACAAAACCTGATGCAGTCAACACCATCCGCTGCAGATCAGGAGAAAATGAGAATGTGCCGATTCTGCGTACATAGTCACATCAGCGACCTCGGCTACAACCATTGCTGGAAGTCTGATAGTGTCACTTACAACGGAGATTCCCCTACAGGCATCTGTAGCGCATACAGAGATAATCGTATTTGGAAACCCTATTATTTCTCTGGCCTCATGTCACGCTACAGGGGTAACATCTGTTGGGCAAAACCAGTGTATAACTCTCCTACAAAAGGAAAGAGCCGTATTTTCAAATACGAGGTCATCGACCCGGTAGCCTCAACAATAGAAACCCTCTCGCCCAAGGAGTTCGCCAAGGAGTACATCCCTGCCCCTCCTGGCTCCAAGCCTCCATATACGATGAAGGAGTATGAGAAATGGGACACCTATTGTTTCGGTGGGTACGATCCACTGCTCTCAGAAAAACAGGAGGCAAAAAATTACAATGAAGCCCACTGGCAGCAAATCCTAGCCCAGGAAGCAATAGACAAACAATTAAAACAAGAAGCAATATGAAGAAAAGATATTTTTACGTAGTCGCATCATTCATGCGCAAAGACATAGCCAACACATGGCGTAAGGTTGACTTTACCATTATGAAGGATGATGGTTCAGCATTATTCCCTCTTATGGAGGCTTTCAAGGCGATTAATGAAGGATATTCAGAGATAGCTGATCCTGCAACTATCCAGTTCGACAACTGCATAGAAATCAGCAAGGAAGACTATGAGGCTTTCAACAATCTCATAAATTTAGTCAAAGTGAATAAGTAGAGATAGTAGTTGTCCCCACTTAGCCACCGTTCCCAGCGATTCTATCGCTGGTCCCTCAAAAAGAATATTAACAAAGAAAAAGTAATTAGTATGACAAAGGAAGAATATGAAGAAATGCGTAACACCATCGACTCCGTACGCGGATACTTCTACTCCATCGAAGAGCTAACCAAGGTCAGAGATCTTGTACAAGAAGTTGATGCATCAAACGACATGACTATACTAGAAAGCCCTGTAAAGTTTGAAATATTCATCCAGGGAATGTGCAGTGATACAAACGGAGACATCACCAAGTATCTCGATGCAGAAGCAATCCGCTACATCAGAAGTGCCATCCTCCGAAGATTAAATAGACGTATCGCTTTCTTCGAAAATCAGATAGGAAACATTAATTACACCAAACGTAAAACAAAGAAAATGTAATTATTATGGAAACAACAACATTAAAGCTGTACATCGGTACTAAGATGGTTAATGCAGAGCCAATGGTAAAATCTGCTGCTTTAGCCAAAGGATGGGCAAGACCATCAGAAGGCAACCTGGATGCTCCGGGTTATCACGTCCAGTACATCAACCCAGATGGCAGCACCTATGATTCATGGTCGCCAAAGAACGTGTTTGAGCAGTCTTATCAGACAGTAGAGAACTTCAATGACCACATCTTTAATGCAAAAATGAGACTACACATGCTCATCGCAGAGACAGAGATCATGGTAACTAACTCCAAGTTTATCAATGCAGAGCGTGTTTTATCACAGTTGAGAATGATTAAACAAGAATTAGAGCAATGAAAATTTATTTATGCAAATCCTCATGTTGCGCAGCAGATGAGCATGAGACAGGATGTTATCCTCGTTCTTCATTCAAGCCGAAGCCTGAGCTTCCGGCTGGAACAATACTCACAGTCAAGGAGAAATGGCAAAACTTCTACGGAATATACTACCGCTGTTATCTCCCGGACGAAATGAAGGACAAAGGATATTCCATCCCATACTACGACATCCCTGCTGACAAAGCAGAAGTAATAGAACTTTAAACATTATAAATTATGAATGTAACAATAACATTAATTATTTGCCTCAGCGTGGTCTTTGTCATCACGCTAGGCATCGTCTCTTGCACGTTAAAAGACGAGAACTTCAAGGTTCGCTTCGATGACAGAAACAAACGCTTAAGTCGAATTATTCAAGATCAGCGTAATGAACTTATCTCATACAGAGAGACTATCAAGAAAAATGATGCCAATCTAGAGAGATCTCTAAATGTATTAGCTTCTGCTTCCGATGCTGTCAAAAGCAAAATATCTCGTTTGAAAGATACGGAAGAACTTCTAGCAAGGCTCAAGGCAGAAATTGCAGATTTCAATTTGGGACAAGATAAGTCTTTAAAGAAAACAGATGAAACTATTCGTTCATTCTCCTCATTCGTAAAGAGAATTAATGATGATAATGTGAGATTATTTCAGCACTTTGAGGAACGTCTTGTCAGTCGTCCTTCTTACCTCTCCCCAGAAGAGAAGAAGCATTTCAAGGAATATATGCAATCAGCTGCTAGAGGCTATACTTTTATTAGCAACATGCCAAACAAAATGGACTTTGTTTTTGTTCGTGTTGAAGATGTATATAAAGCACTTGAGTTTGTAGGAAGAGACCAATGGGATTCATTATACATTAAATACCCATCAGAAGAAGAATTTAACAATGGACAGAATACAGAACGAAATCAGTAAGCTTCGCCATGAGCAGCATCTGAGTGAAAGACTGCAAGAAGCCCAGCTTCGACAGATAAAGCGAGAGCACGATGGTCTCCACAAGTGGATAACCATCAAGCCAAATCTCAGCCTCCTCTGCCGAATAGACGAGAAAGGCAACCTCCTCCCCAAGGAGCAGGAACGCATCAGAAAAGTCAAACAAACTTTAGGTATCAAATAAGATATGAGTGAAGAATCAGTATTATCCTTTCGCAAGCTGGTTTCTGCTATGCGAACCACGGAAAAGGAATATTGGGCACATCGCGATAAGAAGATGCTTCGCCAGTCCATCGAACTTGAAAAGCGTGTCGATGGCATCATCATGAAGGCAGACGGAAATGATGTCCCTCAGAACGACAATGGCACATTCTTCCTTCTGGTAGCAGAACTTAGAGCCTCAACCATCCAATATTTCCAAGAGAAGAAGAAGCCACAGCCCGACAAGGAGCTGGTCAACTCCCTCTTCAAGACTATCAAGGAGACAGAAGCCAAGCTGGATAAGATGCTCATACGTCTCAAAGACGAACAGATAAAGAAAGATGGCTACATCATCCAGTACCACGTCATGGAACGTATGCCAAGAGCACATCAGGCTCATTCTATCTTTAATTCCTCGGATGAGCAGCTTGCCAATATAGAGTTGAATGAGCAATACCGCCATCCCGACCCTCCTGGCACAATGTATTTCATCTGCAAGAAATATCTTGGCAAAGACGGAAAACAACTATCTCAGGAAGAGGTAGACAAAATTATTAATAACAATTTAAATTCTTAAGATTATGAACAAGAAAGAAAACAAGCCTCAGCAAGAGGCTAAGTCACAAGACAAGTCTCAGAACCAGCCAAAGGAGTCCTTCATTGGCACAGGTAACGGTTCTTCCCTCCGTTCTCGTACAGGCACCTGGTTCGAGTGCAAGGTGCGCTATGAGAAGACTCAGGAGGATGGTAGCGAGAAACTGGTAAACGAGCAGTATGTTGTTGATGCCCTCTCCTTCACCGAGGCAGAAGCTAGCATCATCGATAACATGTCCGTCTATGTCTCAGGCGAGTTCAAGGTTGCAAACATCAACCCAGCCAACTACAACGAGATTTTCTTCTCTGATATTGATGACGATGATCTTTGGTTCAAGGCTCGTTTGGCTTTCATCACCATTGATGAAAAGAAAGATAAGGAGAAGCGTACCTATGCCAACTACCTCATCCAGGCCAAGAGTATCGAGCGTGCCAAGCGCTATGTTGATGAAGTCATGGGCAAGACCATGAATGACTATGAGTTGAAGAGCCTCAGCGAGACCAAGATTTTTGATGTCTTCGAGCATGATTTAAGCAAGGAGTGGAAAGAAGACGAAGACCAAGGTCCAGACACTAATGCCGAGTAATCATTGACAATTCTTGCGCAATTTGGTTCTCAACAAGCTAAGTTGCGCAAGTTATCACTTCTCTTCCGCACATTTCTCGTATCTTAGCCCCACATTATTAATATATATAACATCAATCATATATGAAAAAGTTGAAACGTTTCATCATTTATCTCCGTCTCTGGTTCATCCGCAAGATGGGTTACACCCTTCCTTCCCTCAGAGAAGCAACCAGCGTCATGCCGGGAGAGTTCTATGATCTCTTCGGTCGCATTGTCCGGGCAGTTCCAAACAAGGAATCCTCCACCCCACATGTTGAAGACAACTTGGAGCATGAAGAAGTCCCAGAGCATTGCCATAACTGCGATTTGTTCAAGGAGCACATACCTTGCTCCTTCAACCACCGTATGCCCAACGGCTGCGATATTTGCGACCATCATCATTTCGAAATCATCTGCATCAACAGAGGTAACATCTAAATCAAAATGAATATGAAACAGCAAAAGTCAAATTATAAACTCGACAAGAAGACTGGTCATCTTCTCGAAATTCCTTCCCGGAAGCAAGTTCGTGAACACGTCAAGAAGGTACGTGAACAACAGAGCCAAGAGCCTCAGCAGCCAGTCACTGTACATGAGACCCAAGCCGACAGGAATTTCAAGAAGGTCCAGAAAGTTCTCGACCGTATGCACGCCAAGGCAAAGCTCCCCGACTTCCTTACCATGGCCCGCAAGAAGTTTCTTTCCACCGTCTGCGTTATCAATCGTCCCGGCAAGCAGCGTAGCCTCCTCCCCGACAAGAAAGGAAGATACGTAATGCTCTGCCACCGAAAGATGGCTAAGGTCTTCACAGCCGATGTCTGCCTACTCGTTAAGATACAGAAGTCTACTATCGAGAAGCATGAAATGGCACCAGGTGGAGAAGTAATCACGGAACATTGGCAAGATGGCTCCTGGAGCATCGTTCCATGCCGGGTAGATAAAAGCAACTACACTACCATTCAGGAAGTCCGGCTTCGTCCATGTTTCTTCCTTCATCGCTACTGGTACGAGATCACCTTTGATGGCAGGGTAGAGCCAGCTATGATGTTGAATGATTACAACCTCAACCCTACCCTTCGCAAGAAGCATTTCTACGTTACCAGGGAATATGTAAAAGTACGTAACCAGGATGCCGAAAACGACTACTTCCGTTTCTGGCTCCACAAACCTACAGATTATGCAGAACGAAACTGATATTTACATCCTCAACCGTCCACGCCATCAAAAGCGTGGGCTAACCCTCAACAAGAATGGGCGCATCACTCTGCGCTCATCCCCAATTAAACTTCTGGGATTGGAGCGAGGAGATAAGATCATCTTCTTATTCCACGACTCTCAGATCTACATTGTCAAGTCTTCCAGCCATAACCTTGCTATCCCTCTATATGGGCGCAAGTCTCAGCTTCACGGTTGCAGCGCCAGTACCGTCAAGGAACTCTTCAATCATATACCAGGCATACCACCTAATACTCAGGAGATAGACTTGGTAGTCTCTGACCACCTCGAAAACATCATGATATGCAATGACATCATTCAGGCTTTGGCAGTAGTCAATCGTGCCGACCCATCCCATTGCCGATAATTAAACATTTAACATTAAACATTAAGAAAGATGCAACAATCAATCAGATACAAAGGTCTCAGCCTCACACCCGATGAAATGGCAGTAGAAAACGGTGCGCTATCCCTCTGTGGCAATTTAGAGCTGCATGATGGCGCATTGCGCCCTGCCATTGTCGCTGGCACCAGCCTAGCCTCAGCGCTATATATAGGTAATTCTGCCAGCATCGCCACACTCCTCTATATCCACGAAACAGGCAGTTATCACCACCTCATTGGTATTCGCACAGAATCTAGAGTTTCAACCCTCTATTGGTTCGATTCAGATGGTTCCTACATGAACAGCATCTATACCTTTTCTTCCGGTGTTTCCATTCTCTCAGTCAATTCAGTAGGCAACACTCTCATCATCACCGCCACCGATGGCATCCATTATGCCATTTTCTACCCCGATAGTTCCGGCTACGGTTTTTACCAATGGTTGGGACAAAAGCCACCATTCTTGCATATAGGCTTTTCTATTGATGCGGCCAACCATGCTGGTGATTATGACCTTGGTGGCATTGATAGCAAGAGCAGCAGCAATGGCTTCTGGGATTGTTTTCAGCAGACCAACTTCTCTTGTGCTGATATTTTCAGTGTCGTAGCCAATGATAGTTTTAGCCTGGGCGAAATATGCGCCAGTATCAAGGAAGAAAAGCAGTCCGACATAACCCAGAGCATTTATGCCCTTGTCAATCGCACCAACAATGTGATTGCTCGCAATGGTCGGTTCTATGCCAATTTCTTCGTCCGCTATTGTTATCGCATGTTTGATGGCTCCATGATTATGCATTCAGCTCCGGTATTCATGCCTGTGCAGGTTCCTAATTCCTATGCCGTAGCCAGTGCCAATCTTACGTTCAATAATTCCGATGTCGTAGGAGACGTTTTCAAGGGCAAGATCAATGTCAAGGACACGGTAAAATTCTCTCGCCCCGATGGAGATTATCAGCCTTTCGAAATCACAATCAATAAGGCTGCATTCTATTATTATCCTCGCAATGTCTCCCTTCTTTATAGCCTCAGTGGAGACACTGACCAGCTTAGGTTGTGGAAAGATGTCATCAAGTCCGTTGATGTGTTCATCACTCCACCTATCACCAATATTGATACGGCAGCGAAAATCACGTCTCTTGCCATCTATAAACCTAATTATGGCTTAGGTGTTGGAAGGGTTGATAGTTATACCTATGCCAGTGATCAGGAGAAAGTAGGATGTGTCAGGGTCAATTTCCCTACCATTTCAGATGATGTATATCACAATAAGTTAGCCAACACATCAGCCTTCTACAAGGTATGCTCGTTGAATCTTGAAGAACTCAGAGAATGTAATGAAATAGCTCTCCCGGTCGATAAGCAAGCTATATACGAAGTCTCTTTGCAGGAACAGATGAAAGACGATTACAAAACCCACAACAGCCTCCTGGCATCAGGCAGCTATGTCTACAATCATCGCCTCAATCTGTATGGAGTCAAGGAAGTTCTCTTCTCCGGCTTCAACCGCAAGGTCATGTTTCCGTATTCGTCACTGTTAAATTCCGATTCCACCAATTCATACACTCAGAATCATTATCGCATTGATAAAATAGTCACAGTTATCAACACCTCGTCCGGAACAAAGCATGTCGAGGTCAATGATGACAGCGGAAAGAATGTAGATGCCTATATGCTCGCCAATCTGGTCAAGTTCTATCCTGATTCCAGAGCCACGCAGATGATCATCTATGCTACGAGAATGGAAGATTCCATCCCTTACGTCTTCTCATTTCCACTAACGCCATGCAACGAAATCAATGGGTCCATGCACATGGGCGATTTCAACCGCAGGATAGAAGAGTTCATTCTTGGCACATATTCGTATACTGCAGATGATGTAGTTGATTTAAGCAACAAACTCTACACGTCAGAGGCCGACAACCCTTTCCATTTCCCACTCAATGCCATCAATACCGTAGGCATCGGAACCATCCAGGGCATAGCCTCCACCACGCGTGCCCTCTCTCAGGGTCAGTTTGGTCAGTACCCTCTCATGGCGTTTTCCACAGATGGTATCTGGGCACTTGATGTGTCTTCAACCGGAACCTACAGCAGCATCCGTCCTATCAGCCGGGAAGTCTGCTCCAATCCGGCAAGCATCACACAGCTCGATCAGTCTGTTGCATTCGTCACCAATCGCTCACTCAGTCGCATAGTAGAATCTCAGATAGTGTCAATGACCGATGTCCTTGATGGCCCTTATTTCAACATCTCGGCTAATCTCGGCAAACTCGCCAACTACTTCAAGGAAGAAGAAACGGACGTTGAAGATACCAAGGATATGAAATCACAGATGCGACAGCTCATCAACTTCTCAGAGCCACCAATCGACTTCTTCCAGCATTGCAAAGTCATCTACGACTACAAGAACTCTCGCATTCTTTGTCTCGATGTCAGCAAGAAGTCGATGGAAGCCACGGCAGATACCGTAGCCTTTAGCTATTCCGTCAGAGATCAGACTTGGAGCACCTTCATCATCAAGAACGTACTCACGGCCATCAATTCCTACCCTCACCCCTACATACAGTATCGTGACGGTAGTGTCATGTGCCTAGACCAGGGCTATAACTATTCCGATCCAGACGAAACCGAGTATGCCGGAATCCTCGTCAGCAGAACCCTAAAGTTCGATGAAGACAATGTACCGAATGCCATCACAGGCTTCATCCATTCCCTCACCACCGATGTCAAGCCTGTCATGTGGCTCTACGGCAGCAATGACAACCAGCATTGGCACTATCTGGGTCGCACCAATGCCCCCAAGAGTCATTACATGAGCAGCCACAGCTTCCGTTATTTCCGCATAGCCCTCTATCTCTGGCTAGAGTCCAAAGACCAGTACTTCGCCACTCGCCTAGAAGTCATCCGTCGCTTCAACAAGTTCTAGCCAGAAAAAAACAAGAGCCTTCGCAAATCAGGAGAATCCCGATAGCGAAGGCTCTTTCCATAAACACCCAAAATAATGAAGAAAAAGAATAGCCTCAAAAATAAAAAGCCCTCGTTCCAGGCGATTCCATCGCCTGGTCCCAGATAGCCCCCCAAGAAAAGCCTCTCTATGTAAATCTAGGTCGTCTCTCCGTATAGTTATCCCGGCTCAGCAAGTCGCTCTTGATGTTATTGTAGTCAGCGGTAGCGCTTTCCCCATACTGTCCAGCCTTATCCGCAAACTGATCCATCAGGAACTGGCTCATCACGTAGTCCACGATATAGCGATGGCAGTGGCTCTTCAAGGCATCCGTCACAGCCACGTTCCAGTTCGGAATCTCCAGTTTCAGCGTCACCGTCTCATAGATGGTTTCCTCCCTGTCCTTACCAGCCTTGTTTACGGTAGCAGTCGTTTCGTTCTCCTCACCGTCAATGATGGTGGTCACTACCTCCGTCCAAGTACCGTCTTCGTTGTCAGTATAGGCATACTTTCTGATACCCTTCACCAGTCGCTCCAGGTTGTTGTTGTCCTCCACTCTACCAGTGGTCTGATAACGCTGAGCTGCCAGTTTGATGTTAGCGATGGCTTCCGTCACGGCACGGTTGATAATACTGCGAGTCTCGTCACTGTCCGGGCTTTCGATGTTGGCTCTGATGTCCTTCTGGGCTTCGTCCACCATTCCCTGGCTCACTACATAGCATCTTGCCAGTATATCATTACATACCTGCTCCATGCTAAAATTCAATGTAATCAATTTTCTATCCATAATTGCAATTATTTATATTGAAGAAAAATTATCTCAGTTCGAAAGGTGGTCTTCCTCCACTCCAGTCCACAAAGTCTTGGTGAAAATGCTGCGAAGCAAAGTCAGGATTGCGCTCAGAGCCTTTCACCCCTCTCTGCTCATCCTTGTCTACCGCATCAGCAGTTCTTTCAGCCTCAGCAAAGTTAAAGTCTTTCTTTAACAAAATCTCTTTAATGACGTCAAGGTCACTCGCTCCCATGCTGGCATAGTCCGTATGGTTCATGTCTGGGAAGTCGCTCAGCCATCCGGCAAGGATAGCATGTACCAGATAGTTCTGAATTTGGTTGGTCAGCACCCCACTTAGTCTAGGTGGCCATGATACCAAAGTCTTGATGGTGATTGAGAAATCATCAGCCAGTGCCTGCAGGTCAAACTGCTGTGTGGTCGAAGAAGAGAATCTTGCCAAGAAGTTTTCCAGGTCGGTAATCGCCTCGCGATAGTATATATCCAGCTTCGCTTCCTCGCCATCACTCGCCCAGACGGTCTGAAAGTCCACCTCCGGGTTATGCTGCGCAATGGTGGCAGATAGTCCCTCTACCACGCCCATTACGCTCTTTTTCACTATTTTTATAGTTATCGTTTTCATAAGCCTCATTTCTTTCTATGCCACAACCAAATCAGCAAACCAATCACTGCAACTACCAGGGTCCAGATGATCTTGGCTGTATACTTCCCCAGCGTGATATACCTCTGTTCTGCCTTGCTCAGTTCTCGGCTCAATACATGGATGGAGTCCTGCTTTAACCGAATCAGACTGTCCTTTTGCACAATCAAGAGTTGATATTTATCCACCTCCTTACTCATAGTAGAGATAGAATCCTGTAGCTTTGTCACCTCTTTAGTGTCTCTATTGGTCACAACAGAGTGCCAACTTTCTGTTTTGATAGGCTTTCCGTTCTGGTCTACGGTGGTGGAAGTGCTGTCCTTGGTATGGGTCGTTTCTGTCGAGGATGATGTATATTCCCGGTTGCGGTATGTAGCCATCTGCTCGAAGGCAGATATAAACCGCTCCTGCCAGGAGGCATCCAAACTTTTGTTCTTTGTTTGGTCCGTAATATAATGTTCCTGCGTCACTGTCTTCGTCTTACAACTCGTCAGAAACAACATTGTGAAATACGCTATCCAAACGAACAGGTAGATAATTAAATGTTTCGATTTCATAAGCTATCCTATTTATAAGGCAACCATAGCCCTGGCAAGATACTTCTTTCTACTCGCCAGTCCATTTGTGCCTCCATTTATCTTTTTCGTAATTCTCAACACATTATCCGCATCAGCCAGTTCGTTCAACCCATGCGTCTCCCAGAACCACATCGAAACATCAACGCAAAGTTCCGGCTGTTCCAGCAACTCCGGATGCTCCAACACAGGCTGCATACTGTAGACCTGGAATATTGAGTAATTACTTCGGCCGGTCAATTGGATGAAGCCTCTACCCTTATACTTGGCACCATCGCCCTCATGCGTGTTGCCAAGCATCTTTCCAAGTGATCCCTTCTCATACTTCGTGAAATAAGAGTTCTTTCCTAGTTCATGGGTATAAAGAAGTTCACCGCTTTCATGCGCTATCTGGGCAAGGAAGTGTGCCCATCGTAATTTTGTATTGATGTGATACTTCTCTGCCAATTCGTTGAAATAAGGCAAATATTTATCTACCCTGTTTTTCGCATTCGGCATAATCTTCAGTATCTGCTCCTTAGTTATTTCCTTTATTTCCTTCATTTCCATTTTCCTTATTGTTTTTATATTCTTGGTATTTCTTGAACATCGGAAACTTCTCCACAAATCCAAGTGTCAGCGCATAATAAACATAGTCCACAAGTTTATACCAGGGCGTATCTGGTACTAGCATCCGTCTCAGGTTCTTCAATATGTTGGTCGTGAACAGATAGGTTGCAGCTATACACACCCACTTCACGCAAAACAGAGCCTCAGTATCCGAATGCAGGAAGTGACCGATAATAAACAATGCAGCCACCGTCACGAAGAACACAGCACAGCATACGAAGAACATGCCGAATTTCTTCCAGCTCCATTCTTCACCGTTAAACACTGCAGCCACGATACCGAACACCAGGTTCAGCCCGAACAATACCATCATGGCAATCATAAAGTCTCTGATGGGAACTAGCAGACTCAGAAAAGTCCACATCGTTCCAATTAAGTAACCTCGAATATCATTCATTTTCTTTTCCATTTTTCCGTCCCCACTCCGTTATGGAAACGATGCAAATTTAAGCCATCATTCCCGATTATCAGTGATAAGTTCCGCAACTTCATACGAAAAAGAGAACACAAGCCCCTAATATAGCCTGCATTCTCTTCTTCTGATAGTTTTCTTTTATATATCTTAGGTATTATGGTAAAGTCCACAAATAATAATTATTAATTATCAATTATTAATTATCAATTAAAGTACCCCCAAGCCTTGCACTTCCCATAAGGGTTATCATCATCCCTCAGCCAGTTCACGGCAAGGTCCACCATCTTGTCCATCATCTGCTCCTCGCTGTCCTCTGGGAACCATTTCTTCATCAGGTTATAGTTGTCAGAGTAGATCATGTTCAGCACCACGGCAAAATCCCATTGGTTGTAAGGTCTGATCTCGTCCTGCACCGTCTCATAGATTTCCAGCGTCTTGGCCATGGTATAGTAAGGAGCACGATGCTCTACCTCCTTGTCATCCTCAAACACCATCTTCTTGATCTGAGCCTCAGCAAAGAAGTCGTTGAAGTGTCCGTTACCTACAACCCCATAAATATCCTTGTAGAGTTTCAGGAGGTCTTCTTCCGTAGCGTGCATAGCCACAAACTTGCCGATGATCTTTGTCACCATCACCATCTGTTCCGGTGTGGCATCTGTCTGATATTTTGTGATAAGTTCTACTAAGTTCATATCATTCTTGTTTTTGTGATTTGACAAATTTGAAAATCTCGTCCAGCTTGTTTTCCATCTGGTCAAGTCTTTCGTTGGTTTTCTGCTGGTCACGAAACGTTGTGTCCAGCTCTGCGAGGAGATTATCACAGTCCTTTACGGTCTGCTCGAAATCAGGCATCTTTCTTAGGATGTCGTTAGCTTGGTTCTTCAATGCGTTCACCTCGTTGATGATGTTCTCCTTGCTACAGGATATTACAAGGGTGTCGCTGTATGCTGTTTGCTCAGTATCTACTACCGAATAGGTTGACTGCTTTCCGTCTTCCGTCTGAATATTCACCTTCACGTTCATGGCGCCAAAGTTTGGCATGCCAGGCATCTGGGGCATCATGTTGGGCTTGCTACCACTAATATCAGGGCTTGGAGCATTCATCACTTTACCCTGCTTGAATTTTCTTGTTGCCCGGTCAAACAAAAAAACCGGGAAACCTGCCTTTAAATCTTTAAATATCATAATCGTATCGTTTTAAATGGAAAATGCGAGGGAAACGATGGCTTACACACCATCCACCATTTCCCTCTATAATGATACTAAGCTGTAGTCAATGCTACGGTCAGACTGTCAAATATGCTCAGGCCTCTAGCCTTTCCGCATACTACATCGTTAGCCTTTTGCGTTCTGCCCACACTGGCGATAGTTACAGCCGTTGGCAGTGCTGTCTGCCCTTGGAAGGCTGCTACCCATCTTTCCGTGTAAATCAAAGGCTGCGCTCTCATCACGTTTCTGTTGCCTATTACAGGCGAAATGATGGAGATTGTTGCCACGATAGGCACAAACACCGTTGTGCCATTCAGGATAGGCTGCTCATAACTGTAGGTTATGCTTGCCTGTGGCTGCACGCTGCCATTCACGCAATAAGGTCTGCAAAGCTTCTCATTGTAAGTAGCTAAGACTGAAACTTGGTTGGCTACCAATGCTGTAGTAGCCAAGCCCACTGGAGAAATCTTGTTCATACCACTACGCTTCTGTTTCATTCTTTACTTTTTTTACTGATAGCCACCTGCTACACCTGCGCCACATCCGCAACCGCCATTCATCAGATTGGCAAGGTAGATGTTCTGCTGCAACTGAGAGTTCTTAAACTTCAAGTCCTGAATCTCGTTGGCTTGCTCCTGGCTCCAATGTCCATTCAACGTGTCAATGATACGCTGAGTGTTTGAATTGCCAGCATTGATGATGTCACAAGTCTGTCGCTGAGTCTCATAGGCAACATTGCTGAAACCACGCTCAACACCAGTGTTAATGTAGTCAAAGCCACGCTGCATCGCTGATGTCAAGTCACAGAAACCCTTCTGTGTAGAATACTGGATGTCCTTCTGACCCAACTGATTTTCGTAACCCATCTTGATGATGTTCTGCTGCGTCTGGCAGCAGCAATCCTTAAGCGCAATTGTCATCTGCAAGTCACCCTGCGAAATGGCGTTGATTACTCGCTCTGCCGAGAATCCTACCTGACCACCAAGCTGCTGGATGCCAGCCTGGATGCCACAGATAGAGTTCTGCAAGGCGTTGAAGTCACAGTTCAGATTGCTTGCCAACATCTTAAGGTCGTTGCCGTTACCCTGGATGGCACCCATCAGCAAGTTGCTGTTCTGGTTGTCTGCCATCTGGTTGCGCAAACTCTCGATTTGACCCTGAATCTCCGCACGCTGCACGTCTGCGCCATTGTCACGATTGTTCCAGTCTGCACCATACATATAGCGCATCATGCCCATCATCATCATGTAGGCAAACGGATTGTTCCACATGTCGGCATCGTCACGGTCTCGCATCATAGCCGCCATTGCCAAAGGATTGCCGTCACGATTTGCCATCGCTCCAAGCAAACCACCCATCATTGCATCGTTGCAACAAGAGGTAGTCTTAATTACTTCTTCTGCCATAATTCCTAAAGTAATAAAAGTTGTACATTTTGTTTATTCACACATGTAATCGATTACGGCAGCAAAGTTATCCCAAAATATCTACATGTTTTATAACTCTGTCAAACATTCTTTTAGTGGCTGATTTCCAAAGATTTAAGGTGACATAGACCCATATCAAAACCATCGTATGTATATTTTCGCAAGAATATTGCGTATAATTTAAGGCAAAAATTGTATGTTTTAGAGCATAAAAAAGAGAGAAGCAATCTCTCGCCTCTCTCGTTGACTACCATTTAATTCATCAGATATGATGAAAATGCAATAATATCCAAAACCCATATAACAATGGTGGAAACAGCTATCCACGCAAACTTCCATCTTGACATTACCTTATACTGCTTAGAGCAGATAAGGTGGATGAACGCACCAGTGATAAATACCGTGAAGATTAAGGTCACAGCAATCATAAAATATATTTCTTGCATATTCATATCGCTTATCCGTGTTGCGATAGGGCTTAGTTCTTGTTTCTTTTCAGTCTTTTCTTGATAAACTCTCTAACATCCCATTTCTTGAAGAAATGAGAATGATCCCCAGCGTTCCCTACGCTCTCCAGCTCCCCATCAGCGATAGCCCTTCTTAGGGTAGATTCGCTGATATGCGCCTCTTTCTTCACTTGCCCGGCAGTCATGTAGGGATTCAGCATATACGGAATCTGCTCACAAAGATTGTCCAGATCATCATCGCTCATTCCGCAAGCGGTGACCTTCTCGCCATTTCTCTGCTGCTCGTCTGCCTTAAAGCAAGCATCACTGAGCGACTTTAGAGCCGTTCCGAGTATCTTATAATTTAGTATCTTTCCCATATTATGCGCAAATTTTACGTCCTAGTTTCGTTTCATTAACAAACATTTTAGCAAAGCTATACGAATAGAATATAGCTGTCACGACCATGACCGTAAAGCAGGAATCAACCATATCATTAGTTGTGTACCAACTCCACTCTACAATATGAGCCGCATTGATGCCTAAGAAATACATAAATGGAATGCGATATTGCCGGCACAAGAAGAAAAATCTACTTGCCAATATAGTCACCATCGGCAGGATGTAAACCATGAAATAAATAAAGATATAGCAAGGCATATTTTCATTATAGGGGATAAACATCTCACGGGGATTCTGAGAGAAATCATATATTCCATACGCGTGAAAGCACATAATAATGATAGGCACATACTTGCAGAACCAGCGAAAGAACTTCAAGATTCTTCTGCTATACCGATTACCATGCTTCTTAAGCATATCCATCAGTTCCGTCACATCAATGTCCTTTATCAACCGTTGGACTTCGGCTTTCTGTTCTTCTGTCATGATAAAAACTCCTTTCCAATTAGTTGGTTCTAGTTTAATTCTTATAAGAAAAAGAAAATCTAAGGCAAAATTACAACTTTTTGCTCAAAACAATTTATTTTGAGTAAAATTTCAAAGTTAAACTTTGCTAAAGTAACAATCCGTAAGCAACAATCGCAAATCCATCATATATATAATAAGGTGTAGCCCTATCAAGAGTTACACCTTATTATATTATATCCACTTGATGATAGTATCACCATGATAACCTTTCTTCCAAACGAACCAAGCATAGCTTATTCTCCTAACATAGAGTTTACCATCCCTTCGATGGCTTCATCGGTCATGCTATCTTTGACAGAGGCATCACCGCTAATCGATTTCATCAGCATACCTATCCAAGGATTGTCACTCTCCATGGTGGATTGTATCTGCTCCTTGTAGGCGTCATAAAGCTCGCCCGATTCCTTGAACTCCAAAAGAACCGTGCGCAATGCTTTCACTGCGTAGTTATCCATCAGCAAGGGATTCTCCCTTGCCGATGAAAGTTTGGTAAGAAGCACTGCCAGTGCTTCATGTAATTGCTTTTTATTCTTCTCCATATATCTATTTTTTTAAGTTTCTAAACTCAGCGACTTAGAGTTCCCTAGCTATTAATTCCGTTCCATCAATATTCACCCAAGAACTACCATTCCAAATGATAAGTTTATTCAAAGTTGTATCTTTGTAGATAAAGCCAATATTAATGGCTGTAGGACGTTCTTCAGTTGTTCCTTGTTTCTTGGCATCAGCAGGATTTCCATTTGCATCAATCCAACAACTTCCATTCCACCAAATAATTTTATTCAGACTTGTATCTAAAATACATTCACCTATAATAGAATCAGTAGGTCTATCTATTGTTGGACAATTATGCACACCAAATGGTAGAAGTTTTTTGACGTTTTCATTATAACCAGCAAGGTAAAATGCACGTGGGGACATAGTTCCTAGTATATAAAACCCATTTCTTCTATTATACGAATCTATGTCTTCTAGAGATGATATAGATACAGTATTTGATAAGGGGATTTGAACGATTTTTATATATTTTGAATCAACGATAATACCAAAATAATAATTATCGTAAATCTGATTTATTTTTCTTCCTGAGGCATATAATTGAAGTTTTATAGGCATTTTACTTCCTTTAATTTGATATCCACCTTTTTTGCCATCATACTTAATATCATTATCATTAGAATCTTTTATAGAACTTACATAACCAACATCCTTTAAAAAACTTACATTGAAATGGTCTGTATTATATAAATACAATGAATATTCTATCAAAATGTCTCCTTCACGTGAAACTGTCAATGGGTTAATACCACTTACTGCACAAAAAGGAGTAACAGTACTTTTAAAATCATCTTGATAACTTTCTTTATTTATAATTGTTACATTAGACGATTCAATTTCTTTACTGTCAAAATAATAATTATGTTGAGATTCATAACCCAAATACTCTTCATGCAAGAATATCTTACAACTACACAATTTTGTAAGATAAATTCCATATTCTCTCTCTCCATCTTTTTCTTCATATCCAATAACTACACGAACCTCATCTCCAGCTAGCCTTATGTTACTCCAAATCATTTTCCATTCCATGTTTTTTTCCATCTTTAATTCACCTTCCGAGGCATAGCCAGAACATTGAAAAACATTTATATCAGAGTTTATATCAAGAGATTCATTTGCGTAAATATTATTATGACCAGTAATGATTAACATTGTTAATCGACCAGTTACACCAGTAATTTTGAAAAGACGTAAGTACTTATTTGAGTTTCCTATTTCGGAAACCTGTTCTACTTGATAATATTTCATAAGCTTAAATTTTTAACCAATGATTATATAGTTTTTTGAATGCAGATTGATTTATATATGGATAATATCTTCTGTACTTCCCAAGTGTTTCGTTATACCATATATTTAAATATTTAATACCGAGTGTATTGGTCAGATAAAACCCTAAATCATAAAAGCACTTTGTATAAATCAAATCTATATCATAATTTATTTTATCAAATTTGTTTACTATTTCCCAATCAGCAGGATTGAATGCGCACTCATAAAATGGTATACACCCAAATTCTGTTATAGTAATTTCTTTGTCTGGATACGCTTCTTGAAGACCTTTAAAATAGGTCATTGCGTGTTCTTTTATAAAAGAATCCAATCTTGTTTTTTCTTTAACGTAAGGAAATTTGGGATAATAGTTAATACCTATGCAATCAAGTGCATCGTAGAGAGATTTTGAAATCAATGATGGAGAATAGTTTGTACTTACTCCAACTTTTATATCCGTATTAATTCCATGTATCTTATTTACGCACGCGATTAATGCGACACAAGCAGTAGGGTCTTGAACATCATTAGACGCCTCGTTACTTATATATACATATTCTATATATTCTGAGTATTTTTGTATGATTGGAATTACAGTTTTTTCAAACCATTCCATAAAATTAGCAGAATATCTCTTATGAACCTTCACTGATGATAAATATAATTTTAGAGTATCTATCAATTCTATTTGTTTATTAACATCAGTATTATTATCTGGGACATATTGGAAATGGTTTATACCTAAATCTCTTGCAGGTTCAACACATTCAATAATGGCTTGAAGAGAAGATGTAAATGGAACTGATGCCTGAAAAAGGATATTTCTATCTACAACATCAAGTTTTGTTGTGCATTCCTTATTGTCAATATATGGAATACCAATAAACTCAACATCATGAAAATTCTCTTTACTGCATTTCTCTAGATAGATTTTAAATGCATTTATTTTTCCATTCCTCAATATACCTCCTTCAAACTTCAAGACTGTTCCTTCTGGCATCTCAATGCTTTCACCATCCAAATCAAAATCATATCTAATCTCATAGATAGTGTTTGGCTCACTAATCATAGCTGGCGTTATGAGATTACGAAGTTCTGTCTTGCTAGACTCACTAATAGTAGCCTCTGATCCGGTGTTAACCCCAGAAAAAGAAGAAGTCGTAACATCACCACCAAATCTACGGGTACAGGTTACCAATGCGCCATCAATTGATGTAACATACTCATCCAAAGTCTCGTAAAGTTTATCAGCTATTTTTTTAGCTACTAAAGCAACTGTATTATCCGTAGAAGCCACCAAATCCACATGGGTCTCCACACCATTAATGATAATGGAAACATAACCATCTGTTGCCGGCACCTTAGTCACCTGGATTTTAGTAATGGCACAAGTCACATCATGAAGATTCTTGCGCAAAATCATATATCCCTTACCAGAGTATTCAAGTGGATTGTAGTCACGATCCTTTAGAGAAAGAACCATTGTACCATTTGAGAGAGACTTGGAAGTCAAATCTTCCTCATCTGGATTATTTTCCACATTACCCTCAATGACAGTCCTCTCTCCAATATCTTTTCTCAGGATGTTTAAAGCGCTCTCCACATCACGCTGATTAGCTTTTCTGTTAATTTCTGCGTCTTGTTTGGCGTTTTCTTCAGCTACATTAATCTTGTTCGCCTTTAAATCTAAAGAAAAAGCAACACTAGTTTTATCAGCTTTCTTGTCAAGCTCAGTGTTAACGGCCTCTTTATCCGCTTTCTTGTCAAGTTCATCTTTATCGGCTTTCTTGTCAAGTTCATCTTTATCCGCTTTCTTGTCAAGTTCAGTGTTAACGGTCTCTTTATCCGCCTTCTTTGCCAAAGCATCATTCAAAGCCTTCTGGCTTACAACCTTCTTGGTGCTTACGCCCAACTCCTGAGACACTTCCAGCAAGGTCGTGTTTACCCAGCTGCTGCCATTCTCAGAATAGAGCACATTGATACCCTGAGGAACTACGAGATCACCAAAGTTTTTATACGTACCAGCCACGGTCGCAAAATAATACATTTTGGCACCAATAACCTTTGTAGGCACAGTGTCAAGACTAGCCACGCCCATATACGTACCACCTCTTATGAGCTTAAACTTCTCTATGAAATTCGTTATCAACTCGTCCCAATAGCTATCCCTCTCGGCATTCACACACCAAGAAGCCCTGTCCGCATTCCAGTAATGCGCCCAGCCTTCGATCACCACGAAGTCGCCAGCAACACCTCCTGTAGGGAACTTCTTGTTCACCTCATAGATGCTGCCAAAATCACCCTTGTAGTGAGGACTTGTTTTATCTATATCGTTAGCCATAAAATGTTATATTTGAGATAATTGGTTATACTTTTCTGCCAGCTCACTCTCCTTCTTGCTTACTAGGAAAATAGAGATAGCACGATAAATAAGATACTTCCGGCATTCATCAACCAGCGCAAGCACAATCTTACGGTCTATCACCTCTTTCTCCTTCCCAGTCTCAGTAGAGAAAACATCCTCCACCTTCTGATAAGGAATATAGGTGAACAGTTCCACCTCATGATCATAAACCTTGCCAGTCTCCTCGGCATGGTTCGCATCATATCGCCCGGCAGTCCAGTACATCAGCACCCTCTTTCCGGTCACTGGCGATGTCGCAATCATGCCCCTTGGCTTCTGGGGTGTACCCCTCGTCCACCGGGAAGCCTGCATCTGTGCCTCCTTGCTGTCCGGTTCCATCAGAGAAGTCAATGAAGAAGCCCAGCTTTTCAGTTTCAGCGCCACAAGCCTCAGCCAGTCGTCAGGAATCACCAGGCAACCATGACCGTCTGTATATTGCACCTGAATCGCGTCATAGTCCTGCTTGCCAGTCTCATTCAGCGATACCACCACCCTTTCAGGCAGCAGCATCTGGGCTGGAGCCTGCAAAAGCAGCTGTTGCGCTGCTGTCTCAATGGCTTGCTTCATTTCCTCGTCCGAGTCATCAGCAAAGATGTCGTTGTCTTCATCATGCTTCACCTCGTCCATGGCAATGCGCATTTCCTTCACAAGATCACTCATCAGTGCTTCCATAAGCAGCAATTATTAATTATTAATTATAAATTATTAATTAAAACACGATGTCCACCCCAAGCTCCTTAGCCTTCTCCTTCACGCTTTCAGGCGATTTCAGCTTTCTTACATCCACCTTATAGGTCTTCTGGAGATAGTTCTTAGCCTTGGTAATGTTCTCGAAATGAAGGGCGTTCTCGTTCGTCACGTGCTCTTCTTCATGCTTCTGCACCTGCACCTCTTCCGGCTGACTCTCATCGATGATGCGCCCTGCTTTCGTTAGCGGATGCTTCCGGATGCAGTCTGCCACCTGCTTATTGTCCGTAAGATAGGAGTAAGCATTGTTGCTGCACCGTTCAAACTCCACGCTCTTGATAAGTCCGCTAGGCAGAGTCACCACAAAGATGAGCATACTGTTTGCTACAAATCTATACATATCTTTTGTGTTTATGGGTGAAGGGATAGCAAGACCATTACAGCCTCAACTATCCCCGATTTTTGATATATGTTAGAAAACTATCAGCTCCCTTTTACGATGATTAAGCAGCCTCCTGAATCTGCTCATCGGTCACACCGTCTTCGGTGAAGGTTGGACGAGATACACGGGCATGGGCATCAGGGAATGTCAGAACCCAGCAACTATACTCTTCCATAACCACACCTGCAGTGTTGCGAATCAGGAGATCCTTGGCATTAAACTCGTTTCGTGACCAAGTACCGAATACATATTTGTCAAGATAACGAGCATCCAGGCAGAAGGCTCTACCATCCATACCCCAGGAGTTAAAAGCATCATGGCGATAGATGAGAATCTTTGTTCCCATGCTCTCAAACTTCTCGAAGTCAAGTTTCCATCCCTGGTAGTCCTTTTCGGTCTGTGTAATGATACGCTTGTTAGAGCGGAGGTTAGCAAATGCCTGATAAATCAGGTTGTCTACGAAGAGCAACTTGGTACGGCTGGAGTTACCAGCACCCTTCAACATCGATGCAATAAACTGGGTCAACTCCTTCTCGCTAATCACATACTCATATACCTGCTTTACCTCTTCCTTTGTACCACCGGAAGAAGTCTCATCAGGTACGGTCACTTTTACGGTTACAGGAACAAGAGTACCATCAGCCTGCTTACGCATCTTTGGCTCCCAGTGACCAATCTGTAAGTCCTTACCTGCTTCCCAGAAGATGCCACCCATGGTATAGACAAGACCTACATCCTTGCCACCATTTGACATTGATCGATAACCAAACAGTCCGCTCAGCTCCTGACCCTGGCGCATATCGTCCATAGCCATCTTCTCCTGTCGTGTGAAGTCCCATTGCACCTGTGTCTTGCTCATACGGTCGATAAGAGACTCCTCCACCTGCATGATGAATCGCTGGCAATACTGGAAGCTCTTGTCAGGCATAGAGTAGTAGCTACCTGTCTCTACCTCTTTTTCACCTGCAGCTCGTCCCAGTCGCATCACTACAGTACCTACTGTAATATCCTCAGGAAGGTCTCTGTTTCCACGTGCATTGTTCTTCTTACCGTTCAGTGCATAACATGTAGGGTTTCCGTCATTGTCTACCTCTGTTACACGCAGCTGCAAAGGAATCATTTCGCTTCGGTCAGTACCATTGTCCTTAAAGCCCAGATAGCTGTTCACCATAATAATGTCGCCTACACCGAATACGGTAGGGTTCTCCACCTTCAAGGTTACAGAACCACCATTTGTGGTTTTATTAACCTTTTCCGTCAACTTGGTTTTGATTGGTCGCTGACCGATGGAATAATACTCGATGCGGTTACTGTCCACTGGAGTCATTCGCTTCGAGGCTCGAAGAATCTGGTCGATTGGGCAACTCTCCAGCTTCATTTCCACCACGGTAGGGTTCACATGAGCCACATAGTAGTCCCAGTTATTCATCTTCTCCTGCTGCTCCTGGCTTCCACCCTGCCACTTTGGACCCGTGCCACCTACACCTGGGCCGTCTGTTGGACCTGTAGGGCCACCGCCACCTTCACCTGTCGGAATATTAGGAGGAGTTTCTGCCATAGCATAAGAGCTGCCACCACTCAGGATCATGACGACAATCGCCATCATGAATCCAAACCATTTCTTAAACTGTTTCATAATCTGCTAATTTTTAAACTATTAATTATTAATTATAAATTCTTAATTGAAACCTACATGCCAACCATCTTGCTGTACACCTGTTCAGTCCGGCTCTTCTCCTTTGGAAGTGAAGGAGCACCACCGCCACCATTGATGTTGATGTTCTTCTTGCCACCCTGCTTTCCATCATGTAGCTGCTTCTGCTGGTCGATTTTCTCGTTCTTGCCACGCTTGTAGCCACGTTCCTCAGCATCAGCTACAGCCTTGTCGAAGTCCTTGATCTGGAAAAGGCGCAAGAAGTCTGCCTTCTTCAAGTCGTACCGAATGGCTCGCCATACGAATCCATCATCATCGTGGTCTTCGCCATCCTCGCTACGCTTATACAACCACTCTATCAGGTCATTGATAGACTCAGGCTTAATCTTGGCTTCCTTCATGGCTTCATCAAGTTCCTTATCCTCTTGCTCCATGTTGGCTGCCAGTTTCTCCTTGCCTTTGGCTAGCTTCTCACTCGCATCGAGTTTTTCCTTCTCGCTAGCCTTCAAGCGTTTCCTTGCCTCCTCGTCACCATTGATGGCTTCGATGTAGTCCTGACCCAACTCGTCTATCAGGTAGTCGATAAGGTTGAAGTCGCCACCATCAGCATTTTTCTTGGTCACAAGACCTGTCACCAACCCAGGAGCATGAGGATTTTCTTTCAGCATATTGTTGAAGTCATCCATCTTTTTCTTGCTTTGGTCGTACTGGTCGTAATCGGTCGCAATTTGGTTAAAAACAGCCTCATCATCGTCCATATTCAGGTCGGGATGACGCTTCGCAAAACTCTCTCTGAAAGAATCTCGCTTTGACTTAACTTTCTGATTATCAATCGTTTCTTTTGCCATAAACGTTCATTTTTAATATTTGTGTGCTAAATTAAGGAAAATTTCGCATTACTTTGTGATAAGTTCTGCATCTTGATGAATTAATTTTGTTGGCATGAAACATCTAAATTCCATATCCGAAATTTACCTTAAAAGAGACCAGGAAATGTTTCTGCTCTTTCGTAAGGCCAAGAGGATGGTAGAATATCCTACCACCATGGCTAAGATATGCGATTACATCGCCCAGATGCCTGCCTCTTGCTATTATCTTGCCGATAGTACAGCATATCGGTATGTATGTAAACGCATCAAGGGGGAAAAGCCTAAATTCGGCAAATACCAAGCCATGAAGGAAAAACTCTTCGAAGCCTTCTATCAGGACTTCCTGCGCCTCCGGCAGATGGATAAATACAAGAAATACAACACCAAAAATCTTGTGTATGTGTGCCTGGATCTCCCTGCGCCCAACTTGGGCATGGCTCCTCGCTACATACAGATGAAAATCAATCATTTCCGCAACAAGAAAACATCATTCATCACTCGATAAATCATTTCTATTATGCGTACATTATATATAACACTCCTCATCATCCTCCTGATGGCCTTCATCATTCCGCTTCATGCCAACATGGCTGTATCGCCATCAACCCCAATATACTCACATTTCGTTTACATGTTCGGTCATGCCAACTTCATCCATTGGGCAGTCAACGCCTGGTGCTTGTTGATGGTGCATCGTCAGTTCAGCTTCCATCGTCTGCTGGCTTCGTGGCTGGCATCCGTAGCTCTCTCTTTTCTCTATTATCCGTCCCTCCCGGTCTTGGGTGCATCGGTCATCATATCCTTCTTCATGGGCTTCACTGCTCCGTGGCTCTACCGCAGAAAGCGCCTAGCCTTCTGCCAGATGCTCCTCCTCTTGGTTATAGGTTGCCTCCTCCCTCATATAGCTGGCATCTACCACCTCATCCTCTTCGCCCTAGGCTTCATCTATGCCAAGACAGAAAGCTTCGTCCACAGAGCCAACACCCTAAAAATATAGGAGGCAAATCAAAAAGTTCAAAGCAAGAACAGCATATCATAAAGTTCAAAGTTCAAATCTCAAAGTTCAAAGTTCAAAGTAAATAATGCCAGTAGCAAAGTCTTCATTAAAGGTACGACCTCAGCAACAGATTTCCGATAAGAAGCTCAAAGAGATTCTTGCCGAAAATACGAGGAGATTGGAAAGTCTCCTCGCTAGCTATCGTCCAATTACTGGAGAGAATGCTCCAGGTCTTCGCTTCGAGAGTCAGATGCCCGACTTTCTAAATGGCAAAAAGCTCTGGCTTCCAGTAGAAATGTTGAAGGAAAAGAAGTTCTGCGCCATCATCAAGTGCGGTTCCATCCAATCCTTCATCGAGAAGTACATGGCAGACTACGACCCCGACAAAGCACGCGATGCTGTCTTCCGTTACCTCATCCGTCTCCGCTGCAAGCACGATTTCTATTTCTTCGCCTACGCCTATGCCCGAATCAAGAATAAGGATGGTGGCGATGATATACCATTCCTCCTCAACCATGGACAGATTGGTCTCATAAAGGAATTTGAAAGACAACGCCTTCATGGAGATTTAGGCTCTATCCTGCTCCTTCTCCTTAAATGTCGCCAGTGGGGTGGATCTACTGCTACAGATGTATATATGGGATGGATTCAGATATTCTGGATGACAAACTGGAATAGTAACATCATTGGTCACCAGTCATCATCTGCTACCCAAGTATTCGATATGTACGAGAAGTTGATGAATGCCATTCCTACATGGCTGTTCTATGATATTGGAGTACCTTTCAAAGAGGACCCTCGCAAACTCAGAACATCAAGCACACAGAACAACATCAAGTATCTCATACCACGTGATTGCAAGATACAGACTGGTTCAGCTCGCAACCCGGAATCCTGTCGTTCTGCAGATGCAGCCATGGCACATATCACAGAGGAAGCCTTCTTCCCTAACACCACAGAGTGGACCCCTCAGAAGGTTATCAATGCTGCTGTTTCTTCTATCCGTGTCACCGTGCCATTAACATTCATCGTCCGAGAATCAACGCCAAACGGACGTGAGAATGAGTTCCATGATGAATGGGTTCGTGCCAACTCTTTCGATAAGGATGGAAAACGTCTCTCTATCTATACACCATACTTCGTACCATGGTTCGACATAGAGAAATATATCCTTCCTTTCAAGAACGAACAGGAGAAAATTGACTTCATTACCTGGTTGTGGAAGAATAGTGAGGATGAGCAATATAATGGTTCTTACTTCTGGTGGCTTTGGGAAATCAAGGGTGCTACGCTCGAAGGAATCCATTGGTATGTGAACGAGTGCAAGAAGTATAATGATTTAGACGGTATGCGTCAGGAATACCCTTCCGATGACGTGGAAGCCTTCCTCTTCTCCGGCACAACCGTCTTCGACCCTTACAAGTTGAAGGAAATGGAAGAGGATTGCAAGGGTATCGAGCCTATCATGGTGGGCGACATCGAAGGTGATTCCTACGATGCTGCCGATGATGCTTGCATGAATAATATCCGCTTCGTGGAGCGTTCCGGTGGACCTCTTAAGGTTTGGGCCGGACCCGACAACTCCGAGATTGTCAAGCATCGTTACATTGTAGCCTGCGATATTGGTGGATCACATAAAACCTCCGACTTCTCAGATATAGTAGTCTTCGACCGCTACGATGAAATCTACGGTGGCGTTCCTGAGCTTGTAGCCGAATGGCATGGTCACTGCGATGCCGATCAGTTAGCCATGCGCTGTGCCCAGATAGCCCATTTCTATAATGATGCTTATCTGGTCATTGAGAACAATACCGCTTACTCACGTATGAACAATACCGAGGGCAACCAGTCAGAACTGTTCTTCCCTATCCTCCTCCCACTCTACGACAACCTGTATAGTGCTTCCCAGTCCAAGTTGAAGAAGGTGAAGAATATAGAGATGAAATGGGGATTCAACACTAACAAGAATACCAAGGTGGCAGTAGTAAAGACGATGGCAAGAATTATCCGTGATGGTGGCTATATGGAGCGAGAACTAGCAGCCATAGATGAATGCACCTATTTCCTCTATTACAAGCAAAACGACTGCTACGGTGCCATAGCCGGAAAGCACGATGACCGAGTAATGGCTAGAGCCATTGCCCTCTACGTAGAAAAGGACATGCCTGCCCCGGAAATCATCCCATTCCGCTCAAAGTCCGATATAGAGCGAGAACGCCTCCGCAACCGCCCTCCAGTAGTAGCCGAGTTAGCCGGAATAGGTGGCAGTTAAATAGGTAGCAGCTAAGATAGGTAGCAGCTAAGATAGCCCCCCTCAGGTCTCCGTCCCCTCTCTGAGCCTCCGTTCCAGGCGATTCCATCGCCTGGTCCCAATAAGTAAGTAACAATTAAAATCAAGAAAAAATGAAAAAAGTGTATCAAAATCATCTTCGCAAGATGCTGATAGCCATCTACCAGCCAGTAATCACTCGCATCGAGCTTCTCCGCTCCACTCGCATGTGGCAGAAAGGCGTCAAAGCCACCCTCGCCAAGTATCAGGAAGGAGGCGCTCCACGCTTCTACATGCTCTACGACCAGTCCCACAAGGATTGGGCTATCATGACCTACGACCCCAACCGCAAGCAGCTCCTTGCCTACCGTCGCCTAGTCCAGCTTGGCAAGTGGAAGGCAACACGCTACTTCCATAACGTAGAAGACATCAAGGCAGCCTCCTACTACTACACCCCTTCCAAGTGGGGAGCAATCGGCTGCGATGCCGACAACAAGGTTAGAGCCAAGAAGTTGAAGCAATGGCAAGAGTATTACATGTATCGTGTTTCCGTCCCGATGGAAAAGCTACGCTCCTACAAGAAGAAACATGGTATCGGATAAAAAGCACAAAACAAAAGGAAGAGAAAGCCATCACGGTTTCCTCTTCCTCAACCTTTTTACCTTTAAACTAAAAAACCTAACAATTTACTAACTAAAAAACTTAAAGTCTATATACATGAACCTAAGAACGTTATCATTTTTATGTAGCTGTAGATGCCGATGGCAAAGCAGCCAAGTCATTCGTACCGCTGTTTCCATCTTTCAGGTGTGCTGCTGGCGTACCAGTCTGCTGTTGCCCAGCTCCGGCAGTAGGCATTTCGCCATTTGCTTGCTGTTGCGCTTGCATGGCTTCTAGCTTCTCCAACTGCTCCTTGAAGTACTTCTTCATTCTGTTCGTACCAGGGAATTGTCCTACGGTCAGCATCGTATATGGGTCCATCTTACCGCTGGTCATGAAGTTCCAAGCCATATCGTTGTTCGTGGCCCTGATGATTGGGCTATAAGCATCCAGGTCGATGGCTACGTCCAGATCCATATCCCTCATGGTTTCCGGATTGAAATGTATCTCGAAGTCATCCCCGGTCAGTTTCACACTGTCCGATGCGGTACAGAACTCCTGAATCAGGTACAGCTTCTTCTTGGCGATTCTCACCTTGTAGTTATTGAAACTCTCCACGAAGTCCTGAATGGTGGTAGATGATGCCTCTCTCTCCAGCTGATACTGCTTACCGCTGGTGTTGCGATGCTGTCCCTGCAGAGCACCCTGCACGCCTGTACCCTCTCCTGCCATGGTCTTGGCAAAGTTCACCATGAAGTCTACTCCTGCCGGAATACTCTTGTTGACCAAAGTCTGCGGTGGTTTACCTCCATTCTTGGAGTTCCACAAGATAATGCTATCTGTTTTGGTATAGTTCACCTGCATTTCATCGATGCTCTGTTTCTCGCTCAGAGCATTCTCATCCACAAGCATCGTACCCTTGGCACCATTCGCCACGATGAAGTTGATCATCATCATATAATGGTTCAAAGTGCGCTGATTGTTCTCGGCACGCATTGTAAAACTTCTTACCTCGCCATTCAAACAAGGATAAGCCACGAAGGTATATGGCATGATGGAAGTTCTGAAACCGTCTCTCAACACATAGTAGGGCGATTCCCTCGCATCCAGCAGATAGCCATTCGGTGTAAGGTATCTTCTGAACCAATAAGTTTCTGCCTCAGCCTTCATTTCGATGGTCTTCAACTCCGATGGGTCCACATAATAGATAGGCTCACCGTTCTCGTCAAGTAATGGCAGACCGTTCTCGTCCTTCATGATGTTGGCTTCCTCCAGCTTCCGCTTCTTCTCCTCATAGAAGGCTCGTTGGTCGGGAGAGGCATAGCCACATGTCCCGGCATCCCAATCATGCACCCAGATGGCTGGTCTGGTCTCTTTCGTCCATATCTCCAATACCCTGTACTTGCCGATTACTGAAGAATGAGTGAAATCGTCTATCCCGGCATACTGCGCTTCACCGTTGGGGTGATAAGTCTGCTCAGGAGCGAAATGATGTTGTGTCTGCAGATATATCTCGCTCAGCTTGTCCACCTCAGCCTTACTTCCATCCGTGAAGGTGGCGATAATCTCTCGCCAAGTCAGATCATGAGCCTCAGCGATAAATTCCACATCGCTCAGGTCATACTTGAAGAAAGGTGGCAAGGCAATTTTGAAGATGTCCACCATATAGTCAAAGATGCCATTCTTGCCATCCTTCCTGCCATAATAGGTTTTCATGCCCACAAAGGCGAAGACACAGAAGGCATAGAACATCCTTGCATCCAGCTCCTGCCTGTCGTTCAAGTTGTCGTTCTGGCGAAGATACTCATTGAAGAAACTGATATAGTCCTCCTCGTTGGGGTCTACGGCACTGCAAGAGGCTGTACTGCGCTGCTGGCGCACAAGTCCTACGAGAGAAAGCAGCTTGTCGCCTATCACGTCATATTCCAGGATAGGCATACCCTTCATTTCCATATACTGACGGATGCTGATCTTCCTTCCGTTCCACTCTATCAGCTCTTCCAGCTGTCTGCCCATCACGAAGTCCTGCGCTCGCTTCCACTTCTTTCTCAGCTCTGCGCCATCATAGAAGTATTGGCAAGCCCATTCTATCAGCCGAAGGTTGCTGTCTGTCTGGGCAAACCGCTCCCGGCTCACTCCCTCCAGGGAGTCAGGTCCAGGTTCGGCATAGTTCGAAATATCATTTATAACACGATTATCTGGCATAATTCTTAATTTTTCGTCAAAAATACCGCCTTTTTCCCGATTCTTAGTGATAAGTTGCGCAACTTAACATTACTTTCTCATATTTTACCCTTATTTTTGTTCCGCAATTCTTTTAAATGTAGAATTTCTAATATATTAGATAGTATGAGTAAATCAATCAATGTTCACGAAGCCTGCGTCATCACAAAGGATGATAAAGGCAACCTCTCCCTGGTAGGCAAGGCTAAAGAAGCCCTCACCACCTTGAAGAAGAATAAGGTTTCCGTCTGCATTCTCCTCTGCGACAACAAGAAGGAGGATGTGGAGAAGTTCCTTAACGACAATAATGTGCCTTTCGCCTCTCTCTCCACCAAGCAAGAGACTGACAAGGATGGCAACACCGTGCATGTTGACCCACCAAAGGCAGATGTAACCATCATGCCAAGTTCCAAGGTCATCACTCTCCGAGACGATTGGCAGTGGTGTTTGGATGATATTGCCAGACGCCTTTGGGGAAAGGAAAAGAAGGAGAATCCGAAGAGTGAGCAGCAGCGCATGGATGACAGCATGGCTGATTACATCCGCTGGGCATCACCAAAGAAAAAGGAACCATAGAATGCATCTGGTACTTCTCTCGGATAACATCGCTCCAACATCTTCAAAATACGATTTTCATCTTTTAATAAAAATATAATTTATTTGGAATTTAGAATTTTACGACTATCAAAAAGGGACTCGCTGTGAAGCAAGTCCCTTTTCTTTTTCAGAGTTTAGAGTAAGCCCTCGTAGCTTTTATCATGCCGGGCTACTCCATTCCGTTCAGTGTCTCAAGCAGCTCCTTTCTGGTCTTCCGGATCTCCATCAGTTTGGCAGCATCGTTCTGACCGTCCATTTGCTTCTTGGCTTTGTTCATCTTCTTTTTGGCTGCAGAGATAGCCTTTCTTGCTGCAAACAGTCGCTTGTTGGTCTTGCTGTTTTTGAAGGCATTTGCCTTCGCCTTATCAACATCCTTCAAGCGCTGATACTCCTGATAAGTCTCCATGGTTCCGTTCCAGACGTTCTGTATTCTCCAGTCCTCCGTCACGTCCTCAGCCTTAGCCTTCATCAGGTACTTGCTTTCAGCCTTCTCCATTTCCTTCAAGTCTTCATCACCGTTCAGATAACCCTGCACCATGTCCAGAGCCTCCTTCTGGGTAAAAGCCTTGTAATCACTCTGCGAGAGGAATTTCTTCATCTTCTGTCGCATCTTCTTCTTTTCCGTGATGCTCTTGGCAGCATCAAAGCGTTTACTAGCCTCCTGCAGCGAAGTCACGCCATCTTGCATTTCTGCACTCTCCAGTGCCTTCACGCTGCCGATAGCAGCCTTAATCTGAGCCTCAGGATCAATACCGTTGCGCTGGCAGCTCTGATAGGTCATCACCACGCCCTCCATGTCACCGCTCAGGATAAAGTCCTTGAAGTAACTCTGAGCCTTCCAAGGCGAAAAACCCTTAGATGAAGGGAAGAAGAAATCCACAGCCTTGAACTCCTTGTTCTCCTGACTAGGAATCAGGAAAGGTGCCCAGTACAAAGCATCCTTGTAAAGCAGTCCGATGGTCTTGCCATATTTGCGCTGAATCTCCTGATCCGCATGGCTGGCTTGGAAATCGCTCAGATAGTTTATATTGTCCAAGGTCATTCTCACCATAGGGTTAGCCTTACCTATCATTCGCTGTACCATAGGTCCAGGGAACTCCAGTTCTCCCTTATGATTGAAGAGGTATTCCGGAACCTCACGGAACTGCTTACCGTGTCTGATATACATTTCCGTTCCGTCCGCATATCTGCCCATAAAGATCTTGCTCTGTTGACCAAGGCTGTTGCCTCTCATCAGATAGTCATACCATTTCATACCATCAGGATAAGCCAATTCGTAAGGACTACGATAACTAGGGTTGGTCTTCCTGATTTCCTCAGCCTTTTTGCGCTCCTTCTCCTCGTCCATGGCACGGAAGGCAGCATTGATACCATTGGCGATTGCCTCATAGAACACCATGAATCCGATGCCATAACAGAGCAGAGCCGAAATCTGTCTGCTCCTTCTGCCCTCGTCCTCCGGTGTAAGAATCCCATGGCCAAGTCGCTTGTAGTAATGCTTGAAGTTCTCAAAGGTTGCCTCATTCCAGATAGATCCATATCCGGTTAATGCCAGGAAGTGGCGTGTGGTAGAAGCATTCCAGTCTGGCGAAAGAAGAACTCGTCCGGCATAGCGCAAGGTTCGATGGCTGGCACCCAACACGTCCCAGTGCTGACCACCAAACATGTCGTTCACAAACTGTCCGTCCTCATCCAAAGCCCGGCTCAGTTCCTCCTCAGTCCATCCCTTCTTCTTGGCACGTTCCTTGGTCTTGTCAGCCCTCATCCGGTAGGTCGCAAGTTTCAGTCCGTCATGAAGGAAATCCCACAAGGCTCTATCCATGCCCTTATTAATGAGCGAAAGCATCTGCGTTGCCACCTTCAATGGCATAGTAGCCAAAGCCACCGTTCCGGAAATTCCATTTCCGTCCTTCAACTTCTCCTGCACCTTCATCATCGCATCGCGCATATTGTCAAACATGTTCTGCACATCTGCAGCTGCATAGTCGTTGGTCGCTCCAAACTTCACCAAGTGGGTAGCAGCCTCTTGGAAGTCCTCAGGATTGGCGAAGCAAGGCAGCTCATGATTCTTCATCGTATCTACAAAGATATACTTCATAAAGTTGGCCATAGCCTTCTTGGGTCCAAACTCCACCATGTTCTGCACCATATAAACCTCCGTCAATGCTCCGGCATGGAAACCGCTAAAGCCCAACTCCAGTTTCTTGGCACTCGAAGCAAGCGTATCAAACGCCTTCCAGAAAGGAGAAGACTGATAGGTCTCGAATACTACACCGAATCGGTCTCCGGCACTAGCCTCGCTATAAAGCACCCTCTCCTTGCCAGTGATAGGATTCTTCACCTTCACCTGCTTAGGCGATACATTATATACCCATACCGGACCCACACCCGGAATCTCAAAGTACTGATACTGCTCCAGGTTAAAAGGAGGCGTAGAAGAAAGCAGTGGGTCAGAAGAAACAATTTCTCCATCCTCATTCCGCTCAATCACGTTCAATCCACTCAACTCCTGCAGCATCGTCTTGTTAACCCAAGCCTCGATATTGCTTCGGCTGTAGTAAGCCATCATCTTCGTGATGTCCGTAGTCTTAGGCACAAGTCCCACGCTGATACCCTCCATCAGGGTACTGATGGTTCTCGGCTTCTCGTTCGGACTCTTGGTACGCTGTCTGTTCTCCACATACATCGCATAAGCCTGCTTGTCGCTCTTCTCCTTATCCCAGATATGGTTTACATAGTCGGCATTATATCCGGTGTCCTCTCTTAAGGTGCGATTATCCTTCAACCAGTCGTAGGTATAGTTATACCAGTCTCTGATAGAATCAATGGCAGCCTTCATTTCAGGCGAGAGATTCTTGTAATCGATACCCTCCGGCACTATCTGCTGCTTAACCAGTGGCAATACATGCTCACTCAGAATGTCCGTTCCGTCAATAGGAACAAAACCTTCCTCGCCCTGGTGATTGGCATTGATAGCCTGAGCCAGCTTGCTAGCCACATCGCTCACAGCCTGAGGATCATCATAAACCTCCACCTCCTTGTCGTCTTTCAGAACGGTATGCTTCTTGCCAGTCTCAGCAATCAGGTCTGACACAAAAGGTTGAATAGCCTCTACATCGTCCGGCTGGATATGGATATGCCCCTTGTCAAAAGCACCAGTGGCATTCAAATCATGCGCCAGGTCACGAAGTCGTCTAGGAGCCTCTATTATATAAGGTATAGCCTCAGCCAGCTTTTCTGCCCGGTTCGGCTTGCCTTTGTAGTCAGAAAGCAACTTGTCGAAAGCACCGCTATCTGCCATCTTCTCTATTCTGTTCTTCACATCATTGATATAGATGGCATCATCAGCACTAGCCTCCTCCATATTCTTTCTACGATGGATAACGGCATGCTTCACGGTCTTGGCTGCACCCTCCTTGCTCACGTCCGTACTGGTCACCTCAGCCAAGTCCTGCATCACTCGCTGCTCCAGGGCATCAGCCTCCGGATTGGTCTCTGCCGGGTAAACCTTACCTTCATACAAGTCCAGGTCGGCATCGTTCTGTTCGTTCAGTTCGTGTCTGGTCAACCAGTCCTCGTACTTCTGTCTAGCCTCGTCCTGCTTCTGCTTCTCAAACGAGAACATATCAGGCATTGGGTTCTCCTTGTCGGCCATGGCATCGTTCCACTTCTCCCATTCCTTGTAACGAGTGAAAAACGCCTCGTCCGTCTCGCCTTCCTTGCGTTCCGGCTTAATCGGCATTTCATCACCCTGCAGATGATGGCTGTCACGCCATTCCTTGTTAAGCCGCTCCCATTCCTTCTTACCCTCGGCATCCTTGTCGAAGTCATAGAACATAGGTGGCTCTGGGTCGTTCTCGTCCTCTCTTGCTTCCTTCCATCGCTTCCATTCCATCACTCGCTTCATGTATTGGATGGCACTCTCACCCTTCTTCTGTCTCGGCTTGCCCTTACCAGCACCATCAGATAGCGCATCCTTGATTTCAGCATTGCTAGCCTGCTTCATCAGGGCTTCCTGCTTCTCCTGAGGCATTTCGTCCCAAACGTGAAGAGCCTTGCCAGCCTTCATCAGGTAGTATCTCAAATCCTTGTCATTGAGAAGTCCCGGCACTCGAACACCCAGTTTCTTAAGCACCTTAATGAGATAATGCTTAATCTTAGTCCATAGAGAAAAGTCCTCAGCAGTCTTAGGACCCTCCTCAGCCAAATGAGCGATATACTCCTGCGTTCCCACATTCATGCGGTCATTGTTCTTCCAGTCCGGATCATATTTATTGGCAAAGTCAATAATCTTGCCTCGAACCTCCTTACTTGCAGAACGGTAAACGAAGTTGGCAAATTTTCTCACCTCATTTTCGCCACCCAGAAGCACCTCCATACCCTCATGACCTATCTTCTCATGAAGCACGGTTCTCTCGGCCTCATCGGCATCAGCACAGTTAGGCAGATAAACATGAACCGTATGCGTAGTTGGGTCATACCATCCGGTAGCCCCATTCTTCACATCACTCAGATAAGCATCTGGAACCTCATCCACAGAAGTGTAAACTGTAGCCTCAGCACCACCCAGTTTGTTGGCAGTGTTCACCACCCGGTCGCTCACCTGTTTCTGCATGTCTGCATCCCAGTTATTCTTAAAGATAGAGCTGCCAAGTCGTGCCAATACATTTCTACCCGACAAGTCATCCTTATTCAGCAGAGGAGCAATCACGCCCTTGGTCAACTGCACCGGAATACCATTGCCAATGATCGTATGCGCCAAAGATTCAGTCTTAGGCAACAGATAGTCATCACCCAGTCCGGTTATTCTAGCCAATACCCTGCCATCAGCACGCAACACCTTTCCACCCGGCATGATGATCACGTCTCCGCTCTTGGTTCTCAGCGTTGGCAGAATCTCATCCCCATAGGCATGAGGAATTTTGCCATCGGCATAGGCACTGCCCATTACGTAAAGAGGCTTCTTTACCTTCTGCCAGTCTATGCCATCAGCCTTCAATCTGGTGTCCATCCATGGTGCCACACCGTTTTTCTTCTCCGTCAGGGTAGGAAGAATATCCTCCACAGCCTCTAGCCATCCACCCTTACGTGGTTGCTTCTTTGGCTTCTCCGGCAGTTCTCCCTCCTTCACGGCTCTAACAATTAGTCGCTCCCTGCTGGTATAGCCTCCAAAATCTGCGGCATTATACACGTCTGCATCCCATTTGTAGCCGTTCTTATCCAGCGCCTTGGTGATAATCTTCATCGCCTCAGAGTCCTTGTAACCCTTCACGTTCTCGATAGTCACCACTCGCGGCTTCACTGCATTGATAAAGTCGGCAGTACTCCTGGCAGTCTCCTTGTCAAGCTCCACCTCTCCCCCATTGCTCTTAGCCTGAGAGTAGTTCTTGCATACAGGCGAAGCATGGAAATACTCCACCTCGCCATCAATATGCTTCACCAGTTCCTTCGGGTCCACGTCCCTCACGTCAGCCGTAACAATATGCTGTCCGAAGTTGTTGCGATACACGCCACTTATCTTCCGGTCATATTCCACAGCCACCACTGGGTCGATGATACCCTTCAAGCCCTCTTCAACCAGTCCACCACCACTAAAGTAGGTTCCAGCCTTCATCAGCGAATCAGGATGCTTCTGCAACTTCTGCTCCAAGACAGGAGATTTCACGATACCCTTACCGCCCCATTCCTTGAAAGCCTCCTTGGTCATTTTCACGTCCACGAACTGAGCCTGAGGAAACTCCTTCTTCAACTCGTCCATCTGATTCAGGAACTGCTCCTTCACTTCTGGGTTCTGTATGCCTTGCTCCACGGTCGTGATAGGCACGCCAAGTTTGGCAAGCTCTCTCAACTGGTTAGGGGTAACTACATTCCAAGGAATAGCTAAACCTGTACCGCTCAGTTGCTCAGCAATTTTCTCAGCAACCTCCTCGTCAGGCACGATTCTCACTGCCTTTCTCCATCTAGAGAGCATCACGCTTCTCTGTCTGTCCTTAGGCAGAAGACTGTTCACTGTTCCGGAAGTCCAAGGCACTAAGCCCACAGAGTCCTTTGCACCCTCGGCATGATAACCGCTGGTCTTCTCGCTCTCCGGAATCTCCCATTCCACGACCTTGATGTTACCTCTAGCGTAAGCACCGGAAAATTGGTCGTTCATCACCGAAGTAGAAGTGTGCATGTAAGGATTGTAAGCTGCTGGCACAGGACCTTCTCCTGCTCTAGGTTTCTTATCGGTCTTCACAAGTTGGAATTTTCCATTCTTCACAAGGTCCGGTCTTTCGTCTGCTCGCATCCAAGCCCCAATCTCTGTAGCATCAGTACGCTTTCCGTCAATAATAGCTGCCATAGGCGAATACAGTTTCCCATCCACCTCCTGCATTCCGCTATACATCCGGAAAGTATTCTCCTTATTCAGCCTCTCCAGTTCCTCCGGCTCGGTCACTCGATGGAAACGTACATCTTGCTTGCGAGAATTGAAACGCTTAGAAGGAGGGATAACGTCACCTTCATCATCAAAGGTAACAAGGTCGTTCAACTTTCTGTTGTTCTTGGCATTCTTGTATTTATACGCCTTGCCATCATCAAAGCCGAACTCGTTTGCGTCATTACCATCCCACCACAGTTGAGTAGCCGGAACTTCGTCTTCAATGATACGATATTTGCCATCCAGTCGGTTCGTTCCGTGCATTTCGGCATATTTCTTAGAAGGAGTAACCCAGTCACCATTACGCAACTTACCTTCCTTCACAGAAGTAGGAACGGCACGATAAACCTTCACCTTAACATCCTTCTCGCCATTCTTAATGGCATCAATAGCCGTATTGATGGCTTTTACAGATTCCAAACCATGAGGAGTGTTCTGAGAATAACGCGCAGGGTGAGAGAAGTAATCATCCGGCTGAGGAGTGTACCCCAAAGCCATATCCTCCAGGTTTACATCTGAGCCACTGGATTCCCAATCGTCACGTCTCGCCTTGTCGCTTTCATATCCAGGGTTTCCCGGTGCAGCCCATGCGCCTACACCTTGATATGCGCTTTCGGTATCATCATACCCCTTACGTCTGGCAGCCTCATCAAGCATTTCCCTGGCTGTAGCATCATCACCCTTAGCAAGAGCATCCATATACTGCTTGTCAAGTTTATCTTCAGGAATCAAAGAAAGTTCCTCCAAGTGCTTTTTGCGCTTGGCTTCCTCTTCCTCTGCTCTCTTTCTTGCAGCTTCCATGGCGTTACGCTGCGCCTCCATCTGCTGCTTGCGCTCCTCTATCATGGCATCAACGTCACCAAAGTTCTCCTTCAAGGCTTCATTTACAGGCTTGGTGTACTTAAGAAGTTCCTTGAAAGAGGAAATCTTATCTTCATTTGCCTGCAACAGATGGCGTTTGATATTGGCTCTGGCACGTGCAGCCTCAGCAGTAGACCCCTTCTTAATAGCATTGGCATACATTGCCACATCAGCCTCATCAACCCCAAATTGCTGAGATACAGCTTTTATTTTATCCTCCACAGATAAATTTCCACCATTTTCCTTGGTGATTTCAAAGGAATTGCGTATCTTTGCATCGCTATGAGGATTCAGGACGCTATCCTTTCCGCTTGGGTTATTTGCGGATGGAGTTAATGCCGAACCTTGATTCTCGCCCAAGGAATTAGAATCGCCTCTGAAACGATTCCATAGCATTTTTGATTCCGTTAATTCTTTCAACAATTTTGAAGGCTCTATTTGATGTGCGCTAATCGCTACTTCCTCTTCACCCTGCTTTACTGTTATGGATTCATAGTTCAGAATCTTGTTTCCATCAGCCTTTTTAAAGGATTTGATAAACAGATATTTAGTCTGTCGTTCCGCACCTTCTTTTGGTGCAGACTTCTCCAAGATAACGTCAGGACGCTCCAAGGTAGGCTTCAACAGACCAAATCTTTTGATTCGGTCGTTTCTTCCTGCTTTCTTATATTGGTTTTCACCAAGTTTGATACTTCCAATAGGAGTCGTAACACGGCTATCCTTGCCAAATTCTTTCTGCCAGTTTTCTTCCGTATGTTCTAAAATTCGCTTTTGTTCAGCATTATCTTCCATCTGTTTACGAAGCGAAACTGCATCTTCCTTAGTCATACGAGACTTCACGTTACGTGGGTCCACCCCATTCGCCAAGTCTCTCAACACAAGGTTACGAATATCCTCCAAGGTCATTTTCTTAATGTCCTCAGGCTTCCACTTTATAAATGTATCAAGAGTCCAATACCAGAACTTCTTCAACCAATTCTTCAATCGGTTGATGATAGTAAGTTCTTTAGCGGTGTCTAACGGATTTTCCTTAATGGCATCCTTCGCCATCTGTTCCAAGATGGCAGCACCGTCCTCACCGGTCAGACGAGCAAAAGCCTCATCGCAAATCTCATCATCGCTCAGATGCTTATAGTTAGGGTCCTCCTTCAAGTCGGCAAACAGCTGGGTCTGCATGATGAGTTTATCACCATGCTCTATAAGTTCCGGATTCATCTTCTTGGCAGCAGTACGCCAAAGATGCTGGTACTCATGGATAGGAGTATTAGCATTCAGATGCTCCTGATTCAAAACAATCTCCTTGCCATCAGTGTAGCCATAAACCACGCCCTTATTCTGGGCAAACTTGGTTCGATCAACTATTTTCATATCCTCAGGCTTGAAGATAACATAGTTGGTATCGCCTTCCTCTGCTCCACCAAAGTTACGACCAGCTTTATACTTAATGCCAGTGTAGCCAAGAGAAGCGAGAAGCTTGCTTGCTGCCTTATCATCATTGAAGGACGCATCATCCTTAACACTTCTCATTGAGATAGTCTTATAGAAGTTATCAAAGGTTCTATCCTTCTTGAAGTCCTTGATATCATAGCTACGCAAAGAAGGTAGTGCTTTAGCTACCTTATCTATCAGTTCATCAGTTATAGGAGCATCCCAATCCAGATAGTTGCTGCCATTATCCTCAGGTATATTCACCTCATAGAGATTAGCACTAGCGATATTAGGTAAATCTTCCTTCTTGGTGTTGGCAATGATTTCACGAATACGTTTCTCTTCCTTTAAGTTTGCCACTATATTAGCACGTTTAGATTCGGGAATTTCATTACGATTCAGTTTGTTTTCATCAACTTTAATTTCAATATCAAGGTCTTTCAAAACAAACTCCTTAGCATCTTCAAGAGACTCGCTATTTGCAGTCTTCACAAAGTACTCATACCAATCATTAGCAATCAAAGAACCCATATTCGCATAAAAATGAGCATTGTTCGCTTTTCTGCTCTTTGCACGTCTTGTGTAGTCTTTACCAATCTCCTTAGAGTTGGTAACATAGCCACCCCAACCAAATGCTTGTGAACCTTCACCCTCGCTCATGTGGTCGAAGTCAAACTCAGAAAAGTTAGCCCCACTTCCATGATAAGTACGCAAGAATCTCACTCCCGGCTCAGCAACAGCCTTCAACTGTCTATCCAAATCCTTATATTTCGCAAACAAGGAATCAAGCTTATCTTGATATTTCTCAACAGCTTTATAATCAAACTCCCTCCAAACATCATCAGGAATATCGTTTTCAGAAGCCAGTCCATGCTCATCCATGTACTCCTTCATCAACTGATTTTGATACTCCTTACGTTCCTGACCGGTTAATTTATAAGCCTCCTCAGTCTCCTTAATCTGCTTCTTTAACTCATTTTTCTTATTAGTCTGCGCATCAATCTTATATGGGTCAAACTCCGAAGGGAAAGAGCCAGTAAGCCCTGCTACATTGTCCTCAAAACTCTTGTCAAGATTGAAAACCTTGTAGTTTCCCCACATCAACCTATTCAGATAGGTACGTTCCTTTCTTGCCAGCTCCTGCTTCTGGTAGTACTCCGGCATCTTATTCGGATTGCTCATATCCACCACGGCATACTGCGCCCATTTGTTTGGTCGCAAATCCTTGGCAAAGTTATAAGCATTCTCGGCAGCCTGTTTCTCCTCAGGAGTCTTAATCTTAAATCTCATTTCAGGCTGATTCAGCAGCATGGCAAGATTCAGATTGTCCTGCGCCTCAGCCACCTTCTCCATATCCTCGTTACTAACCACCTTCACCGGAATACCAGCCTTCTTAAGCATAGTAGAAACAGCATCGTAAGCCACCTTCTGCGCCTCCGTCATATCAGATGGCTTCACCTCCTTCACATCGCGGTGGAAAGGAAGATCATCCATATTCATCTGGGCAAAAGGCAGATTTTCATCCTTCTGCCCACTAGAAAGCGCATCAGAATCCTTCTTAATCATGGCATAGTCAGCAAATGGCTTGGTTTTGCGGTCACTTGATTGCAACCATTTATCGAAGGTAGCCTTAGGCACAGCAGTAACCTTACCAAGTCCCTTCCAGCCCTTGGAGTAGTTGGCAAGATAAGCCTCTGTAGCAGCCTCCTCAGAAGGATAACCATACATCACCTTATGCTCGTCAAACTCACCAGTCTCTGGGTTCACCTGGTCAACAACATAAACGTTACCATCAAAAGTATCAAGGTCTGCAGCGTCATTGATGAACATATCAATATGGTCACCATCAACGCCAATTTTACCAAGAATATAGCCATAAGTATCGTGCATGGTCACGCTCCAAGGCTTACCCTGCTCGTCCTTACCGCTACGAGTCACGCCCTTTGGTGTTTCTACGGTATAATCGTAGCCACCAAAGGACAAATGACCCTTTTTGTAGTTGCCTGCCTTCTTCTGAGCCTCTGTTGGTTCGGTCTCAGTTTCGGCAATGGCACTCTTTAAACGTTCTCCGAAGGATGCTTCTTGCGGTAGATGTGAGCCTCGAACAGTTGAGCCTTCGCCAGGTTCCAAGCTGCCAGTCTCTTGTCGCCCTTTGCGTCCGCTATCAGAGCCTTCTCCAATCTCGGACTCAGAAGATGCTTCTCCATTACCAACTTCTTCGCCTTGGCTATTTCCTTCATCAACTCCTCTCCGTGAAGAGTCGCTACCCAGGCTACTGCCTCCTCCATATCCTTCTTCATTGCTTCTGTCATCATAATCAGCTAATTCTGGTAAAATTGATTTGACATATTGTTTGTACTCTCGGTCACGATCCTCAATCTCCATCATACGGTCAAATTCAAGCCCATTGATGTGATCAAGTTCGCTTTCAGACGGCAAAGATAACTCTTTTTCGTGAATATACGATTTATAATTCTCAATTTCTGCCTGTCTTTCGATAATTTCACGCTCTTTCTGTGCCTCATAATACTCTTCCTCGCTTGAAAGTTCATCTTCTGCAGCTGCTATACGGTTCATCAGAGCCACATTTTTCATTTCCTTCACGCTGTCATAAGACTTGAACATATCAAGAAGGGCATTACGAACATCCTGGTCGGTATATCCCATATCCTGCAAGTTTACAGGTAGGTCATTATATACTTTCACGGCAAAATCGTTAACCGACATACCTGTTCCTTTCTTGGCAATAAGATAATTGAACTTATTAGAATCATATCCCTTACCAATACCAAACTTGAAATTGCTCTTGCCCAACTCATATTGAAGAGATTCCGGATTCAAGCTATGTGGTCTCAAAGATTCTGATACAGCCTCTTCAAGAGTCTGAGGAGTCAAGTCCGTGATGTCAACAGAGGCATCCTTGTATATCTCTTTTATTGCTCCAAGGTCATTCTTCTTCAACGCATCAGCCACCAATACCTTGCGCTGTTCAGAAGAAGTCATGCCCAGTTCCTTCATTTCCTGCTGGCTAACTTCTGTTTTATAGAGTTTGCTGAGTTTATTAGCCTGAGCCTTCAAACCCTTTGCTGCAACAGACAAATTAGTCTGCAGAGCCTCCAGTTGAGCCTTTGTAGTATTCAATTCCATAAGTTGGTTAGGGTCCAGCTCTGTTTCGCCATTGATATACTGCTCCAACATGTCATTAACGTCATTCATCTTGTGCTCCACATCCTCCTGGGTATGATAGATGTCCTTGCGCTGAGAGGTAATATAGTCGTTAGCCTCATCCATAGTTGGATATTGCTTCTTCAATTCCTTATCATCAAGTACGAGCAAATGGAAATCATCAGATGGCACGATGGCAGTTTTATCAACACCAGCCTTCTCCACCTCAGCCTTGCGTTCCTCCTTCATAGCCTTCACCTCATCAGGAGTCATCACGCTGTTGCGGATAGTATTCCAGTTCTTGAAACGAGCATCAAGATCAGCAATCTGCTCATTAATAAGAGCCAGGTCGTTCTCCACCTTCTGAGCCTTTTCTGGGTCCAGGTCTGCATTGGTATCAAGCCAGTTCTGATATTCAGCAGCTGCCTTCTTCTTGTTGGCAAGTTGCGTCTTGATGTCGTCACGGCTTCCATTAACCAGATTCAGGAGTTTGCCATGGTCTTCACCATACTGCTCCTGCAGATATTCTGCAGCCACCTTTGCATCTGTATCCTTAGAAGAATAGTCAGGCTGTCCCATGCCCAAGCCCACGATACCATCATTATAACGTTGCTTCTTCTCAGCCTCAGCCTTGACTGCATCATCATTGGCACGCTGTGCGTCCTCGGCATCCAACTCGGCACCAATAGAGGCATCGAGCGCATTCTGTCGCCAGGCATTAAACTCGTCCTTGGTAACAATTTCCAACTTGTCAGGGTCTATTTGCGAATTAACATCAACATCTGTATCTGTCAATATCACACGACCATCTTCTGTATAACCCACAATTTTAACATCAGAAGGCTCATCACCTACTTCCATAGAAACAGATACAATATCTCCTCGTTTAAACCCACTGCCATCAAACTGAGATCGGAACTGCTTATATCTAGCATCCACCTGCTCAGCAAACTGCTGATTGATGTAATCATCCATAGGAACTGGCGTACCCACTTCCTTGATGTCGGCACTAGAAACCTGCTTGATGGTAGGCTGTCCCTGCTCGTCAGGCACAACTACGAAGCCACCACCATATTCATTGGCTTTCTTCAAGAATACCTGCTGACCAGTAGTAAGGGTAGCTGGCACGATGTTTCCGTCTTCCGTCTGATATGGCCAAAGCTGTTCCTTCAACGCCTCGCCATAGCCATCATCGGCATGCTGCAAAGCATCATAAACACCATTCTTGGCATCCTGAGCCTCCACATACTTACGCACGGCATCCTGCTGCGCTGGAGTCATATAGTTGGCACGCTGAGCCACAAACTGCTCCATGTCCTTGCCATCCTCGTATGCCTTCACCACAACATTCATCTGTGCCTCATCACCGCCAAAAGCACGCTTCAATCGAGCCTTCGAAACATCATCGTTATGATCAATTGCCTTCAAGCCCTCAGCATCCCCCTTCTGGTAAGCATTCTGTCCCATTATATATGCATCAGGCTTGCTTTCATTGGAAGCTGTTTCACCCTCAACAGGTGGCGTTGGTGGCTCTGTAGGTGGAACCTCAGCAGCAGACTCCTTACCACCAGCAGAACCATCTACCGGAGCAGCATTCTCAACAGGAGTAGCTGGCTTCTCTCCCTCAACACCGCTCTGTTCAATGCGCTTCTGCTCATTGCCATGGGCTGTATTATAGAGATCATCCATCGTCTGCTTCATTTCACGTTTCAGTTCGATAGAGTTGTAAAGCTCCTTAAGATAAGACTCCACCAGTGGCGCATACTTCTTATCTTTCGACTCCAAAGCCTTTCGCAGTGTACCGCGCGCCACACCATGAGAATCCTCAAACGTGTTGACAAACTCCCTCATCACGGAACTGTTCTCTAGGGCGCTGTCATAATAATGGCGATAAGCATTAACCTGCTTCTGCTCCTCCTCAGTAAGGATGATGCCCTTCTGTTGCTTATCCATGATGTCCTTGATGGCACCAGCATTCTGATGAAGATAAACCGCGGCCTTATCCTCATCCGTCAATTTCTCACCCATATTATATTTCTGAGTTGCCTTGTTGTATAAGCCTTCAAGATGCTCCTGGGTAAACTCCTTGTGGAACTCACCTTCCAGCACAGAAGCCAAACCAAGAGTCTTCTCATACTCCATCTTCTTCTCATCATTACGTGCAGCATCATGAGAAGAATACTCCTTGCGGTCAATTACGCCTCCATCCTTATTATAGGTTTCCAAATAGTACTTACCATCGTCACCTCTATATACCTCGCTATCAATAACAGGCGAGAAAGAAGAAGGGCGTTTGCCTTCCACCACTGCCATCATCTTAGCCTTCAACACTTCCGGCACGCTCTTGTCGTTCATCAGATCCATATACTTCTGGGTAAGCTGTCCATCAAGGCGTTGAGCATTTTCGCCCTGCACGGCATACTCCCCAATGCCCACCTTCTCGAAGGCATCACGAAGTCCATCATAGCCGAATCGCTTCAACTCGGCAATATCCTGATCTGTGAAGTCAAACTTCTTGTTAAACTCACCAGCATCCTTGAATCGGGCATACTTGCCCACCAAGCCCGGCAAGCCGATAGCTGTAAGGTTCGCCATGCTCTCCAAGAAACTCTCGGCTGCATCCTTACCTGTAGGCTTGAAGTTCGGATCATGCGCCATACGCTCCAACAACTGCTGCCCGGTCATGATACCGGAATCCACTACCTTTCCACCAACATCAGCCAGAATATTGGTAGCCAAGCCTCTGCCCTTGCCTATCATATTAGCAATAGTATTACCCTGCATGATAGCACCTACGGCACTCTGTTTAGCCACCTCGCCCAAAGTATTAGCGATAACCTTACCCACAGAAGGATTGTAAATCTTGCCATTCTCATCAAACTGGCCAGTGCGATAAACCTCATCAATAGGCTTCGAGATAGCAGACTGCCCACCAAAGGTAACAGCGCCATGCACGGCTCCACTCTTCAAAGCCTCGGCCTTGCTCTTGCCGATAAGCAGTTTAGCGGCACGTGCAGCCATCCTGCTCTCCATACCCTTAGCCATCAAGTCACCTGCCAGTCTGCCCTCAGCCTTAGCTATCATGCTCTTGGTCAACTTGCCACCTGCGGCACCCGGCAACCAATAACTCCAGGCATCACCAGCAAAAGTAAGCGCACCACTAGCCACGTTCTCCCAGAAGCCCGGCTGATACTGCTGATTGGCAATATCCTCCAGCCAGTTCTGATAGTCCGTCTGAACAGCCTTGCGAGTAATCTTACCCACAATAGTGTTACCCAAACCAGTCTTCATGATGTACTCAGCACTACCCTTAGGCATCATACCCTTAATCTCTAGCTGGTCGAGTTCATTCTTAAGAACAGAATTGATCATCGGGTTGAACTGCTTAGGATCACTACTCTGAGTGCCATTCAAGCCATATCGCTGCATCACCTTAAATGCCGCATTGCTCATATCATTCAGGAACTCCGGATTCCGGTAGAGCTTGCCAAACTTCTTCTGCAAACCAGAAAGTACCTTTGCAGGATCCTTGGCCTCGTTTGCCTCATACTGAGCACCAAGTGCTGTACCCAAACGAAGATTGGCAGGAATAAACTGACTTCCTTCCATTCCCTCCGTAAATGCCTTACTGCCTGCCTCCTGAGCCTTGTTGTACTCATCCACTACAGATGAATCCACATACTTTTTGATAACGCTAGAAAGAGCATCATTGATGTCCTGATTCATCAGTCTGTCCTGTACATTCTCATCGTGAGAATAGAGGCGTGTTGCGATGCCCTCGGCTATATTGCGGTAGTTTGGACCATATTTGTTCACCAGACTCTGTACCATAGCTGGCTTCAGGAACAGAGCCACATAGTCATCATAGCTGATACCCATGCTGACTGCCTCCTGCTTCAACTTATCCTGCACACCGTGGCTATACCATTGCGCTTCAATACTCTTCTCTGCATCCTGCACAGTATCATCAGGCAAAGAAGAAACTACCTGGTTGGTAACGTCCATGGCAGAACGGTTGGCATATCTGCCCAGAGCAGACTGCACAATCTTCACTGCCTCCTCATTGCTATTGGCAGTACCATCAGCCAACAAGTCGGCAACCATATTTTCAAAGTAAGTACCCTGCTTATCCGGTCTCTGCTTCCAGTTCTCCAGATAGTTGGCAAGTTTGGCATCCATCAACCCCTCATTATTCACCACACCGGTTGGAGTTGTAACAGGAGCCGTATCTTTAGATTCAGGAGAAGCCGCATTAGCTGATGATGAAGGAGAAGTTTCTTCCTTCACTGGCTTTTCCTCACCTTTTACAACCGGCTGAGAAATCGCTGGCGATGGCTGATATGTTCCGTTGCTCGTCTGAACGCCAGTAGGAATCATACCCAAGGCTTTTGCAATAAGCCCAGGCTCCTTGTCTGCAGTTTCCTGCTTCTCTTCCTCAGGCAAAGTACCAGTCATCCATTTAGTAAACCATGATCTGTTATCTTCCTTCGGCTTTTCTGCAGCTGGTTTCGCTGCTGGTTGAGCCACCTGCGGCTTAGTCTCTGTAGAAGCATTCTGCCCTACACTCTGAGGCGTAGTAGAAGCAGCTACCTGCTGAGCACCACCAGAAGTAGATGGAGCTGGCTCCAGCACCATCTTGTCAAAGTCTTCCAGTGTTCCCACATCATAGCCCATGTTCTTGGCCTCATTGTAGTACCAGTCACGATCTTCCTTGTTGTTCAGATCCTTTTTGAAGTCATCATAGCTACCTACCTCATAGCCATTGTTCTTGAACTCATTATAAAAATATTGTCTGTCTTGCTCGTCAAACATACTTTATGTGATTTATGATTAATATTCCGTTATTTTCTTCTCGATGGTGGAACCTTGCTGCCACCGCCCCTACGTGAAGGAGGAATCTTACTGCCACCACCTCCTCTTCTGGAAGGAGGCGTCCGGTCAAACTTCATCTGAGCCTTAGCCCATCTGGAAGCCTGCTGGCGATTCTTATCATTAGCCCAAGTGCCACCGCGGCCATCATTGCCACCTATAGCCATACCATTGTTCTCAGCCCACCTATTTACAAGTTTCCTAAACTTAGGGTTGTTCACATACTGGGTATTGAAATCATCCGCTTCCTTCTGGTTGGCATTCTTCTGCTTCTGTCCCTCTGTTTGCGAATTGATATGCCTAACTTGCGCTCCCTTCACCACTACACTGGCATTATGATCAGCAGCTCCGGCATTGGCATTGTTGGTTTGCGCATCAAGCAAATGACCCTTCTTGCCTCTCAGTTCATCTTCTGTCTTGGTCTTGGCAGTAGAAAGACCTGCAGCTGCCTTGGATGCTTCCTGTCTTGCCTGTTCTGTCTTCACCTTTTCTGGTGTCAAAGCATCCGTCTGATTCTTCTGTGATGCGCGATATGCAGCCAGCGCCTCGTTTGCCTTGGCAGCAGCCTCTGCTTGCATCTGTGCTTGCTTGTTCTGTCTGTCCTTCCAGATATTCACCATCATCTGGTCATAGCCTTTCTGGCGAAGGGCATCAGTTCCTTCCCTCAGCTTGCGTTGGCGTTCGGTAAGCTCTTGTGCTGATTCTATCTTCTGCGATGGAGCACCTTGTGTTGTACCGAAAAAATTGCCAAGATGCATAAAGAAATTACTCCATTGCTCCATTTTGGCCTGCCTCTCCGCTTTCTTCCTCAAAGCTTCATTGGCAGCTACGGTTTTATCAGCATCACCAAGTTGACTAAGCCAAGGCATGAAGGTAGCCCAGTTGCCATCACCATTCTTCTGGTAATCTCTCATGATGTCATAAGGCTTCATCTGCTGCAAGATAGGATTCTGCTCTATCTCGCTATAAGGTCTACTCCAGTCAATCTTGATACCCTGGTTAGGCTCTACCTTGGTAACATCTTCGGTTGGCTGCTGTACAAAAGATTCCTTGCCATTATTTCCTGTAATACCAGTCGTATCAATGGCAGTATTCTTTTCAGGTTGCGCTTCTGTAGCCTGAGCAGTTGCAACTTCCGGCTTCTCCGCATTACCACCATCAGAAGGAAAATCAGTAAAAGGAACAACAGCTGTTGCCGGACGCTTAGGAGTTAAATCGTCACTCATAAATCCCATAATTACCTCCTTCCTTAAATTGGCAACATACTTGCAGCACTAGCCAATCCACTCGTAGCATCAGTGATACCCTGAGCAGTAGAAAGAGCCTTCTCCTTCTTGGCAGAAGCAATATAATTAGTCATTGCGTCAATCTGCGAATCAGCACCATTCCAAACGTTTTCCTTTGTCTGAGCACCTTGCACGGCAGCCTCCTGCATCATCTTGCCCACCTGCTCCTGAGCAGCTTGCTTGCTCAACGCCACCGCTTCATCAGAGCCACCACTAACAATATTCGTATTCTTAGCCTTTTGCGTGGCATCATCCAATACCTTCTGGGCATTGGTTACAGCAACCTGATTCTCAGCTGTCTGTGTAGGGTCCTGGTAATACAAATTGTCCCGATGATCCTTCACCTGCTGCAATCGGTCTTGATAAGTTTGGATATACTGATTATATCCCTTGTTTCTAGCTTTTGCAGCCAGCAGTCCACCAGCTGCAGTGGCAGCACCACCTAAAAGACCGCCTACTGAGCCTTTTAGACTACCTGCAATTTTTCCTATAAGTCCCATAAAATTCGAATTTAATGTTTAAACTGTGCTAAAGTAATGCGTTTTTCTTGCCTATCGGTGATAAGTTCCGCAACTTGAACACCAACTTTCGGTATTTTTCACTATATTTGCACTCGAAAACTATCAGTAATCAATTAAAATCTTAGAATATGGCAACAAAAAAAGATAATAGCAATGAGCCGAAACCAAAGCGAAAGAAAACTGGTGGACGCAAGGCTGGCACGGCAAACAAGATAACGAAAACAGTACGTGAAAGCCTTAGCGATGCCATCACTGGCTATTTCAACGGAATAAATGAAAAAGGCTACTCTCTAGCCAGTGACCTCATGCAGATAGAAGAACCTGCCGGACGTTTGGCAATGGTAGCCAAATTTCTCCCATACGTTGCTCCAAAACTTCAATCCATATCATTCAACAATGATGAGCATCGAAGCCTGTCAGTGGAAGAGTCCTTCATGGAGCTGGAGGAGAAATTTGAGAAACAAGAGACCACCATCAACATCAAGAATCTCAAAATTGTTAATAATGGCTAAATATAAAAAAAGGTAGCCTTCTCTAAAATTTCTGCTACTTTAGAGAAGACTACCCTATGGTATGAAATTGACTGAATCTGTCAAATATTAAGTTTTATTGGCACAATTTTAAGATATATTAGCTACTTTTATCTCTCATGCGCTCAAAATACTTCGTCTGGTCTTTGGTGATATTCTTCACCTTAATCTGTATAGTACAGTTCTTAGGCACTGTATCATTGATATTATCCATCAGTTGCCGGATAACCTCATCCGTATTCCGGTAGCCCTTACCTTCCACATGACCAACCACCTCACCCATGAAGTAGGCATCAGCACTGAGTTCAAATGTTTCCTCCACCTTCTCAAACACCGGAGCATGATACTCCTGTGTTCGTCTGCTAGGCTCATTAGTAAAGAAAATCTTCTCCACCACCTTCTCGTTCAGTTCCCAGGCTCTGGAGAAGTCAGGCTTCACATATCCCATGGTAATCTTGTGAGTACTGACGTGATTCATTGCAAAGCCTATCTCTTCATAGTTGGCACCAATATCATTTTGCGCTATAGTTGCCCAGGTGTGGCGAAAAGTGTAAGGAGTTATCTTCAATTCACTATCCTTCAATGTATTGACACAGAATTTCTTTAGAAAGAGGCACAAATTACCATCCATCGACCTGCTACACCCATAGCTTTTATGGAAATTAAACAGATATGGGTCATCTTTATCTGCGAAATACTTCGTCATTGTAGGTAGGAGCATATCAGGAACTCTCATTTCTATATATGCTTCATCAGCTCTAGCCGATTTCGTCTTCTGGCGCTTGTAATGCAAGATACCATCATAATAATCAACCTTCTTCATTACATAAAGGTCAGCCACATTGATCCCGGCAAGACACAATACCATCTTGCAAACATCCACTGCCAGGCATTCTGTCTTAGAAGAAGGAATCACAGAAAATATCCTTCTGCAATCCTCCATCAGGATAGCACGCTTTTTGGGCACTATATGCCTAGAAAACTCCACCTTAGTCCAAGGATTCACCTTAATCCTTACGATGTCGTTGTCATAATCATTATATTTAGCCACACCTGCCTTGAACATTTTCTTCAAGAACTGTGGATAGAACGACTTCTTAGATTTAGAATCCTTCATACTATCTATCCATCCTTGCACAAGTTTGGTATTCAATTCGCTAAACATAACTTTCTCAGAACCACAATATCTTTCTATGCTATGCAATGTATTGTGATAATTGACAAGAGACTGAGGTTTCAATGTTTCAGACAATTCACCAATATATTCTCTAGCGAAGTCTGAGAAACACACATCTTCATCATTCTGCTCCAGATAGTCCCTAACCTGTTCAGCACTCCAGGAACGGATGTCTAGCTTATTTAGCTTGAACATCCATTCTTCAATAATTTGGTTCAGAGAATTAAGCACAAAAGAATCCTTCACATCATGAGAACCCTTCACGATGCCTTTTTGCCCCACCATCTTGCTCGTCTTGATATAAAGCGACCTACGATTATGAGTCATTCGGATATAAACTTGGTAAAAGCCATCCGATCTCTGATGTTGAACAACAATTTTAAATGTAGCCATAGTAATTTTCTTTTCAAAGCAATTTCGAAACAAACGCTCTAATTTGTCACGTTCATCGTGCCAAACGTTTTCAAAACACTACACTTCTGACTATCTAGAAACCAAGCACTTACATTAACTTGCTTAATATCAACAAATTACAAAAAAGGACTCTTTTATTTCCAAACTAAATTCATAATATACTGTATTTACTAACGTTTCTGCGTTTCTTTCAAAACAATTTATAAACTTTATATTAATTATATTTTACTTCTAAACATCATGAATAATAATATAAACTTCAATTTCATAATTACTTTATTTATATTGATTAAACTTACCTTACTGTATCATTATCTATTTTCCACACCATCCACACAAAGTTTTTCCTTGGTCGATGGCATTTGATTCATCTGTTCTTGTTATCTTGCCTGTAGTTCTCTTAAGAGCTGGGCAATTTCTGTCCTTGTGGTATCTCTTGGAACCAGGGCTATCTGATACATATACGTTGCCTCCTGCTGTTACCTCAGTTTGGAAGCCATCAGCCTCAGCATTACTAGAAGAGGAAGACAACCTGCCTATTGCAAAGCCAATCATCAAGAAACCTATGCAGAAGGTCACTAGCCCAAAGCAAAAGAACTTCTTTGAAAGCCTCAGCTTTCTGTCTAAGTCCTTTTGTGAACCTTTGCCCTTTGTGATACTTTCATCTATTGTATTATACACAGGACCATTATAGGCATACTTTTCAAATTCTTCTCTAGAAAATCCCATAAATCACTATTCACTCATATTAACTTCCTTTATTTGCTATAGATTCGAAAAACTTCTCTAAACTATTTATAAGCCATTAAAGAGAGTTTTTATCTATACTCGCTTACAGTGCAACTATTTTGCAACATGCTGCGATTTATTATTTAATTACATTATACTCTATCAAAAGATGATGACTAGCACCATTGCTGTCTTTATAGAGCAAATCTATAGTTACTTCATAATCATTCTTGCCTAAAGTCACATACATGTAACTTCCTGGAAGAACATTCTCAAAATCAACAAGTGAGCACCAAGAGAAGTAATCACGGCTAGAGAGATCTATCTTCTTCCCCAACTCTAAGTTTTTAACCGTTATATCAAATTGGGACCATGTAGCTTCTCTGTTGCCCTTCTCGAAGGCACTACAACTAAATGTTGTCACCCCTTTGTCAACTTGAACCCTAGCCCAGTTACTGAACATATAAGATACACCATCTTGTATGTAATTGTACCTGGTCCTAGGTTTGTTCTGCCAATCTTCTTCAGGAAGATAATCATTGCCTGTTAAGGTCCCGGCATAGTTCACATCAAGATTATACACAAAGTTGTTGTGCTCCCTATAAACAAGATGTATGGTTACGCCTATACGGTCTCCTGCCCTAGTCAACACATAATAGCTACCTGATTCTATTTTGGAGCTTCCACCCTCAAAAGAATAGGTCTGCTTGCCATCACAGAAAGATATGCTAGAGTTGTACTTACTTGTAGTTAAATCAACCTTTTCACCATAGATGTAGTTAACACAGCTAAGATACAAGCTCTTGCCAGGATGCTCAGATTTCTCAAAAGCCAGGTTTATTCCAAAGTACTCATCACTGGATGGTGCAGATGTAAGAGGAGCAGAGCACCACGAATAGTAAACATCATACCTGGTATCGTTAAAAGAAACCACATTGTTTTTCTCACCAACATCTACTTCATTCAGTCCTTCCTTGCTACATGAACAAAGAAGACATACAATGAGCATTACAAATACTTTAAAACAATATTTACTCATTTACATATATATTTAATGATTATACGCTCTTCTGAAGCCCTCCTTTATAGCCTCAGCGATACTAAATTTATAGCCTTTACCCTTGGCATTGATTTTCACTAGGTCATAGTGTCTATCAAATGGGAGGTGATATATCTGCTGATTTGTGTTCTTATTTACATTACACTTAATGGCAGGAAACGGACCCATAGGAAGATGCCTTATTTGTATCTTTAGCATCTTAGCACAATCTTGTGCCACTGGTGAAACTGATCCAGTTACATACATCCAAGGTTCCACGTCAGTATCATAAAGTTTCCTGCCATTCTCAAATAACCATTGAGCATAAGAACCAAATAATTGGAATATAATATTTTCCCGAACTTCGCTCTTCCAATTCTTACATTGCACAATAAGCACTTTTCCTGATTCACGATGAATTGCAATAATATCTCTTCCTTTGTCCTCCAGCTTTTTATTCAATCCTTCCTGAATGATGTCATATCCTTCATTATAGAGAATATAAGCGCAATAGATTTCATAATTACGCCCTTTCTCCCAATCAGACCATTGATAGTATTCTTGCTTGATATATCTATCTACAGCTAGTTGTTCTCTTTCCAACTCTGATAGTTTTTTATATTCTCCGTCCGAAAGCCAATTTTTAACGTTACACCTTTTATCCTCTTCCTCTTTATATTTTATATAAGCGTCATCATCCTTGAATTTTCTTAATTCCGGATAAATCGAAAGAAGATACTCAAATTTGTACTGATATTTAAAGAGTTCAGCAAGTTCGTCTACTTTTTTACCTTCATATTCTTTTATATGTTCTAAAGCATGAGCACGAAGATGCGCTACATAATCAAAAGGATTTTTGGCATTAATAATCTTTTTGAAATCATCTACAGTCTGCCTATATATTGTTTTTTCTTTAGATTCAACCTCTGATTCCAATTGTTTTATCAATTCTACTTGCCTGACATTTAAATTTGCTAATAGCAATTTCTCCTTTTTAATTTTTTGCAATTCATCATACTGACGACTACAATCTTTTTTCCAGCTTGCAATTTGATTTCGAAGCATATCTATAGTATTATTGAAGTATATCATATCAGCAACAGGTTCATTCTTTTGAAATTTACCCAATAATAATACTGCTATGAATATCATACACAACACTATAAGGATCAATAGTACGCCTTCCATACTCACCACATCCTAATTATCCTACATGTACATGACTTCTTTCAGAAAGACCTTGAATCTCTCGCAATACCTTATTCTCTGCCCTGAGAGCTATAACTTCCCTTTCCAGGTCGCTCAGGTCTACTGTATTGGTATTTGTAAGCGATGTAGTATTATCATCTGAACGGAAAAATTCAGCAACATCTACCCCAAGGACTTCGGCAAGATTTTCAACTGTACTAACTTTTACGTCAGCACCATTCAGAAGGTTATCCAACGTAGTTCGACTAACCTTCATCTTAGAAGCAATGTCTATCTTGCTCAGTTTACTGGACACTATAATGTTCACTATTCTTTGCGTATTCATATTAAAATCCTTTAAATGTTCAACATAGTGGGTTAATATCTCTTAAATATGCCCACCAAACTATACACGTTTAAAAAGTTTATTGTACTTTTGCACCGTAAAGTTAGTAAATAAATAAATAAGTACCAAATAAATTTGAA
>ERZ1035027.82-NODE-82-length-61681-cov-15.801107_pt1 | contig 61681 bp, 95 predicted proteins | sample MGYA00520604_ERZ1035027 | MGnify/ENA primary metagenome ERZ1035027 (study PRJEB33766, sample SAMN09781743) | gut metagenome | biome: gut microbiome | host: Homo sapiens | place: Madagascar | study: EMG produced TPA metagenomics assembly of the PRJNA485056 data set...
CTCCGGCGGGATTTTTTGGAAAAACAGTCTGAGTTATATTTTCACAGAGTGCATAATAGAGCGTCCGGGCCGGTCTCTTCACCATCCCCGAAATTGGGGATCTCGATTATGGTTTCTACCATATTACCTTCAAAGGTCTTGCCCTCACCTCCTCTAAATTATGTTCGATTGTGCTTTACTCCTTTCAGCGTCGAATTGTCCCGCATCTTGCTCGGACGTTCTGGTATGCACTCTGTGATTTTTGCAAAAACTACAGGAGGTATTTACTGTGGCTAGCGGAACGTATAATCTCAATTTACTTCCGCATCGGTTTTCGATTGGTCGACAAGGCGAGAACCGTTATCGCAAAGTATCGTTCGACGTCTACAAGTTCGTAGAGCCTGTCCTTCGGGATTCGGTAGATGGTGTGATTTTCTTGGTCGGTGTTTTTCGTCGACCGGATGGTGCCATCTATAATGCGATTGTCGAGAAGATCGATCGAAACGATTTCGATAACGTGATCGATTGGTATCCGACCATTACTGAGACATACTATGCCGGAGAGGGATCTCTTCAGTTTGTAATCTCGAAGATGCCGGTGACCGGGGATACGACAGTTCCCGAAGAGTATATTTTGGGCAAGTCAAATGTCGCCCAAGTGATGATTGAAGAATCGTCTACTGAATCTGGCCCACTCCCGCCCACTCCCGATTCCCCGATCCAGGTAACTGTGACCGCGGATGTCGATGCTGCTAAAAAGGCAGCTACTGTGGCGGAGAGCTATGCGACGCATCCCGCACTTCCGGATGAGTCCGGATATTACAAAGTGTGGAATGCCGAGACAAAAGAGTACGACATCACGAAGATTCCGGTTGCGCCGGGACCTGTTGGATTGATGGCACTCTTTGTTCCCATTCAGAAGCTCGATAGTCAGCCGATTGTAGGCCAGCTCTACAACGTGACGAATGCGAACTTCAATCGCGAGCCTCTCGAAGGAGAGGAATCTGTTTGTTACATTGTCCCGACAGACGCAGAAGCGGCTAAGGGTGCGAATTGGTTGTGTGTATGTTTCGTACGGGTCGATGTAATTCCTGTTCCCAATCGCGAGAAGAAGTATGCCCTCATGATCGAGGACATGTATTCCCTTACAAGTGGGGGCGGTAGCGGTGATGGAAATCTGAAAAGCGATGACTTCGATCGAATCAAGGTCATGGACCGCGGTGAATACGAAGCCCTCGAGACGAAGGATCCCCGTACCGCATATTTCATCCGGGGGTAATCGGCTATGATTGCTATCGATGAAAAGGAAATTACCGAGATGTTTATCGGTACACAAGGCATTAAAACTGTTATTGTGGGAGAAGATTCTGTGTATGAGCGGAAAGGTGGATATTTCTACTTGGTGCTCGACACAAAAAGTTAAATCTATGATGAAGGGAAAGATGCTATATGGCTAGCTTCTTTAAACTTATTCTCGATACCACTGCACCTGCTGGTGTAACTCTGTCTCTGAACGATGATGCTCGTTATACCACCAAGGCTTCCATTACGGCTAAGATCGGCTGCGAGGATGCTGAGACTACCGGCTATCAGATGAAGATCTGGGGTGGCGTTGATGGCGCCGCTACCGAAGCCGATGCTGCTTGGGTCAACTTCGCTGCGACCAAGGAGATTACTCTCACCACCGGCGATGGCAAGAAGACCGTCAACCTGAAGGTTCGTGATGATGTCGGCAATGAGTCCGCTGTTGTTACGAAGGAGATCATCCTCGATACCGCTGTTCCTGTGGTCACCATCACTGGCCCCGACAAGAGCAAGATCTCGAAGGTCGCTACCTTCAACGTTGCTGCGATCAGCTTCACCTGCGATGTCGACTTCGTCGAGTACAAGGTCAAGGTCGTCCCCGCCACCACGTCCCTGCAGGATGCGGGTGTCGTGATCGGCACCGACAACGGCTCCACCAATATGAGCGGTACTGGCGAGTATCCTGATGCTCAGGCTATCGACTGCACCATCAACGCTGCCGACCTCGAGGCTGCTTCTGCTGGCGACGGCGAGAAGATCATCAAGGTCTTCGTCCGTAACGCCGCTGGCACCTGGAGCGTGGCGTAATCGCCAGGAGGTAACACTCTATGGCTGTACCGACTTTAACGTTCAGTACGACGGGATCTAAGATTTCGTCTGTAGAGGGACACGACCACATTACCGTGACTTTCACGGCGAATGGGGCCTATAAGTCCTTTGAGTGTCGAGCAACGAAGAGCGGTGAATCCTGGGGAGTTGGTATTGGGACGCTCATTGCCTCGTTTTCCCAGACGCCTGCGAACACATCGCGATCCTTTGACATCTATGATGACTATTTGGTGAACGGTGATGGAGAGTACCGCATTTCGCTGTTTGCACAGGGCACGGACGGAAGTTGGTACACTTTGACTCCGCTCTTTGAGTTTGTCTTCTCGAATGAAAGTTTGAGTGATAATCTCATTGAGTTTGGAGCACTCTCCTATTGATTTCGCACCGTCAATTGGATACACGGGAGGGGTCCTATGAGTATAGCTACATATTTGTAGGGCCTCTCCTTTGTTAAAAATTTTAGAAGGAGGAACATCAGCAATGAAAATTATCGAATGTCTGAATGATAAGATTAGTGAAGAACTTAGCGATAGCGAGTCCTATGCTAATCTCGCCCTTAAGTATAAGGAAAGCGATAAAGAGACAGCGAAGCTTTTCTATGATCTTTCTCTGGAAGAAACCAAACATTACAATAAACTCCATGATCGGGTCGTTGCGTTGATCAACGACTATAAGGCCAAGAATGGTGCGCCTCCGGCCGATATGCTCGCAGTTTATAATTACGTGCATGGCCAGATGATCAAGCGTGCCAAAGAGAACAAGATCCTTCAGGATATGTTCAACTCTTAAGGAGCGTCAGTATGGCTGATAAAGTAGATGACCTGATGATCAAGACACTTAATAAGGTGTCTGAGACAGGTAACATTACGACCGGCGATATTTTCGTTCTCAAGTATTGCAAACACGAACGTGCGAAACAGTCTCAGTCTCCGGCTTACAAGCAGCTCCTAACTGGAGCAGGAGAGGTTCTAACCTTTCTAAGAACTGCTTTTGGAGGTGAATGAGAATGCCTGGTCCAATGTTTAACCCCGGAATGGGGAATCGTTGTGGGATGATGAAAAGCCCTGAGCAGATTCAGCAAGAGATGAATCAACTGATGCAGCAGTATAATAACATGTATCAGAACATGAGTAATCGAATGCCGATGAATGAACCTGCTCAGATCGTTAATGACACGTTCGCCAATCGCCGTAGAGGCGAATATAGCGAAGTGCATGATCCGAGTGAAGTAGAGCAAGCTTCTGTCCCGATGGATGGCACTCCTCGTTTGTTCTTCGATTTCAAGAATAAGCGATTCTGGGCTAAGAAGTATGAGAATGGTCAGACATATATTACACCATACTCATTTGGCTCTCTTATGCAAAACTCTTCGGATGCCGTATCCTTTACTCCTTCGAGTGAATCCTCTGTGGACTATACGAAGGAACTTTCCACTCAAAATGAGCCCAAAGAGGAATCCTCTGACGCTCGACTCGATCGCTTAGAGGCGATGATGAGTCAGATCTTGGAAAGGATGACTTTCAATGAGTCTAATGGATCTGGTGAAACTTGCGAACGCGGTAAGCAATCCGCAGCAAGCGCAAGGAATGGCACTAAACGCTCTGGCAAAGAGATCTCCGGAGACAGCAGCAATGTTGTCAACGATGATCAAGCGGGGTGATGACCCTGCGAAAGCAATTCGGCAGTTTGCCCAAGAAGGAAAGATAAGTACACAGCAGTTAGATGAGCTTCAGCAAGTTTACGGAATGGCAAGAAAGATGGGCCTACGTAACTTCAATATTCCCGACAGTGTTTGGAATGAAGCTCGACAGGCAATTGGTGGGGTAGCTTCCAATCAATTGCAGCCCAAAAGTGGGTCCGATTGGTTCTAATATTGGTTTTAACTCAGTAGGGTGGCCAACTATTGAGTTGAAATAATATTTTTATTAGGAGGACACTAACAATGGCAGAACTGAGCGATGTTCTTATGATGAAGGCTCTCGAGGACGACAACAATCATGATACCTGGGGTAGCGCGGGCTTCCTCTGGGTTATCCTGATCTTCCTGTTCTTCCTGGCTTTCAACGGCGGTGGTCTCTTCGGAAATCGCGGTTTCGGTAACGGTGCCGCGGTCGTTGCGAATGATCTTTCTCAGGTTGAGCGCGATGTCCTCACGGGCAATTGCTCTACCCAGAAGGAGGTTCTTGAGAACCGTTATACCAGTCAGCTTTCCTTCAATCAGCTGGGTGCCCAGATGCAGTCTTGCTGCTGTGACATCAAGACAACCATCATCGAGCAGAATCAGCTGACTCGCGATCTGATCCAGTCCCAGTATCTGGATGAGCTCCGTACCAAGCTGTCTGACGCGAAGACGCAGATCAGCAACATGGAGCAGAACCAGTATATCCTGGGTCAGATTGGTAATTTCTATACCAAGCCGAGCGTGAATCCCAATACCTGCTACAATAACTACGGCTGCGGTGGCTGCAACGGTTGCAACGGTTGCGGTTGTAACTGAGCTACCTCGTAGTGCTTTGACAAGCAAGGAGGGAATTCAAAATGGCAAGTAACTGCTATCGCAAATCTACTTTAACAGCGCTCAACACCACGGCCCAGGCATTCGTCACGGCTGGTACCATTCTGTCTCCTGGAGGACAGTTGGAGAAGACGGGTTGTTCGCTGACCACGAGTCTCCAGGGTATCCGAATTCTTTCGGATGGTCTTTATACGGCTAGTGGTGCCGTTGCATTTACGCCCTCTACTGCTGGCGTTGTCATTGTTGCACTTTATAAGGACGGCAATTTGCTTCCTTGTTCTGTACGTACGATGAACGTCAACAGCGGAGTACTGTACATGCTCGACGCCATTGCCCCGGCGTTTGAAGGCGAGGCTTGCCGGGTTATCCATCCCGAGATCACTGTGCAAATCAGTGGTGTTGATGGCACGGTCAGTCGTGTTTGCCTTAATGTCACGCGCCTTGCGTGAGTTGTGTTGAGGGGTTTGGGGTCCATTATGGGCCCCTCCCTTCTATTTTTAGTTTTGAGCATTGACTAGAATTCGTGGTATGGCCACGATTACGAGTTCTATTAAGTGCTCAACTCTAAAATAGAAAGGGTGAAGTGTATGCCTGTAACTATTTCCTGGCAAACCATAATTTCATTTGCGGCCGTCCTTGGCGCAGGTGCAGTCGTATGGAATTACATCACTCGAGTTGTCCACAAGTTGGAATACGATCGGGAACAAGACGAACGAATTGCTCGTTTAGAAGAAGCCCATTCTCGTGACATTTCCGATTTGCGACGACATCATGATGAAGATATGGCTGCGACTCGGAAAGAGATGGCGATCATCTGCAGAGGTATTCTGGCCTCATTGAAAGATGACGAGAAGGCGAAACAGTCCTCTATCAAGGAGATGGAGGACTATTTAAATACTTCTGCACACCACATTATCAATCAAAATCAAAAACGTAAGTAAGAGGGAAACGACATGAAGTTCGAGATGAGTGACAAAGTATATGACATTCTCAAATGGGTTGTCATGATCGTACTTCCGGCTTGCTCTGCTCTATATGCATCTCTTGCTCCGGTTTGGGGTTGGGGGAATGTAGAACAGATCACAGTAACGTTGAGTGCAATTCAGCTGTTCCTTGGCAGTTTGATCGGCATTTCGACGTCTAACGTGAAAAAAACAAAAACCAACCAAAAGAAAACATAACGATGTTTCATTCTAGAGATGTGAAGTATCTGCGCGAAGACGTTCGGGTAAACGCTAAGATATTTTTGGATCTTTGTAAGGAAGCTGGTCTGAATGTTCTTATTACCGAAACGGTTCGCGATAAGGCATATCAAGAATACTGTGTTTCTCAAGGTTGGGCCGCCAAGACAGCGACCGTTCCAACATTTCATTCTGTTGAAGCCGGATTAGCGTTCGATATCTGCAAGAATGTAAAAGGTCATGAATACGATGACGCTGAGTTCTTCAAGAAAGCGTCGGCTATCGGAAAAAAGATTGGCTTTAGTTGGGGCGGAGACTGGAAAAGTTTTGTTGATCGAACTCATTTTCAGTGGGACGACAACAAAAAGTATAGCAGTAGTATGATCAAGGCTGGAAAATATCCGCCTAATATGCCGAAATATGAGGTTGATGTTTCTATGAAAGAAATAACTGGTGCTACGTCCGACGAAAAGCGGATGATCAAAGCAATCCAAACCGCTACTGGCGCCCTTGCGAATGGTGTAATTGGTAACCAGACTATGTCTGATATTGCCATTAAACTTAACGCAAAATGCTTCCCGCTGAATGTAAAGCTGTATGGTTGCCCCGCAATCATTGCAAAAGACATCGATCCGTTTAATCCCAACAGTGCGATTCCGCTTAATTGCATTAGTGGTAGTTTTAATGGTGGTGTTGCTCCGTGTAGCGTCCTTATCCGAAATGGAGAAGTCGTTTGCTGGTCTGCCTGCCATTATCTTGCCCTCGATAAACCGGAAAGCGTTATCTATAAACTTCGTAGCACTGGCGAAGTAAAGATCAAACGTGTTAAAACGGTTAGCGATGATCTTCCACTTTATGACGTTGTCTGGGCGGTTGGTGGAATGGGGCTGATGGATTTCTACAATCCGGAAGCCGAAGGTTTCACTGGAGTCTTTAGCGATGTTCTGCGCAAGACGAATCATACAGTTCTCGGATATCGTAATGGTATGATATATGGCTTGTACTGTCCGAATATGACGGCAAGCCAGATCAATACTCTTTGCAAATCTAAGATGATGTTCGAGTTTGCTATCATGCTTGACGGCGGTCATGTTGCGGCAATTAATGCCCGTGATAACAAAATCAACACATCTCTGAAGCAGCTTTACGTTATCAAGTTCCTGTAAAAATTCAAAATGGCAGAAAGGAGACCGTGAGACATGGCTATCAGTCGTAAACCGCCGTTGACGGAAGAAGCTCAAGAGAAGCATATGATTGCTCTTGCCATGGATCTTGCTGAAAAACAGTTAAGAGAGGGCACTGCGTCTTCGCAAGTCATCACTCATTATCTGAAGTTAGCTTCTACTAAGGAGCAGAAGGAACTTGAACTTCTGGAAACTCAGAAAAAGTTGATGGATGCGAAGGCTGAGGCGATTACATCGATGAAGAGTCAGGAGGAGCTCTTCAAAAGTGCAATCAAGGCATTTAAAACCTATAGCGGACAAGGGAGCGAAGATGATGAGCCGGAATATTAAATGTTATTCCGAACTAATTACTTTGCCGACCTTGATTGAACGATATGAGTACCTTCGAATTGGTGGAAATGTCGGAGAAGATACCTTCGGTTATGATCGATGGATTAATCAGATATTTTACAATTCTGAAGAATGGAAGCGAGTACGACGAGAAGTTATCCTACGTGATACGATAGGACGCGAGTGTTGCGATCTAGGAATCGAAAAGTTCCCCATATATGGACGAATCCTCGTTCATCATATGGTCCCTTTACTGGTAGATGACATTGCTCAATCGAGCGAGTTCTTACTCAATCCAGAGTATCTCATATGCTGTTCTGACAATACACACCGGGCAATTCATTATGGTGATGCGAAGTTACTCCCACGGGACTATACTCCGCGCTCGCTATTCGATACTTGCCCTTGGAAGCATTAGGAGGAAATATGGCTAAGAAGGCAAAAACACCGGAAGTCCAGACTGAAGAAGTTAAGGCTGGTCAGGGTGTCGTGGTCGGTACCGACCTCCTCAACATTCGTAAGGGTCCGAGTGTCAATGATCGAGTCCTTTATGTAATCCAGAAGGATATGACTGTTGAGATCATTTCCGAACCGAACCCCGAGTGGTATGAAGTTATCACTCCTTCAGGTCACGGTTATTGTATGCAGATTTTCATTAAGCGTACGTAAGGAGGATCCATATGATCGATAGCATCCTCAATACGATCAAGAAAAAGATCGGAGTCTCTGAGGATGATACTTGTTTCGACGAGGCTATTCTTACGGAGATTAACACAGCAGGCTCTTTCTTGTCCCAATTAGGCGTAACGAGTTTTGATAGCTTTACCGTGTGTGATTCGAGTAACACGTGGGATGAATGTATTTCTGACCGAGTCAAGCTAGCCGATATCAAGACATACATTTATATTTATGTGAAACTCAACTTTGATCCACCGACAAATGCATTTCTTGTTCAGCTTCTGAAGGACCAAATGAAAGAATGCGAATGGCGAATTAATGTCGCCGTTGATCCTTAAGGAAGGAGAGAATTCAAAATGGTTGTTTATAGTGATGAACTTTGCCATTATGGAATTCGTGGCATGAGATGGGGTATCCGTCGCTATCAGAATTCCGACGGTAGTCTCACTACAGCTGGCCGAAATCGCTATTCTACGGGCAAGCATCATTCGATTTTTACTCGTAAGAAAACGACTTCCAAGGTTACAACCAAGCCAGCGGAAGAAAAACCGAAACAGAAGTCTGTAAGCGAGATGAGCGATGCTGAACTGAATGCATTTCTGAATCGAAAGCGTTTGGAACAGCAGTATTATCAGCTTATGGCGACGCCTCAGAAGAAATCTGCGGTTACCAAGGGTAAGGAAATGGTTGGGAAAGCACTGGAAAATGCTGCCCAGGATACACTTACCCAAATTGCTAAGTACACAATGGCAAAAGGCGTTAACAAGGTGCTTGGTGACAATGTTGTCAATGCAAAGGTAACCGATAAGGAAAAAGAGGCCAAGAACAAGTAGGTGACCTAAATGTATACTTATTTATGTCATTATGGTATTCTTGGTATGAAATGGGGTATCCGTCGGTATCAGAATAAAGATGGTTCTTTAACGCCTGCTGGAAAAGCTAGATTGAAAATCACAGATTATGAAGAAGGTCGCCGTGATGACATCATATTAAAGAAGGGTACCCAAACAAATAGAGTGGTTAGTACTTCTCGATATGATGAGTATGCCGATCGTAGTTTTGGAGGTAGTGCCAAAGCGGCAAAGGCATACATTCAATCTATCAAAGATAAAGAGCGAGCTTTAGACACGAAATACTTATCTGTTGACAACGTTCGAAACAGTGGACGTTATAACGGAAAAGATTTTTATGTTAACTGGTTTACCAATGAAGGATATGATCCCAATTATGCGTATGTTTCATTCTATACCTTACAGAAAGATGCTAAAATAGCATCCGGAAAGAAAGTTTTAGATTCGTTACTTGATGAAGTAGGGTCTAACGAAGTTAGTGAGTTACTTAAAAGTAATCGAAATGTTAGTTCGTTAACTGCTAAGTATACTACTGATTACAATCTGTTTAAGAAAGTCAATCAAAAATTAATCGATCAAGGGTATGACGGTATAGAGGACATCAACGATCCAGATACTGATCTTCCGATTATATTATTTGACTCGAAAACAGTTTTAGGTAATCCTACAAAAATTCAATCCGGAAAAGAGGCTATTGACGAGATACTGAATCGTCACAAGGAGTGACCTAAATGGCATTATCGAACATAGCGGTACCACGGTATTACGGTATGTTCCGTGATGCCGTAGTTAGAGGGGAAATACCGGTAAATCGAGAAGTTTCGTTACAGATGAATCTGATCGATGATCTTATTGACGATCCGGGATGCTACTATGATGACGAAGCGGTGGAGGGCTTTCTTGCTTTTTGTGAAAATGAGCTAACCCTGACCGATGGTGGAGACTTAGACCTCCTTGACTCATTCAAACTTTGGGCTGAGGATGTCTTTGGCTGGTTTTACTTTACGGAAAAGAGTATACCAATTCCTAGTCCTGATGGTCGCGGTGTTCGTTTTGTTCGAAAGCGAGTTAAGAAAAGGCTTCGTAATAAGCAGTACTTGATCGTTGGTCGAGGTGCTGCGAAATCACTATATGATGCATGCATACAGAGTTATGGACTTTGTATTGACACGACGACTACTCACCAAATTACGACTGCTCCGACAATGAAGCAGGCGGATGAAGTTTTATCTCCAATTCGAACTGCCATTACTCGTTCGAGAGGTCCGCTATTCCAATTTCTCACAGATGGCTCGCTTCAGAATACAACTGGATCAAAAGCCAACCGTGTTAAGTTGACCTCTACTAAGAAGGGTATTGAGAATTTCCTGACCGGTTCTTTGCTCGAGATTCGTCCTATGAGTATTGCCAAACTTCAGGGTTTGCGATGCAAGTATGCGAGTATTGATGAATGGCTTTCCGGTGACATTCGAGAGGATGTTATTGGCGCTATAGAGCAAGGTGCATCTAAGATTGATGACTATCTCATCTTAGCCACGAGCTCGGAAGGAACGGTTCGAAATGGTAGCGGTGATACAATCAAAATGGAGCTGGAAAGCATCCTGAGAGGAGAGTATCGCAACCCGCATGTTTCCATTTGGTGGTATAAACTCGATAACATCGATGAAGTTGCAGATCCTTCTATGTGGATGAAGGCGAATCCAAACCTTGGAAAGACCGTTACCTATGAAGTGTATCAATTGGATGTGGAGAGAGCAGAAAAGGCTCCTGCCGCACGCAATGATATTCTTGCAAAGCGTTTCGGCATTCCAATGGAAGGCTACACTTACTTCTTCCCCTACGAAGAGACCATTCCTCATAAGCATCGCGAGTTTTGGAAAATGCCTTGTTCGCTTGGCATGGACCTTTCTCAGGGCGACGACTTCTGTGCATTTACGTTCCTGTTTCCTTTACCGAATGGAACGTTTGGTGTGAAGACTCGAAATTATATTTCGTCGACCACACTTAATAAATTGCCTCCGGCAATGTATCAGAAGTACTGCGACTTTATTCGAGAAGGTAGTCTGATTGTTCTCGAGGGTGTAACTCTGAACATGATGGTCGTGTATGACGATCTCGATCGATTTATCTCTGAGGCACAATATGACATCCGATGTGTCGGATTTGACCCGTATAATGCTAAAGAATTTATTGAGAAATGGATTTCAGAAAATGGTCCGTTCGGTATCGAGAAAGTTATACAAGGTGCAAAAACTGAGTCTGTTCCTCTTGGTGAGTTGAAGAAACTCTCGGAAGAGAGGATGCTTCTCTTTGATGAGGAACTCATGTCCTTTACGATGGGTAACTGCATCGTAATCGAGGATACCAATGGCAATCGAAAGCTTCATAAGAAACGCTACGATCAAAAGATCGATGCTGTTTCTGCAATGATGGATGCATTCGTTGCTTACAAGTTGAATATCGAAGCTTTTGATTAATGAGGTGACCGTATGGCAGAAACGCTCTTCAGTAAAGTGAAGCGTGCGTGGAATGCATTCTCAGATTCTGACTGGGATCGTTATGTCCCGGCAGGTCAGATGATTAGCTCATCTCGTCCGGATCGGGTGATTCTGTCCCGCGGTAATGAAAAAACTATCGTAACTGCGATTTATAATCGTATTGCGATGGACGTTGCTGCACTGGATTACCTTCATGTTCAATTAGATGAAAATGGCCGATTTGTTAAGAAGATTGACGATGATCTGAATCATTGTCTCGAAGTCGAAGCAAATATTGATCAGACCTCCCGAGCATTTGTACAGGATGCGATCCTAAGTATGTTCGATTGGGGGACGATTGCCATCTGTCCAATTGATACAGACCAAGAGCCGGATCAAGAGGGTGACATTGTCACACGCTACTATACGATGCGTATTGGTGAAATTATCGAATGGCGTCCGAGACAGGTACTAGTTCGTTGCTATAACGATCGTACCGGTCAGTTCGAGAACATCACATTTGACAAAGCCAATGTCGGCATCGTTCAAAATCCCTTCTATGCGATAATCAACGAGCCCAATAGTATGATGAAGCGTCTTGTGCATAAGCTTAACTTGCTTGATGCCATTGACGAACAGTCTGCTAGTGGTAAACTCGATCTGATTATACAACTCCCCTATGTCATTAAGACAGAAGCCCGTAAGACCCAGGCTGAATCTCGTCGAAAACAGATTGAGGAACAGCTCATGGGTTCGAAGTATGGCATTGCCTACACAGACGGTACGGAGAAGATCACGCAGTTGAATCGTGCTGTGGAAAACAACCTCATGACTCAGATTGAATACCTTACGAGTATGGTATACGCCCAGTTAGGTATCACTCAGAGTGTATTGGACGGAACCGCAGACGAATCGACGATGCTGAACTACAACAACCGCTCTGTGGAGCCATGTGCTTCTGCGCTTACCGATGAGCTCTATCGTAAATTCCTTACGACATCTCAGCGAAAGAAGATGGAATCGATCTCCTTCTTTAGAGATCCCTTTAAACTCGTACCGGTTAGCCAGATTGCCGAAATTGCAGATAAGTTTACTCGTAATGAGATTCTTACCTCCAATGAGATCCGTCAGGTTATCGGTATGAAGCCGTCTAAGGATCCGAAGGCAGACGAGCTCCGTAACAAGAACTTGTCACAGTCTAAAGTGGATCAGCAAACCCCTACGGTCCCAACCAAAGCGGACCAAACCGTATCAGTCAAAAATTCTAAAGAAGGAGGATAAACATAATGCCCGATATTGATCACGTTCGTCCGGGTCCTGGTAATTCTGATTTTCAGGGCTGGGCGTCCAAGAACAATCTTCTGTGCACAGATGGTCGAGTAATTCGTGAGAATGCGTTCGCGCATCAGAACGGTGCTGTTGTTCCACTCATCTGGAACCATCGTCATGACACCCCGAGTGCTGTTATCGGTAAGGCCACCCTGGTCAATAAGCCTGATGGCGTGTATTGCTATGGTCTGTTCAATAACACCAAATTCGGAAACATGTGCAAAGAGCTTGTCGCTCATGGTGACGTTACCTCTCTGTCGATTCTCGCCAATCAGCTGAAGCAGAAGGGCCATGACGTTATGCATGGTGTGATCCGTGAAGTCAGTCTTGTTCTGGCGGGTGCAAACCCCAAAGCGTTTATCGAGGACATGGATCTGGCACATGGCGAAGATGCCGAGTATGAAGCTCGCATTTACCCCCAGGAGCCGATCATTTGTCATGGCGATGATGACTTCGAGGAACAGGAACCGGAAAATACGCCGGCCGAGGAAAATCCGGAAGGAAATCCAACCAACGAAAGTGAGCCGGAATCCGATCCGACGCCAACCGAAGAGAATCCGGAAGGAAATCCAACCAACGAAAGTGAGCCGGAATCTGATCCGACTCAGGCAAATCAAAATGGGGAGGAAAATACCACTACGAATCCTGAACTTCAGCATGCCGATGGTTCCAAAGAGACCATTCGGGATATCATTAACTCTATGAATGAGAAGCAGAAAAACGTTATGTATTATCTGGTTGCAACAGCCAGAGAAGAAAATAAGGAGGATCCCACTATGGCTCATAACGCCTTTGAGAGCGGTGCGAACAAGACCGCTCAGCTCACTCGTGAGAACTTCGCTCTTCTTGCGAAGGAAGCTAAAGCCTGCAGCTCCCTGAAGGAAGCCGTTCTGGCTCATATGGACGACATGGAGGGTCTGTCTGACGCTCTGATGCATGCCGATTACGGTATCGAGAACATCGAGTATCTGTTCCCCGACGATCGCAATGTCACCCGTCAGCCTCAGTTCATCCAGCGCGACATGACCTGGGTCTCCGGCGTTATGTCCGGTGTCCATCATGTTCCGTTCTCCCGCATCAAGTCTGTGTTCGCTGACATCACTGCCGACGAGGCCCGCGCCAAGGGTTACCTGAAGGGTAAGCTGAAGAAGGAAGAGGTCTTCACCCTGCTCAAGCGTTCCACCACGCCTCAGACCATCTACAAGAAGCAGAAGCTCGATCGCGATGACATCATCGATATCGTCGACTTCGACGTCGTCGCCTGGCTCAAGAGCGAGATGCGTATGATGCTCAATGAGGAAATCGCCCGTGCGATCCTGGTGTCCGATGGCCGTTCCACCGCTTCTGACGACAAGATCAAGGAAGACAACATCCGCCCGATCTGGACCGATGCGGACCTGTACACCATCAAGGTCGGTATCGACTCCGTTACCTACAATGACGACGACAAGTTGGCCAAGGAGTTCATCCGTCAGTGCATCAAATCCCGCAAGGACTACAAGGGCAGCGGCAATCCCGCTCTCTACACCACCGAAGAGATGCTCACCAACATGCTTCTTCTCGAGGACGGCATCGGCCATCGTCTGTACAAGACCGAGGAAGAGCTCCGTACTGCTCTGCGTGTGAGCAAGATCGTCACCGTTCCCGTCATGGAGGGTCTGACCCGTGAGGTGACCCATGAGTCTGATTCCAAGGCTTATATCCATAGCCTGATGGGTATCATTGTCAACCTGACCGACTACACCGTCGGCGCTGACAAGGGCGGCGCGGTCTCCATGTTCGACGATTTCGATATCGACTACAACCAGCAGAAGTACCTGATGGAAACCCGTTGCTCCGGCGCTCTCACCAAGCCCTACAGCGCCATCACCATCGAGTCCTACGCGGTCAAGGCCGGCGGCTAATTCAAAATGGCGAAGTTTTGTGGGAAAATCGGCTATGCAACAATGGTCGAAGAGAGCCCAGGCGTATGGATCGAGAAGATCGTTGAACGTCAGCACTTCGGCGATTGGGTGTCGAACACCGCGAAGCTTCAATCTCAGGAAGGTCTGAATGACGATCTGGTGATCGCGAACGATTTAAGCATCGTGGCTGATCCCTATGCCAAAAAGAACTTCCACTCGATCCGTTATGCAACATACATGGGAACAAAGTGGCGGGTGCGTATGGTCAAAGAGGCCTACCCCCGCCTCACCCTTGTGTTAGGGGGAGTATATAATGACTCGAATGGAAACCAATAGGCGGAAGTTTCATAAACTCCTTCAAAAGCTTCTTGGGTCAGATCAGGTTTATTACCAGAGGCCCGAGAATAAGCGGATGACTTATCCTGCTATTGTCTATAACCGTGATGAGATCAGTAATGGCCATGCGGATAATAGTATTTATAAGCAGGAGTATGTCTATGCTGTCACCGTGATCGATCCGAATCCCGATAGTATCATCGTCGATAAAGTATCGAAGATCCCTAGGACTCGATTCGTTCGACATTATACACAGGATCGTCTCAATCACGACTTGTTTACCATATATTTCTAAGGAGGATCACATCCTATGGCTAATAAGCGTCTTATCTGGGATGCTGTTGGTGAGCGCCTGTATGAAACCGGCGTGGACCATGGCGTTCTGTACGTTATGGGTGACAACAATACCTATGGCGAGGGCATCGCTTGGAACGGTCTGACTGCGGTCAACGAATCTCCTTCCGGTGCTGAATCCACGGCTCTGTATGCGGACAACATCAAGTATCTCAACATGATCTCTGCGGAAGAGTACGGCTACACCATCGAAGCCTATTACTCCCCTGAAGAATTCGACCAGTGTGATGGTCTGGCGAGCCCGGTTGCCGGCATGACAATCGGTCAGCAGAAGCGTAAGATGTTCGGCTTTGTCTATCGTTCCCTGATCGGCAATGATACCGATGGCCAGGATCACGGCTATAAGCTGCATCTCTGCTACGGCTGCCAGGCAGCTCCCTCTGAGCATAACCATCAGACCGTCAATGATAGCCCTGAGGCTACCACTCTGAGCTGGACGGTCTCCACCACTCCGGTGAATGTGACCGGCTATAAACCCACTGCGTCCATCGTGATCGACTCCACCAAGATCGATAAGCAGAAGCTCGCTGCTCTCGAGGATGTCCTGTTCGGTAAGGATCCCACTACGACGGGTGGCGACGACGGCGTGGCCCCGAAGCTGTTGATGCCCGATGAGGTCATCAACCTTCTTAAGGCTGGCGGCTAAATCTATCTTTACGGAGGGGCCTCTTCGCGGGGGCTCCTCCTATCATTTTTATTTTTGAAAAGGAGAAAGCACAATGTATAGGAGACCTATCACTTTTACGGATTACGACGGTAATCAGGTTACGGAGAATTTCGAGTTCAATCTGTCCAAGGCTGAGCTCGTGGAAATGGAAGCCGAGTATCCCGGCGGGATGCAGGCCATGATTCAGAGAATTACGAAGGAGCGTGACGGTAAGGCCATCGTTTCGGTCATCAAGGACATCATCCTTCGTTCCTACGGTGAGCGTTCTCTCGACGGTCGTCGTTTCGTTAAGAACGAGGACATGCGCGAGAAGTTCTCTCAGACCGATGCATATTCCGAGCTTTTCATGGAGCTCGCGATGAACCCCGATAAGACGGCCGAGTTCATCAACAACATCATTCCGAAGATTCCGGACGCTCCCAAATCGGCGGAGTAAATTCAAAATGGTTGAAATGGAGGCTAGGGAATGCTTCGGCTGACGATACCTGAACAAGAGGTGTTCAACGATGACACACAAGAGTTTAGCTTTACTAAAGAAGTAACGCTCCAACTTGAACATTCTCTAGTCTCTATTTCGAAATGGGAAGCCAAATGGCATATTCCATTTCTTCGTAGGGAACCGATGACTCGTGAGCAGACGATCGATTATATTCGCTGCATGACGATCACCCAGAATGTTCCAAAAGAAGCGTACGAATTCTTGACAAATGAGAATATTAAGACCGTTATGGCGTACATCGATGACTCGATGACAGCTACGACCGTGAGACATCGCAAGAAATCGACTTCTCGTGATGTTATCACATCGGAGCTCATCTATTATTGGATGGTAACGCTTAATATTCCATCGCAATATGAGAAATGGCATTTGAACCGGCTTCTGACACTCATTGACGTATGCAATGCAAAGAATGGAAAACCCGAAAAGATGTCTCGTCGAGAGATTGCTGATGAGTATCGTTCCATCAATGCACGTCGACGTGCAGAAGCCAAATTAGCTAGGAGATAACAGCAATGGCCCTTGTCGTTATGAAACAATCCGGCAGTTTGAAGAACTTTGAAGGGTTTCTTTACAAAAACCGGAAAAGGCGTCTCTACCAACTGCTGAACGAATATGGCAAGCAGGGGGTTGAACTTCTTCGTGATGCTACACCGGTAGATACGGGTAAAACCGCTACTGGATGGGATTACGAAATCGAGGTGAGCTCCCAAGGTGTTTCGCTTTATTGGGTCAACAATAACGTGAATGAGGGAGTTCCTATTGCTATTCTTATACAATACGGTCATGCGACTCGAAGCGGCTCCTATGTGCAAGGTATTGATTATATCAATCCGGCATTAAGACCCCTGTTCGAGTCTATGGCTACTAAGCTCTGGAAGGAAGTGAGTTGACGATGGCAACTAGTATTGACTATAGAATTGTCGAAGCTCAATTTCGAAATTCGAATTTTGAGAAGAACATTGCCCAGTCGACCGAGTCTCTGGAGCGATTCAAACGGTCCCTTGACGTCGATCAGCAGGCTAAGAGTTTGGAGAAGCTCGACAATGCTGCTGATCTGGCTGGTATGAAGGGACTCGCACAGCAGGTTGACAAAGTAGCAGACAAATTTTCTGCTATGGGCGTTGTCGCATTTACGGCCCTTCAGCGAATCACAAATGCGGCAATCGATACCGGCGTTTCCTTGGTTAAATCACTTTCGATTGATCAGGTCACAGCTGGGTGGAACAAGTACGAGCAAAAGACATCAAATGTTCAGACGCTCGTTAATGCGACTGGCAAGTCTGTTGACGAGATCAATGGATATTTAGAGAAGCTTATGATGTTCTCGGATGAGACATCGTATGACTTCACGACAATGGCACAATCCCTTGGTCAAATGGTCACCAGTGGTGGCGACATCGATCGACTGATTCCAATGATTGAGGGTATTGCGAATGCAACCTCTTTCGCAGGTAAAGGTGCCGCAGAATTCTCTCGCTCCATCTACAACCTAAACCAGTCTTATGGTCAAGGATTCTTGACTCTTATGGACTGGCGAAGTGTCGAACTTTCCGGCGTTGCGTCTCAGCAGCTGAAAGAGACATTTATCGACGTTGGCAAGGCCCTCGGTACTTTGGATAAAAACGGGAGAACCGCAAAGGGTACTCTTGTTGATATCGGTAACTTCTCAACCACGCTTGCTGATAAGTGGGCTTCTCGAGAGGTTATGGAGCAGGCATTCGGTCGCTTTGCTCAAGTGACAGAAGCGGCTTATAAGCTCGTTCAAAATGGTATGGCAGATACTTATAGCGAAGCCTATGCCATGCTGGATGGAGCTTTTGAGCAGGTTTACTATCGTGCGGCATTAGCTGCTCAGGAAGCCAAGACTTTCGGAGAAGCTATCAACTCTGTTAAGGATGCTGTCAGTTCTGGCTGGATGACCACGTTCGATTATATTTTCGGTGGTTATGATAAGGCAAAAGAAATCTGGACAAATCTGGCGAATGATTTGTGGGATGTCTTTGCCGCTCCGGCACAGGAAAGAAATAGTATCCTGAAAGAATGGGTTGAGCTCGGCGGTCAGACTGCTTTGTGGGAAGGCCTAACGAATATTTTCAAGTCTCTCTTGCGTGTCATTGAGGCTGTCCGAGAGGGATTTAGCGAGATATTCCCCGCTAAGACGGGTCAACAGTTAGTAGACCTCACATTCCGATTTCGGGACTTTAGCGAGAAACTTGTCGCGAGCGAAGATACGCTGGCGAAGGTTAAACAAGTCGCATCTGGTCTCGCATCGATTGTGAAGTTAATGATCACCCCGATTAAACTCGTTCTGGGGTTAGTCGGAAAGATTATAACGCAGGCTGCTCCACTTACAAGTTACCTGCTTTCTTTCTCTGCGACCATTGGCGGTTTGTTAACGAATCTTGTTAAGATGGTTGATGAATCGCGAGTGATCGAAGGTATATTTGCTACACTAAAAAGTGCGATAGAAGCCGTTGGCGGGGCATTCATGTTCCTTGGAGGAATGCTTTCTACGAGCATTTCTGCTTTTACGGGAATCAACGTCCTTGACATCAACAATGTCACGACTTCTCTTGCTGAGATTCCTCCCATTGGTGAGCAGATCGCTAAGGTATTTGACACCATTGGTGAATCTGGAAAGAATGTATTCGGTAAGGCATCGGCGTGGGTGTCTCAGCTGAAGGGTTGGGCAACCAGCGCTGCTTCGACTATCGGGTCATTCGCAAAATCTATTGCTGCTACGTTGAAGCCTATCGGAGATCGTATCAAATCGATTTTTGAAGGCGTCACCTTAACAGATGCAATTGGCACAACGCTTCTTTTCGGTCTTTATGAGCAGATAAAGAAGATTGCTAAAGCATTTGCCGCAATGAAAACCAATTGGGCCGGTGTTGCTAAGGCGCTCACCAAAGTTCTTAATACAGCTGGTGATACACTAAAGGCGTTCCAGAACAAAGTAAATGCCGAAGTCCTTAAGTCGATTGCTATTTCGATTGGTATTTTGGCGGCTTCTCTGTTCTTGATTTCCCGTGTAAATCCCGAAAACATGGGTAAGTCTCTTGCGGCCGTCGCATTACTCTTCGGTGAACTGACTGCTATTCTCGGCATTATGAGCGGTAAGAAAATGACTGCTGGTAAGGCAGAGCTTCTTACATTGTCCGGTGCTCTGATCGGTATGTCGATTGCGATTTCGATTCTGGCTGGTGCTTTGGCCAAGTTAACGGAATCAGCAAAGGATACATGGGTGTTTGCCAAAGCGACCTTTGCAATTATCGCCATACTAGTAGCTTTGGAAAAGGTTGGCGTTGCACTTTCCACTAAAGTTGGTGAGAAGCAGGTTATGAAACTTGCTCTTGTCTTCCTGTCCTTAGCTACGGCGGTTCGAATCCTCGCAAGCGCGTTCCAGGCATTTGATGGAATTAGCTGGGCTGAATTCGGCATGGGAATTGCATCGTTGATCATTGGAATCGGTGCTATAACCGGTTCTATCGCTGTCATGAAGGCAGTCCCAGGTCAGCTTTCAAGTGTAGCATCGAGTCTAATTGCATTTGGACTTGCACTGTCTGCATTGATATTGCCGATCAAGATTCTTGGAGAGATGGATACTAAGGATCTTCAGCAAGGTCTGATTACCACTGCAAAACTTCTCGTTGGTGTCGTCGCTTCGATTAGCGGAATGTCCATTGCCATGAAGGGGTTTGCTGGTATTTCCGGAAAAGGCATGCTGGCAATAACGCAGGGATCTCTTGCTGGACTAGCTAAGAGCCTCCTTGCTTTGTCCGTATCTATCTCCTTGCTGGTTGTTCCTCTTCGTATTCTTGGCGCATTACCGATCGAGCAGATTCGACAGGGATTGATATCCGTCGGACTTCTGATGGGTGGAATAACTGCCAGTTTGTCAATCATGGGCAACAATAATGTTGCTGGAACGGCAAGTGGAATACTGGCATTTGCACTCGCACTCAATATGCTGGTTATTCCAATCAAAGCCTTTTCCACTCTCAATCTCACCGAAATTGGAGCAGGTCTTTTAACTCTTGCTGGAGCAATCACCATTATGCTTGGTTCGGCATTCGGATTAGGCATTCTGGCTAAGACGTTCGCTGGTCTGGAGAAGTCAATGCTGGCATTCGGTCTTGCTGCGCTTGGCGTAGGTGCTGCCGTTGCCGCTTTGTCCGTCCTTCTAGGTACCTTGTCTGCGATTGGTGCGGCTGGTGTAGCGGCTATTGTGGCTGCTATTGCTGCATTCTTCCAGGCAGTCAAGGTCATGCTTCCCGTTATCGAGGAAGGCTTGACTGATATTCTTATCACCATCGGACACGTTCTCAAGAGAGGCGCTCCGGCTGTTGTGGAGGGTCTTATCGTTATGTTCGATGAGGCCATGAAGCAACTTCGCGAGTATGCGCCCTCGTTGATTGCAAGTCTTGGTGATCTGATCGTCGTTCTCATTAACGGACTAAGCACGTATGCCCCTCAAATCCGAGATGCTCTGAAGAGCTTGTTCGCTGTCTGGTTTGGCGATGCAAGTCGCGAAGAGGTCATCCTTGATATTCTCGCATCTGCAACGGCTCTTGTTGCTGTTCTTAAGATGCTGAGCGTTGCCAAGGCATGGGGTAAGAATGCTATCATCGGAGCCGGATTTGCGGCTGCTGCTACTCTGATTCTTGGTGGGGCATTGGCCGTTCTCGAGAATCTCGGTAATACGGACAAAATGCTGACTGCTGCTTTGGCCCTTGGCACCATCATTACCGCCATGAGTGTAGCGATGCGAGTTGCAGCACCCCTTGGCGAGATGGGTCTCGGCGCACTTAAGGGTATTGGTATGGTTGTGGCGGTTGTTACGGCATTGAGCGCTCTGTTTGGTGTATTCCAGGCCTTCTTTGGCGAGAATGAAGTCGTCAAGAAGATCATGGACGGCAACGTCAAATTCATGGAATATATCGGTACTGCTCTTGGATCCTTTATCGGGGGTATTAAGAAAGGTATTTCCGATGTAGTCGGTGAGAGAGATTCGTTCCTTACGAAGTTCGGCAAGGACCTTAAGGAATTTTGGTCGAATGCGTCGGTTTTCTTCCAGGGAATTAATGGTCTGAAGGATAGCGTATTCAGTAACATGGTATCTCTTGGCGAAGCCATGTTGATATTTACTGGAACGAAATTCTTGGATGGTCTTGCATCGATTATTGGCAGAAGTGACCTGCTTGACTTCTCGAAGCAATTGGCCGATTCTGCTCCATATCTCAAGACGTTCTACACCGAGGTTGGCGTGATTGATCAGTCGTCCATCGAGAATGCAATCTATGCAATTGGTGGTATGGCAGAGGCGGCATCTAAGATTCCGACATTTGGCGGCCTCAAAGGTGCTGTCTTTGGCAATTCTTTCATTGCCGCATTCGCTGCTGAACTGGATTTGGCCGCACCGCACATCAAGGGCTTCTTGACTAAGAGTGAGGGTCTCCCCGCGGATAGTAAGACGCTAGTCGACATGGTATCTGACATTGTCACAACAATGGCAACTGCCGTCGCCGTCACGCCGAAATATTCTGCGTTCAAGGCGTTCTTCACCGGTGAGAATCTAATCTCTTTGTTTGCGGCAGAGCTTTCTTTGGCGGCTCCGAACATGATCGATTTCTTGACTATTATGGCTGGTGCCCCGGTCAATAGTAACGAGATCGCCATGAAGACGAGTAACATCATCGCAAATCTTGCCGTAGCCGTCAATCAAGTCCCGAATACGGGTGCCGGTCGTAGCAAGGGTTCGCTCAGTAATTTTGCCAAGCAGCTTAAGGACATGGGCGAGGCACTGGTTCAATATTCTGGTGTCGTTGCCGAAGTCAACACCGATGCAATGAACGCCGCTAACGAAGCACTTGCCAATCTCGTCAAGTCCATTCAAAATGCCGATGTTTTAACGACGGTTCAGCAGAGAATGAGGGATATTGAGTCCGGTATTTATGCCGTGGCGACCAACATCGCCAACAATCTCTTCACTCAGTTCTCGAATCGTACGGCCGAGTACAAAGACATCGGTATGAACTACCTCAGGGGCATCCGTAAGGGTCTTATGGACGTGCCTACCGTTAATTCTCTTACCGGTGCTGCTCGCGACGTTGCGAAAGCCATCGATCGTACCGTTCGTGATGAGCTTGATATTCACTCTCCTTCCGGACAGGGTGAGTTGATCGGTAAGTATTACGATATGGGCGTCCGTTATGGTCTTGATGGCAGTAAAAAGACTGTTCTCGTTGCTGCTCGAAACCTTGCGAATGAGATGCTGAAGAGTGGTCAGATCACTTACGAGGAACTTCAGGAGGTCTACAACAAATTCAATGTCTCGATCGCGAGTGCCGAGAACAAACGTCTGTTTGTACTGAATGCGGCCAATCGTGCATCTATGGGTGAACTCAAAGAGATTGTCGGCGAGGGATACGATGACATCGTGAAGGAAACTTACGATGCATTCCATCGAACCGGAACGGCGATTGATGAAGCTTCTGAAGAGACTACTGCAAAGGCTGGTAAGGCCGGTAAGTCTGCCGGTGCATCTTATATCGAGGGTCTTCAGTCCGAGCTCAACAAACTTGGCACTCGACTCACGAGTTACGGTCTCGAGCAGAAAGTCTGGACAACGCTCTTCGGTGGTACCGCTACTGATGCCGATAAGACTGCTGTGGACGAAGCCCTTAAGGTTAAGGAGCTTAACAATCTAACGCAGCAGCTTGGCAAGGCTGAGGAAGAGTATGCGGCAACCGTTAAGGCATACGGCAGTGAGTCGAAGAATGCTCTGGATGCCTACAACAAGCTCCTCAATGCCCAAATAACTCTCGCCGAGAAGGCTCAGGAAGTCAAATCCAACCAAGAGCAGGTCACGACGAGTGAGAAGGATCGTATGGTTGCTTATGCCAACTGGATGGTCGAATACAAAGACATGCTCCTCGAACAGGGGTTTGCTTTAGAACAGATCAACCGCGTTGCCGCAAAGGATACCGGTTACGACCCTTACCATCTTCTGAATACCACCGCAAGTGAGGCGACGAAGGCTGCAGACGCTGCGCTTGAGGCCGCTAGACAGTCCTACACCAATAGTGCAGATGATGTCCTCGGTAGTCTTACCCCGACATTCCTCAAATACGGTCAGACGATGTCTACCACATTTGCACAGGGTATTGTTGAGAAGACTGACGCGGTTTCGACTTCTACGGGGCAGGCGATCAATGGCGGTCTCCAAATGGCACAATCGAAGGAAGAGCAGTGGGTTGCTTGCGGTGAGGTTATCTCTGAGCGAATTGCTGATGGTATCCTTGCTAACGGCGGGAATGTCCAGGCGGCTCTCAATAGTGTTCTTGGTGATATTATCAATATGGTCTCTGGTGGGGTGGTTAACGGCTACACGGATAACCTCTCCATCGGCATCCAGACTCTTAACCGTGATATTACGGATGGTATTGAGACTGCTCCGGTTATCACCCCCGTTATCGACGATAGTAAGGTGAAATCCGGTGTAAGTGCGATGAATTCCCTAATCGGTTCGACTCCGATGGGATTTACAGCTGTTCTTGCGGGTCAGGTAGCCGGCGGATTCAAGGATGTTGTGAATGGTATTACCGGATCGAGTACGGTGAATAAGACATACAACTTCACGCAGAACAACACCAGCCCGAAGGCTCTGAGCCGTGCCGAGATCTATCGCGATAGCAAGAACCTCTTCTCGAATGTGAAAAATAGCTACCAATAAGGAAGGAGTGGGCTTATGATTAAGGCCTTAACGGTAACCAATCCGAAAGGTGAAACACTTCGTCTGGAGCTCACGAACCCGGACCCCTCGGGTCTTTATATTAAGGACATCGAGGGGCTCGGTCCTCCCAAGGCGAATATTAACACATCAGAACTAGCGACAATTGATGGAAGTCTCTATGCTTCTTCTCGTTGTGAGAATCGTAATATCGTCATTACACTCGGTATGCTGTTCGCACCGACGATCGAGGACTCGAGACAGAAGACCTATAAGTTCTTCCCGATTAAAAAGCAAATTACGCTTAAGATCGAGACGGACAACCGCCTAGCAGAGATCAGTGGTTATGTGGAGTCCAATGAGCCGAACATATTCTCCTCTGAGGAGTCGACACAAATCAGTATCATCTGTCCGGATCCTTATTTCTACGAGGTTGGCGGTAGTGAGAAGGTCTATACCAATGTCGAACCACTATTTGAATTCCCATTCTCCAATGAGTCTCTTACCGAGAATCTTCTTGAAATGGGTAGACTGGTGGACGATCCGAGAGCAGTTCTGAACTATGTCGGTGATATGGATACGGGTGTTGTCATTACGATCCATGCGCTGACCAAATCAGGCGATATTACCCTCTACAATGTCGATACCAGAGAACACTTTAAGATATTTGATGCTCAAATCAAAGCTCTTACCGGTGCAGTATTTGACGCTGGTGATGATATCATCATCTCGACTATGAAGGGTAACAAATACGCTCGACTTTTGCGCGAGGGTAAGGAGACGAACATTATTTCTGCCGTTGACATGGATGCCGACTGGTTCCAAGTCTCGAATGGCGTGAACATGTTCAACTTCGTTACCCAAGAGGAGGAAGCAAATCTGTTGATTACCTTCTCTTATAAGAACGCATATGGAGGCATCTAAGATGGATGCATTGATTCTCGATAAGAATTGGGAAGTCGTCGCTATCTTAGATGCCTTCCAGTCGTTCATCTGGACGGATCGATTCCTTGGCTATGGCGACTTCGAGGTCTATGTACCGGCAGACATGCCAATCGGGAAGGAGTTCAAGCAGGACTACTACCTTTGGTGTCGGGAGAAATCCGATCGACTGATGGTCATTGAGACTATCGAGACCAAGGTGGATGTGGAGAATGGTAATTTCCTAACAGTTACTGGCCGCTCCCTGGAGTCCATTCTCGAGCGTCGTATTATCTGGGGCTATCGTCAGTGCTATGGCAATCTCCAGAAGTCGATCCGGAATCTCTTAAATCAAAATGCGATCTCTCCGAGCAATAACGACCGGAAAATCCCGAATCTGGTATTCCGTGAGACCACCGATACGCGCATCACGACCCTTACGGTCGACACGCAGTATTTCGGCGACAATCTCTATGAGGCAATTTATGGGATTTGCGAAGAGAAGAAGATTGGATTCCGTATCTTACCGGATTTCTCGACGAAACAAATGATATTTGAGCTGTATGCTGGTGAAGACCGTGCATATGGCCAGACAAAGAATCCCTATGTTGTCTTTTCTCCTAGTTTCGACAACTTCTTATCCAGTAACTATATCGAGTCGAAGAAGGTCCTTAAGAATGCGACTCTTATCGGCGGCTCCGGCGATGGTGCTGCTCGTAAAACGACTGAGGTGACTGGTGAGAACTATGGCACCGGCTTAGATCGCCGTGAAGTGTTTACGGACGATTCTGGTGCAAGCGATGATGTCGATACCTATGACATTGAGCACAACGAGGACCTCACTGAAGAAGAGAAGGCTGCAGCGATCGCAGAACGTCAACAGCAGGCAACAGCTAATATGATTGCCGAAATGCAGCAGAAGGGGCGAGAGGAACTGGCAAAGACGAGTATTACCCAGTCTTTTGAAGGCGAAGTAGAAGCTCGACTTCAGTTCGTCTATAAACGAGACTTTACCATTGGAGATCTTGTCCAAGTTCAGAACGAATATGGACAATCTGGTAAGGCCCGTGTTTCTGAGATCGTATTCTCGGAAGATACATCTGGTGAGAGTATGACTCCTACCTTCACCGCCGAAGTCTAATATAGGAGGAATCAAAATGGCATTCACATGCGGATTCTTTAACTCCGAAAATGGTGATCGAAAATACAACGCCGAACAGATGTCTGCTATCTTCGATGGCATCATCGCTGACGGTGTATTCACCACAATTGGCGACCACCTAGCGGTCTCTGCTGGCACCGGTATGCAGGTGCTGGTCGGTACTGGCAAGGCATGGTTTGATCATACGTGGAATGTGAACGACGCGGCTTATCCCTTGGCAATCGCTGCTTCGGACGTGACGCTCAGCCGTATCGATGCGATCGTGCTCGAGACCAATCACTCCGACAGTGTTCGTCTCAATAAGCTTCGTGTTGTTCAGGGTACTGTGGCATCCTCTCCTGTGAAGCCGACCCTGACGAATAGCGAGAAAGTCCATCAGCATCCTCTGGCATGGGTGACAGTAGCACCTGGCGTGACCCAGATCGCCGCGAGTGCGATTGAGAACGCAGTCGGCACCTCGGCTTGCCCGTTTGTCACCGGTGTCATCGAGACGACCGCGATTGACGATCTGTTCAATCAGTGGAATGGGGAATTCGATGAGTGGTTCGATAATCTCAAGGCTCAGCTCTCCGACAACGTCGTCGCCAATCTCCAGAAGCAGATTGATGAATGTAAAGCAGAAAGTAAGAATCATTTGAAATCTTATACAAAACAACTCCTTGGGCTTTCTGAGTCTTCGGGTCCGGATGATGCGTTCGTGGCATTAATCATGGGAACTGATTCGAGAGCATATCGTGTTACCGTTAAGTATCCGAATAATACTCCTGCTATTGGATTCACAATTAGCGGCCTTAGCCCTATTCCTAATATATCATTGATCACTGATAAAAATGGCATTGCAATGGGTAAAAGTACAGATACTACTGTTAGTATAACAGTTGATAAAAAGTATGATGATATACTAGCAAAAACGGTATCAGTTACATCTACGGGAACAATTACAGATGTCACCATTATCCTGGAATATGATACTGGAAATAAAACAGTTCGATCTTCCGGAAAATTGCCTACCAATGTTTCCTCTCTTTGTACTGGGATAGAATATGTTTTGGTTGCTGGTGGAGGATCTGGTGGTTACAGTCTTCAGAATTATGGTATATATGCCGTACCGTTTGCTGGGGGTTCTGGCGGCGGCGGCGGCAATGCTGTAAAGGATACCCTACAATTTGCTCCAAATGCGGATATTGATATCGTTATTGGTGCTGGTGGTCCAGAACCTCCTTATGATGATGGTGTGAATGGTGATCGAAAACCTACTCAGGGTTCGCAAGGAGGAAGTTCACAGCTTCTGTTAGGTACTACCATTTTGAAAAGCGTTACTGGTGGCGGTGGCGGTAGTTATGTAGCAACCCCGTCTTCTAAAAATATCACAGTAAACAGCTATGGTGATTTAGGAATCATACAAACATATGAACCGACCGCCGGAGGACAAGGTAATGGAAATGGTGGTTCGGGGGCAAAGGTCGTCCAATGCATAGACAGAAGGAGCAATTATAATAACTATGTACTCCAGATAAAAGATGTAGATACAAGTGAAACTTATTATTCATCGTATACAAATGGAACAGTTGGTTCTAATGGTCAAGTATTTGAGTTAAATGGCGAATCTATTCCGACCGGTGGCGGTGGCGGAGGAGGAGCCGGTTGCTATCAGATAAACAACCAAGAAGCATGGAACACCCGTCAGATATATTTCTCGTCTGGTAATGGACGAGGTTCGGCTATTGGTGCTGGCGGCGCTGGCGGTGTTACCATGGTTACGGGTACACAAGGTGCTAATGTCTTCACTGGTAAAGATGATTCAATAATCGGTGGTTTGGCCGGTGGGCTTGTGTATTATTACAAGCACTGAAAAGGAGGTTAAAATCATGAACTACTGCATTGTAAACGATGAGAACATCATTGAAAATATCATCGTAGCGGATGAAGAGTTCGCAGAATCCATCGGCGCCAAAGAGAGCTATGATGGCGCAGCGATTGGAGGTACTTATTCCCCGCCTCCTCCGCCTCCGACGATCGATGAACGAGTAACCACTCTCGAATCGGAGAATGATCTCCTCAAGCAGCAGATTAAGGCTGCTTCCGACCAGAATGACTTCCTCGAGGATTGTATCGCCGAAATGGCGGGCATTGTCTATGCGTAAGGTTATCGCTAATTTAGCGTTAAACCTATATTTATTTCTAGAGAAAGGAGATCGTGAAATGATGGCTATGCTTTTCGCTCAGCGCGTCATTCTCGGCAAGACCGAGTTTGAGCAGGTCCCCAACAAGCTTAAGCAGCAGGTTGCGGACATCCTGATCAACGAGTGCGGTTTGCCCGAGCTGGTGACCGAGGAGTACGGTGGCACGAAGAAGGTCGAAGCCTAATTCGCTCCGTAACCGTCTTATCTAAATGAGATAGGGCAAAGAAAAAGAGGGGTTGCGCCATTCGCGACGTTTCCCCTCTCTTTTCTTTTTGTCGGATCGCGAAAGAAACATGCACTTTTCTTTTTTGCCTTCCTTGAAGCAATCGGAGCACGCGAAAAATACAATCACTATTATGGAAGAAAGGAATATACTTATATACAATTTATGGAGGTATTTATTATGAAGACGAATAAGAATATTATTGGAATGATTATTTCTTGGATTCTTATAGCAGCAGCGATGGCAACTATTATGGTTGGCACAGCATTGTATATGCTTGGCTTTGGCATTAGTATCAAAGACGGCATTTACAAAGAATGTACTAGCACATATGATTTGTTTACTTACCGCTATACGAATCTGGCATTTGATGACGTCATAATGTTTGAAGCGGCTAACGATAATGCGATTCTATTAGCAGAATATGGATATTATCCTTCTTCCGTAGAGATTAGAGGTTAACAACCTCTTTTCTCTTTCTCCGGCCTCTAAGGGATTAGAATCCGCGAAATTTACAACTTCTATAATGGAGGCGATATGAATGAATGAAACGTATAAGATCAATGATAGTTTATATGTCGTGTCATTGGGACGTGGTAAGGTCCAACTTCGAACCTTGATCCAAAGGGATGAAGGCCAGGAAGAATGGAGATGCACAAATCTTTCAAGGCAAGACACCGATAAACTCATGACATTCTTACGAAATGAGATTTTATATCGATGTTAAGGAGGGCCCCAACAAGGGCTCTTCTTTTTTAATCAAACTAGAGCGCGAAATAAACAGTCCCCTTAATGGAGATAATTCCAAAATTATATTTTATGGAGGTATTGAATTATGATGAAGAAGTATCGTGAATGGGCGGCTAAGCCGTATACCCGTGGTGACATGGTGAAACAGTATAAGTGGTCATTGATCATTACAGTGATCTTTGAAGCGATTCTGTTTGGATGGTATTACTGGGATGCGATCTGCTGCTGGTTCGAGAGCGTCAAACTCAAATTCAAGAAGCATAAGAATAACGAGAGTGATCTCTTTGAGGACGAGGGCTAACAAGCCCTCTTCTTCTTTTACGTTTGAACTTCACGCGAAATTTACAGCTCCTATTATGGAGAGAAGCATACTAAAATTTAATAATTTTAGGAGCGTGATATTATGATGATTCTTAGTGGCATTACTCTAGTCGCTGGCATTATTGCTATGACGATGATGGAAAATGAAAACAAGGAGTTCTAATGATAACGAAGCTACACAAATTAGTATGCTTCTTTTCATTTCGTCCGTATTGGTCCTTAGGAGCAATATGGCATGATATCACGCGAAATAAACACATCCTTTTATGGAAGACAAAACACTACATTTATCAATAAAAGGAGAATTATGATGTATCGTCAGATGATTAACTTTATCGAACTAATGGTAGTCTCGTTAATGGCTCTTGTCGCAACAAGCATTAGCATGTTAACTTGGTACCAGGTTGTCGGTATGTTCTTCGCTGCTATATTCATGTTGTTCATCGGCATTGAATTGGAGTGTGGAGAAAACAAAGAGGAGAAGCTCTAACAAGGGCTCCTCTTTTTCTCCTCACGCGAAATTTGTAGCTTCTATTATGGATGAACCATTTAATATTTATATTTGGAGGTATAGAAATGGGAACTATAGTAAGCGTTGTTTGTGGAATTATGATTGGAATAATTATTGCAGTAACACTTATTGCAGTAGCCTTTTTAGAATTGGCAAAAGATTGTAATACATTTGAATGGAGCATTTCAAGAGAAGAGATTCAATTACATTGGTCGAAAGAAGACAAAGAGACTTAACGTAGTCTCTTCTCTTTTAGTTATTTTTACGCGAAATTTACAATCTACTTTATGGAGGTGATATGAATGATCCTATTCACAATTTTACTCTGCGGTATCATTGCATTGGCGGTGGTCACGGCGTTAATTGTCTTGACTGGCGGAACGGTGTTTATGCTCATCGCAGGAGATTTAATCGTGTGTATCGCGATTTTCTACGCACTGTTCAAAAGGAAAAAGAGGTCCTAACAAGGCCTCTTTCCTTTCACGCAGAATTTACAAGTTGTATTATGGGGAAACCTAAATTATATTTGGAGGTATTCGATATGAAGACAATTCTTGGCGTGACAACTGGTTTGCTTACTGGTGTGGCTCTCGGCATTGCGGGAGTTACGGCATTGTGTATCGGTGATCATCACTTCATGAAGTTCTTCGCAGAGAACTGCGGATATCGGTATGAGGAATCCGAAGAGGACGAGGCCAAGTAAGGCCTCTTCTCTTTATTTTTGAAAGGAGTAAAGCACAATGAAATTCAATTGGAAAAAGGAAATTCGTCTGGCACAGCGATGGTTAAAGCGTAATGGATCAACCGTCTCGTCTCTTGCGGCGTCATTGGGTGTCATCGCGACGGGCTATTTTGGTTGGAAAGCGCATGATGACTATACGATGTGCCCAATGGATCCGACACCAGAAGAAGCGGTAAAGGTATTCTGGAAGCCTGCCGTATCTGCTACCGGAACCATTGCTTGCATTTGGTTGGGGCATGGTTTAGATCAAAAGCAGATTATGGCTATGACTGCGGCTTATGCCGCTCTTCGAAAATCGTATCAGGAGTATCGTAACGAAATTCGGTCGACGAATCCTGAACTCGATAAAATGGCACGAGAGAATATTGCTCGTTCCCACTGGGATAAGACCTATCCGAATGAGGACGAACTCTATTGGGACGCTATCTCGGAACGATACTTCACAGCAAATCCGCTCGTTGTCGAAAAAGCAAAGTACAATCTCAATAAGCTCTTCCAGCAAACCGGCGTCGTGACCATTAACGATTTCTACGGATTTCTCGGAATCGATAAAGTCCCTGGCGGCGATGAACGCGGTTGGGATGTTGGCATGTTCGATGCTATCGTATCCATGTGTCTGGAGGATTACTGGATTGACTTCATGGACGAGGAACCCTATGAGATCGATGATGGTGAGGGTGGTACGGTGAAAGTCACAGCCATTGAGACTCAGTTCTATCCAGTTCCGCTTCATTGATATCCGCGAAATTTACAAGATCTATTATGGAAGGAGATGCGAGGTAACTCGAAGGGCCCGTGTAGACGGAAAACGGATCCGAAAGGATTGCTAGTGAACCTAATCTAGCCATCTTCTTTTTCATTCATTCCGTTGCGAATGAATACGCGAAATTGGCAAGACCTATTATGGAAAGGAGGTAAGACCAGATGACAAAGAAATGGAATGTGTTTGCTAACATCGGCCTCGCTTGTACGGCGATTCTCGGCATTGTGACCGGGATCGTCGAACAGCGGCAGATGGAGGAGCAGATCCGTGAAACTGTCGACGAGGTTCTCGCCGAACGCCAAAATGAAGAGGGCTAACAAGCTCTCTTCGCTTTTGAAAGGAGAAATACTATGAAATACGGCATTACAATCTATTGCGAAGATAGCGATCTTAAAACACTGGTCGGCTCGAAAATACACGAGCAACTTCGCGGAAACCCGGACTACATTGATTCCCGAATCGTTCTTGATATCCATTCTTACGAATCAAGGGTCTGCATTTATATTCAGTATGGCACTGAAATTCCGTCTTGTCTGGAGATGTCTAATCTGGATAAGATTGTGAAAGAGTGTAAGGAGGCTCTGAAATGAAGAAAATCCCTATGAAAGCGATCGGCAATTCGATCAAGGTCTATATGACCAAGCATAGTCCGGAAATCCTGACCGGCATTGGAATCGGAGGATTCCTTACGACCATCGGTATGACGATGAAAATCGCACCGAGAGCCAAAGCAGAAATCGAGGATGCAGAGTACTATGCAGACAAGTACAATGAGCCGATTCGTACGCGCGATCGTGTGAAGATCTATGCGAAGAATTATTGGCCCGTTGCATTGTCGACCGGTCTCAGTACCGCTTGCATCGTGATGGGTAATCGCCAGCAGCATAAGCGTAACGCTGCTCTCGCGGCCGCCTATACCATTTCGCAGGAGACCCTGAAAGACTATCAGTCTGCCATTACTGAATCCCTGGACGAGAAGAAGGCAAATGAGATTCGCGAGAAGGTCTCGCAGAAGGCCTCAGAGCGGGTTAACGTAAACGATCAGGAAATCCCGTATGTCCCTTCGGGGAAGAGTCTCTATTTCGATCGCTGGTCCGGACGATATTTCGTATCGGATCGAGAGACATTGCGTGAGATTTGTAATAATCTCTCCCGACAGATGTTGGGCGATATGTACATAACGCTCAATGATGTCTACGATGCCATCGATTTGGACCGCATTCCGTTCGGTAATGACATTGGATGGGATGTCAACAAGTCGTTCATTGAACCGATGTTCAGTTCGAAGCTCACTGAGAAGGGAGAACCCTGTGTTGTGTTCGATTATACAACGCAGCCGGAAGTTCTCAACTAAAGCACGCGAAATTTACAAGATGTATTATGGAGAAATCCAAAACAAAATTTTTATGGAGGTATTCTAAAATGGAAGAGAACAATGTCATGGAGAACGAGGAGCTCGAGACCGAAATGGTTCCGGCGGAAGAAACCTATGATGAGTCCAATGGTGGCAGCACCCTGATCGGTGTCGCAATCGGCGTGGCGGGAACTCTTGGAGCCCAGTGGCTTTACAAGAAGGCCCTCAAGCCGCTTGGTGGCAAGATCAAGGATGGCATCGAGGCTCACAAGGCTAAGAAGCTGGCCAAGAAGGCGAGCAAGGCGGACAATGGCGAGGACTCTACTGAGGAGTAATCCAAGCACGTTGTGATTCGACGAGCGTTGAGACCTAACAAGGTCTCTTCGCTTTTCATTTTTGGAGGTTGTATGAACGAATATCGATATAGAGGTCCTGTCCGGAACTTGTTTGGTGATATCCGAAAGTCGTCATGGGATTCCGTGACGATGGCTGTTAGCAAAGAGAAGGCGCTGTCAAATCTCTGCTATCGGTATTCGGTCATCAACCATTGCCCGGTTTGGGAAGTCAAGCTAAACCCAAAATACCTCACCATGGTGAGAGAAGGAGTGTAACAATGGCAGAATACCCGAACAATTCGAATGCCGCACGGAATGAGACGCCGGAAAGTCCGAAAAAGGAGATCAATAAGGTCTCTCTATCGGCTCCGGCAAAGACAAAGAAACGTTCTCCATTAAGCAAGATCGGAGACAACATCCTCTCTGATGATCGCGGAAGCATTGGCAGCCATATCTGGAATGACGTGGCCGTTCCGATGTTGAAGGACTTCTTTGCCAATTCTCTGACAGATGCGGTCAATATTATATTCTATGGTTCAACTCGTCGAGGCGACCGGAGACCTGGCGGAACCTATGTCAGTTATCGTACGGACTATGGTTCCTATAGTCGCGATCCCAGACGAGATGATCCCCCTCAGAGAAGAAGTGCCTATGACTTCGATGAGTTCTCGTTCCGAACTCGTCGAGATGCGGAAGGTGTCCTGGACGAACTCGACAACATCCTGAGACGGTATAAGATTGTCTCGGTCGCGGACTTCTATGAAGTAGTCGATCAGACGCCTCCGTTTACGGCACATCGTTATGGCTGGACGGATTTACGGCAGGCAGACATCGCAAGTGGCCGTGATGGCTATTATATTCGTATGCCGAAGCCCGCGCCGTTGGATTAAAGGAGCGACCATGTCATGATCACAACAAAAAAGGAATTCTATAGCGATCCGTCAACATTATATTTGGTGAGATCTCGCATCGAAACGCTCAAGCGTATGGCGGACCGTTACGGACGAATCACCGTGCATGATGTCCAACTGATATTCGGGAAACTCAATGGTGACTGGACAACTTTGGACGCAGTCTCACATGGATGGAACAATACGCGATTCTTCATCCCGGTTTGGCTGAAAGACGGATGGTATGTCGTCATGCCGGATCCTAAGAAATTTTAAGAAAGGGTAAAAGCACAATGAAACTCTCTACAAAGACAATTGCAAATACGGCAAAGTCTGTTTTTTATCGGTCGAAGTTCTTCATTCGGAAGAATTCTCCGCAGATTCTGACGGGCGCCGGTATCGCACTCGGCGTTACATCCACCGTTATGGCCTGTAAGGCAACCCTTAAGGTTACCGAGGTAATGGACGGCCATGAAACCATGAAGCAGAACATCGAAGAGTCCGTCGGCGGTAAGCTGGAAGACGGTGGCACCTATACTCGTGAACTGGCGGATGCGGATCAGAAGATCCTTGTCCGTATCACGGCGTGGAAGGTCGTCAAGCTCTATGCTCCGGCCGTTGGTGTTGGTGCTCTTGGCATCACTTCCATCCTCTATGGCCACAAGATCCTCTCCAAGCGTAATGCATCTCTGGCGGCTGCCTATCAGCTTCTCGATAAGGGATTCAAGGAATACCGTCAGAATGTCCGTGATCGCTATGGTGATGAGGTCGACAAAGAGCTTCGTTACGGCCTCGTGAAAGAGAAGGTTGAAGAGGAGACCGTCGATCCCGAAACTGGCAAGAAGAAGAAAACCAAGAAAGAGGTTACTGTTCTCCCTGATGGTCGTGTTCCCTCGGTCTATGCTCGTATTTTCGATGAGCTCAACAACAATTGGGAGAAGGATTCTGAATTGAATCTCTTCTTCATCAATGGTCAGCTCAACTACTGGAATCATATTCTCCAGACAAAAGGGTATGTATTCCTGAATGAAGTCTATAAGGCTCTCGGATTTGATCCGACGAAGGCCGGTCAGCATGTAGGTTGGTATTACGATGCCAAGAACCCCAAGGCTGACAATTATATCGACTTCGGTATCTATGATGTAAATCGTCGTGGCGCTTCTGAGTTCGTCAACGGTATGGAGCGCAGCGTGATTCTCGACTTCAATGTTCAGGGTCCTATTGATTCTCTGATCGGCGAAGAAATCTAACATAAGGAGGCCCCCGTTATGGGATACATTAGAAAAAGTCTGCGTGAATGGTTCGTATCTGGTTTGGTTGGATTGGCGTTAGGGCTCGTGGTTGGCTCTAGCGCTACCACCATGCATGAGTTGGTGACCTATGAGGAGCCAATACCCGAACCGGTTCCGATGCAGACCGAAGAAGTGACAATGCCCGAAGCCCCTCTCTCAGCAGCCGATTTATATTTGGAAGCGCCAAGATTCGTTGGGCTCGAGAAATACAGTGAGTACGAGATCGAGATGTTGACACGAGTCACGTATGCCGAGGCAGGAAACCAATCGGAATATGGTCAACGTTTGGTCGTCGATACGATACTAAATCGAGTGGACAGCGAACGCTTTGCAGGGGATGATATTTTGTCGATCCTTACAGCAAAGAACCAATTTGACTGTGTCACCACCGGAGCAATCTATTGCTATCCGGAATGGGACTCAATTCGTTGGTTGGTGATTGAAGAATTATGTGATCGGACGAATTCGGACGTTATCGCATTTCGAACTAATCGATACCATAATTGGGCAACGCCAGCCTTTAAAGAAGGCGACCACTATTTCTCGATTTGAGGAGGTAAACGATGAAAAACGTTATTTGGTTCGCTCTCGGTGCCATCGTTGGTGCCGCAGGCGGATATTACTATGCCTATCGTAAGGCAGAAGCTCGTGCTGACGAAGAAATCGACGAGATGCGCGAGTATTATCGCGATAAGATCAATGCAATGGCCGACAAGGAGGAGCAGTCTGACTGTAATCCGGAAAAGGAATCCTCTCCTCTGGAGCATGTCGTGGAACAGCGTAAGTCTGTCGAAGAGGAGATCACTGAGGCTTACGAGAAGCGCCGTGTCAACTACGGCAAATACTTCACGCCTCTCAACGCTCCTCCTCAGGACCGGGGCGATATCGAGCAGGATCCTTATAAGGATAAGGAAATGAACGCTTATGGCGGGATTTATCTCATTGCCCCTGAGGAATTCGGTCGAGAAGACGGATACTCGGAAGTCAGTCTGACCTGGTATGAGGGCGACAAGGTTCTTGCCGATGAAGAGGATGATCCGGTCGACAACATCTCTGAGGCCATCGGTGAGGTCTTCATGGGTCACTTTGGTGATTTCCAGGAGGGCGTCTGTCACGTACGTAACGAGAATACGATGACCGACTATGAGATCACGCTGGATGAGCGTTCTTACGATGCGATCTATCCGGAGCGTCATATTCACGAGCTGGAGGTTGACGAGTAAATGACCAGAGCTGATGCACTGCACGAGCGTTACTTCCAATGGATGTGCGGTCTCGTGATGGGTGATCAGCAGTATTCAAGGAATCTATCGTATGAGAAACTCATGCGTCATTTAGATGCTCGAGCATTCACATGGATCATCCCAATGGATGAATATAGAGCACGACATGGCGTAGATTTGCGGTATGATTTTGGTTATGAAAATCACTATCCGGATCGTACAATAGAGCATTTGCTTGATATTCGAGAGTGTTCTATTCTGGAAATGATGGTAGCCCTCGCCAGAACATGTGAGGAGCGAATTATGGAAGATGACACGGTTGGTAATCGAACCGGTCAATGGTTTTGGAATATGATTGTTTCTCTTGGGCTTGGCTCAATGAGTGATAGCCGATACAATGAGAGAGAAGTCGATCGTATTCTTGATATTTTCCTGAATCGCACTTACGAGGCTAATGGACGAGGAGGACTATTCACAATTGAAGATTGTCCCTACGATCTTCGAGCTGTGGACATCTGGTATCAGATGATGTGGTACCTGAATACGATTTTGTAAAGGAGACATCAACATGGATGAAAAAAAGATGGCCGAAGAATTCGCCAAGATTTGGAAGGCCGTAGGCGAGAACAGCGGTGCGCTTATTGAGACCAATAAGGATCTCAAAAAGTTGGCCGGTTGTCAGACGTCACTCATTCGTCACTACAATCATCATATCGATCTTTTTAACCAGAATGTCGACCTGATGAACCAGAATCTGCGCATGCTTCAAAAGTATGCAAAGCGTCAGAACATCGCTATTCTCGCCGGCATCGGCGGATTCCTGTATCTTTGTAAAAAGATCCAGAAACTGGAGGACGCGACGAAGAAGGAGTAAGGCATGGATTTCTTGATGGTCGCCACCAGATGTCCTAGAGGTGGAGGCATTGAGGTATATCCGAAATTCATCGTCTCGAAATCGAACGATCTGATGATTCGAGGCGGCGCGTTCTATGCAATTTGGGATGAAGAAAAGCGTCTGTGGTCGACTGATGAATATGATGCAGTCCGCTTAATTGATGCCGAACTTGACCAATTTGTCAAGGACAATTATCCCAATACGCCTGGAATCCGGGTTCTTCATCTATGGGATTCGGAAACGCGCATGATCGACCGGTTTCACACATTCTGTCAAAGGGATATGCGAGATTCGTTCCATATGCTCGATGAGAAATTGATATTTGCCAATACCGATGTCAAGAAGCGAGACTATGCATCGAAAAAGCTCCCGTATCCCTTAGAGGATGGTGAATGCCCGAGTTATGACAAACTCATGTCTACTCTGTATGATCCAGAAGAGCGGCATAAGCTCGAATGGGCAATCGGAGCAATTGTATCTGGTGACTCCAAGACAATCCAGAAATTCGAGGTGCTATATGGTCCAGCGGGTAGCGGTAAATCAACCGTTATCAACATCATACAGCAACTATTTGAAGGATACTATGCGGTATTTGATGCGAAAGCATTGGGTAGCGCAAATGCAGCCTTCGCTCTGGAATCATTTAAAACCAATCCGTTGGTGGCCATTCAGCATGATGGCGATTTATCTCGAATCGAAGACAACACTCGACTGAACAGTGTCGTTTCTCACGAACTTATGACAGTGAATGAGAAATTTAAGTCTGCCTATTCGAGTAAATTCAAAGCATTCCTATTCATGGGAACCAATAAACCGGTAAAGATCACAGATGCGAAGTCTGGTCTAATCAGACGACTTATCGACGTATCTCCATCCGGTCGTAAGGTTCCCACACGAGAATACAATCAGCTTGTCAAGCAGGTTGAATTCGAATTGGGTGCTATTGCCACACACTGTTTGAATGTCTATATGGAGTCTCCTGGATATTATGACGGATATGTACCGACCTCCATGCTTGATGAAAGTAATGACTTCTACAACTTTGTTGCGGATTCGTACTTTATATTCAAGAAAGAGCCTTCTACATCCCTCAAACAAGCGTGGGAGATGTATAAGACCTATTGCGAGGAAGCAAAAATGCAATTTCTGCTCAATAAGCGTAACTTCAAGTCGGAGATGAAGAACTATTTCGAAGAGTACTACGATCGAACTGCACCCGAAGGGAAAGAACCGTTTACCTTCTACGGGTTTAAGATCGAGAAATTCGACTCCATCACCACCGCAGAGAAGCCGGAAAAAAAGAAGAAAAACACTGAACCGGACGTATCGTGGTTGAAGTTCCGTGAGCAGCCGTCTATCTTTGACATGGAATGCAAGGATTGCTTGGCGCAGTATGCGAGCGACAATGAGACACCCATGAAAAAGTGGTCAGATGTTCGAGTAACGTTGAAAGATGTCGATACACATCGTCTTCATTATGTGAGGGTACCCATCTATCATATCGTGATCGACTTTGATATTCCGGACCAAGATGGAAAGAAGTGCTTCGAAAAGAATTTGGAAGCCGCCAGTAAGTGGCCTCAGACTTATGCTGAACTCTCTAAGTCTGGAGCCGGAATTCACCTCCATTATATTTATACAGGAGATCCGGAGAAGCTGAGTGCGGTCTATGAGGACCATGTGGAAATTAAGGTATTTTCGGGCCTGAGTAGCTTGCGAAGAAAGTTGACAAAGTGCAACAACCTTCCGATTGCAAGCCTGAGTTCGGGCTTGCCGTTGAAAGGAGATGGTAAAGTGATCAACTTCGAAGGAGTGAAATCAGAGAAGGAACTGAGAACCAAGATCCGCAGAAACCTCAACAAGGAGTATCATGCGGCGACAAAGCCTTCTGTTGATTTCATCTACAAAATCCTGGAAGATGCCTACAATAGCGGACTTCACTATGATGTGACGGATATGCGAAATGCAGTCCTCGTATTCGCGGCCAACAGTACCAATCAGGCGAACTATTGCATCAAGCTGGTCAACAAGATGCGATTTAAGTCTGAAGAACCCTCCAAGCCTGGAGAAGATGGGGACCAGCCGATCGTATTCTACGATGTGGAGGTATTCCCGAATCTCTTTTTGGTGAACTGGAAGGTACAAGGTACAGGCAAGCAAGTTGTCCGCATGATCAACCCAAAGCCAAAAGATATCGAGGAACTCATCAAGTTCAAGTTGGTTGGATTCAACTGCCGTCGTTACGATAACCACATTCTCTATGCTCGTATGATTGGATATTCAAATGAGCAGCTCTATACGCTCTCACAGAGGATTATCAACGGCTCTCCGAATGCGATGTTTGGAGAAGCGTATAATATCTCTTACACGGATGTCTATGACTACTGTGCTAAGAAGCAGAGCTTGAAGAAGTGGGAAATCGAGCTTGGCATTCACCATAAGGAGCTTGGTTTTCCTTGGGACAAACCGGTTCCGGAAGAACTTTGGCCGGAGGTTGCCGCATACTGCGATAACGACGTTATTGCAACGGAAGCGGTCTGGGATCACACGCAAGGCGACTTTGCTGCACGTAAGATCCTGGCACAGATTGCCAAGATGACCGTCAACGATACGACCAATCAGCTCACCACCAGAATTATATTTGGTACAAACAAGCATCCGCAGGACGCCTTCAATTATCGCAATATGGGTGACGTTTCGCAGGTCTATGACGAGTTTGCGGACGTGCCCTTCGTGATGGAGAAGGAATTCGACGACTTCACGGTATTCGACAAGCAGGGTCGGCCGATATTCCCTGGCTACAAATACAAAAACGGGAAATCGAGCTATCGTGATGTCGAGGATGTCGGCGAGGGCGGCCGTGTCTCTGCAAAGCCTGGCATGTATGGGTTTATCGCACTACTTGATATTGCATCCATGCATCCCAGTTCGGCAATTGCAGAAAAGATATTTGGCGAAGTCTATACACAAAGGTTTAAGGATCTGAAAGATGCTCGTGTGGCGATTAAGCATGAGGATTGGGACACCGGTCGAGTCATTCTTGGCGGTGCTCTTGCGCCCTTTATTGATCAGTTGGTTGCGGGCACAGCCGACTTCACGAAGGATGATCTCACGCAAGCTCTGAAGATCGCGATCAACTCTGTGTATGGTCTAACTGCTGCGAACTTCGATAATCCGTTCCACGATCCTCGTAATAAGGACAACATCGTGGCGAAGCGTGGCGCTCTGTTCATGATTAATCTCGAGCATGAGGTAGAGAAGCGTGGCTATACGGTTGCTCATATTAAGACCGATTCGATTAAGATTCCGGATGCGGATCTGCATATTATCGAGTTCGTTCAGCGGTATGGCAAGATGTATGACTATGACTTCGAGCATGAGGCAACCTATGAGCGTATGTGTCTCGTCAACAATGCTGTTTATATTGCTCGCTATGCGACAGTGGAACAGTGTTGCGCACTTTATGGCGAGGATTACGTCATGAGCAAGAAAGATATTTGCAAGGACAATAAGAAGCATCCTGGCCAGTGGACTGCTACTGGCACTCAGTTTGCTGTTCCATATGTCTTCAAAACCCTCTTCACACACGAGGAAATCGTATTTGAGGACATGTGCGAAACAAAGTCTGTGCAAACAGCACTCTATCTGGACTTCAATGAGAATCTGCCGGATGTGAGTCAGTATGAGTTGGTTCGGTCTCTTCGATTCAAGGATCCGGAGAAGTTAACGAGATCGGAGCAGCGTCTACTGGACGAGTTCGCATCTCTTACGGACGAAATGCTTCGTGAGAAGATTGCGGAAGGACACAACTACCAGTTCATTGGTCGTGTTGGTCAATTCACACCGATTAAGGATGGTGCTGGTGGTGCTATCCTTCTTCGTGAAGATGCCAACAAGATGAAGAAGACTGGTGAACAGGAATTCGCCTCCGCTACGGGTGCTGACGGCTATCGATGGATGGAATCTGAGATGGTTAAGGTGAATCACAAAGAGGCAGACATCGATCGAACCTACTACGACTATTTAGTCAGCAATGCTCGCTATGAGATTGCACAGTATGGTGACGTCGAATGGTTTGTCTCGGACGATCCTTATACACCGGAGCGCATTCATCCTTGGGAGACTGCTGAGGACGATGCCAAGATATTCGCCGTAAGGTAGTTCACGCGAAATAAACAACTCCTGTAATGGAGGTGATATGAATGAAATCAATTGTTCTATATGGATTGAAATCAGAGAAGGAAGCCTATCAGTGTACTCGTTACGAGATTCTCGGATGCGAGCGCATGAGCGTGACGGATTTACTGTTCACGGCAGGAGACTTTGCTGACCATTATGGTGTCAACATGGTTTATGCAGTGAACGATCATCACGGTCTGCGTGATCATTATCGGGAATCGATTCGAGAGGGTCACACCGAACAGGATTCCATCGACTTCAAGCTGTACCTGAAGCAAGCGGGCGTTCGTGTCTATTAACCAAATAAGAGAGATCTAGATATTCTAGGTCTCTCAACTTTTGAAATTTTGAAAGGAGATTCGTCATGGTTAACCGTGTCGAAAGAATTCTCGAGATCCCCAATGCGCATATCTTCTATCGCAATTTCTCTGGCGTGGAGAAGAAGTATAATCAGGCCGGCAACCGAAACTTCTGCGTCGAAATCCCGGAAGACGCAATGGTCGACAATACCCCTCTTTACCAGGTTCTTCTGGAAGAGGGTTGGAATGTTCGCCTGATGCCTCCTCGTAATGAGGGTGATGCACCGATGCATTATATTCAGGTGAACGTCAGCTACAAGAACGTTCCTCCGAACATCTGGATGATCGCCGGTCGTCGTAAGACGCGTCTGGATGAGGGCAGTGTCGATTCGCTCGATTATGCCGAGATCAAGACTGTTGATCTGGTGATCAACCCCTACAACTGGGAGCCGGGTCGAGTCAAGGCCTATCTCAAGACGATGTACATCGAGATCGTGCAGGATGCATTTGCGGACAAGTGGGCGGCCCTCGAAGGCCCGGATATGTGAGGAGGTGCTGACGTGGTTTACTATGAAAACAAGTATACCAATCGCATTTTCGATGACAATGCCCTGAAGTTCGCCAAGGAAGTCTATGGAGATCAAGTCGATCAAGACATTGAGTGCGGATATTTACGTAAGCTCGATTCCGAGCCGGACTGCGTAACTCTGATTCGCAGAGCATCCTTCTCTACGGCAGTTCGCCGTTATATGGAACTCAACAATGTCGGCTACAAGGAAGCCCAGGCTGGTGTTCGTAAGATCGTCGATACGATGAGCGGCACCAAAAAGAAGCATAAGCATGCCAAGAAGAACAAGGAGGAAAAGAAGAATGTCTGATCGTAAGTTTGTTCGTAACGCTCTCCGCCTGGAGGCTCGCCACATGGGTGTCAAAGAAAGCGCCTATGTTCGTAAGAGCTGGAATGAGCTCCAGATCGAGAAGATCGGCGCCACGGCTCGTAAGATCCATCAGGCTATCGGCACGGCACCTCGCCGCCTTTGGAAGTCCCGTATTCAGAGCGTTGTTGGGGGCTAATCCCGCGAAATAAACAGCCTCTGTTATGGAAGGAGTTGATATTATGTTGAAATGGTGGATCAAATTCAAGAATGAATGGCTCGATTATATCATACTTGGTATACTCGGACTGGCACTTGTGTGTTGGTTTAACATGGATGCAATTATGCTCGCAACAGGACGTTGAGACCTAGTTTGGTCTCTTCGTTCTTCGCGATTTTTACAACTCCTATAATGGAGGTGAATATATGAAATGGTTAGCTGAGTTTTTAGACAGAGTGGCAGAATTCCTGATAACGGGACTGATCTGTACGATTCTGGCTGGAATGTGGGTTTACGTATTGTTGTATATGTAATCTCGTGGAGGAGAGATCTGGATATTCTAGGTCTCTCCTTTTTATGCTCCCTTAGCTCAGCTGGTTAGAGCAGTCGGCTCATAACCGAACGGTCCCGGGTTCGAATCCCCGAGGGAGCCCCATCCATATTTAAAAAAGGAGGAAAGCATATGGCTGAAAACAAGAAGGAGGTTTACTTCAATTACTTTTGCTGTAGTTGCAAGTATGCTCCGAGAAAGGAATCGAAAGATCCCTGCAACGATTGTCTGAACCAGCCCTGGAACACGGACAGTCACAAACCGGTCAATTATGAGGAGGCAAAGTAATGGAAACCGATTATCTGTCTTATCCGCACCGTTGCCGTAACTGTGAGTATGCCAATGAGCTCAAGAACTACAAAGCCGGCATCACAACCTATAAGTGCGAGAAAACGGGACTTATTGTCGAAGGAAGTCGAATCCCGGAATGCTATGCATGCACATTCTTTAAGGAGCGAGCCGTATGAAAGCAAAGGAATATTACGAGAAGTATCAGGGCATTATTGTTGCTGATCTAAAAGGCAAGAAAGTCGAAAAGATTCAGGAACTGGTGGCGGAGCTCTATAACGAGACGATCCAGCTGATTGGGAATTCGAAGTCACATGCTGATTCGGCGGTCATTGGAATTTGCAAGCAGCAGTGCCAGAAATTCGATCGCATCGCGGAACTGTTTGAACGCGATTACGGACGTCGGATTCTGAAAAAAGGCGGTTTTAACACCACCCTTATGAAGCGAATTCCCGAATTGGAGGGTAGGCTATGATCATTCGAGCAATTAGGATCAACGACGATGGATTCTGCGCCAATTGCCCGTATCAGCTCGAGAAAGCATCAGAGTCTTCGTGTATTCCGCCTAGTCGATCCACATGCATTTCCTGTCGCATGAAGGAGAAAGACCCTCGAATCATCCTTTCTGCATTCGGAGTTGCTTCATATCTAGGCAGTAAGTATCTTGTGTGTTGCGATAATGCCGGTTATATCAGCTACGAACTCCCCGAAAATCTTCGAGTGATGGTCGTCGAAAAATGACTTCCGAAATTTGGAAACGCATTCCTAATTATATTGGCTATGAAGCTAGTAATTTCGGAAATATTAGATCTTTTCGAAATCCAAACGGTAAACTGGATTCTATTCCGCACTTGATAAAACCTCGTCCTGGAAAAGATGGATATCTAGAGGTTCATATTGCGGATAAGATTGGCGGTATTCAAAAAAGAATCCCTGTTCATAGACTCATTGCTTTGACTTTTTATCCAGATCATCCTGATAATTATGTCGTGAACCATATTAATGGAAACAATATTGATAATCGATCAGAAAATTTAGAATGGGTATCACCGAAGTTAAACAGTACTATGGCAAAAATGATGGATCTTTATAATACTGCACCGGTTGAAATTGTTGAATTGAATGAACGCTTTAATAGCCTTGTCGAATGCGCTAAATATCTCAAATGTCATCCAACTAGTATCAGTCATGCTTTATCGGAAGGAATCACTATCAAAGGCTACCATGTTCGACGTTTAGAAGAAAAGCATGATATTGATTTTTTAAAAGATTATCAAAAAAAAGCAGTTGATCAAATGTTTAATGGATGCATATTAAATGGCGGAGTTGGGAGTGGTAAAAGCAGGACATCATTATATTATTACTATAAAGTATGTGGTGGAAAAGGAAATCCAAAACGAGACCGAATGACTAACCCATTAGATTTATATATTATCACAACTGCAAAAAAAAGAGATAGTTTAGAATGGGAATCGGAATTCCCTTACTATTTGATATCTAATGATCCTAGTTGCACACCATATCGTAATAAAATAACAGTTGATTCCTGGAATAACATACACAAGTATGAGGAAGTTCACGATGCGTTCTTTATATTTGATGAGCAGCGATTGGTAGGAACTGGAGCTTGGACGAAGTCATTTCAAAAAATTGTAAAAAAAAATCAATGGATATTGCTTACTGCCACTAGCGGAGATCAATGGACAGACTATGCTCAGGTGTTTATTGCCAATGGATATTTCCGGAATATTACAGAATTTCGGAATAATCATGTGGTCTATAATCACCATGTTGACTTTCCGCAGATCGATCGCTATGTGAACGAAGGTCGACTCATTCGACTTCGGAACCATTTACTCATTCCAATGGATTTTGAACGCGAAACCGTACGTCATAACCAAGATATTCACGTCTCCTATGACGCGGTCGCGTACCATGATATTTGGAAAAACCGTTGGAATTATGAGAAAAATGAGCCGATGAAGTCTGCTTCGGAAGTCTGTTTTGCAGTGCGGAAGCTTGTAAACTCTGATGTATCCCGTCAAATTGCGGTATTGGAGCTCTTTGAGGATCATCCGCGAATGATTATCTTCTACAGCTACGATTACGAGCTTGATATTCTGAAAGGACTATTTGAAAATGTGGAGTCTTGTGATACCGCTGAATGGAACGGGCATAAGCACCAGCCCATACCAGAAAGTAGTTCCTGGGTCTACTTGGTACAATATACTGCTGGATGCGAAGGTTGGAACTGTATCAAGACGGACACAATTGTATTCTACTCTCAAACCTACTCTTATAAAGTTCTCGAACAGGCGAGAGGTCGGATTGACCGACTCAACACACCTTTCCGGGACCTCTATTACTATCACCTTAAATCCAGAGCTGGAATTGATTTAGCAATTTCCCAAGCTCTAGCGAAAAAGAAGACCTTTAACGAAGGTCAGTTCTTTGAAAGGAGAACAAAAAATGCTTTATAACTTCATTCAAATCCTAATTTTTATAGTGGCGCTATGCTGTCTTATGTCCATTATTTTCCGAATGTCGAACGATGATGCTCTGGTATCTTTGGTGTTCGGATTTACAGGATTTATTTTATCCATTATAACCTTCGTACTCACGATCGTTTGGGCAGGAGGTTGGGTTGGATGAATCAGCTTATTGTCAATATTGTCGTCGCCATTCTGGGCATGGCAATCGGATTCATTGTTTGCTCTAAGGTGGTTGCACGCGGCCTATTCCAGAAATTCTATTCGGGATTCCTGAATGTGACGATGGACCCTGAGGACGGGCAAGTTTATATGTCACTCGGACTGGACAAGCATCCAAAAGATATTTGCAAATCCAAATTCGCTCTCTTCTGCATTAATCAAATTGACCCTTCCAAAGAGGACACGCAAAATAAACAAACTCCTTAATGGAGGTAACTCTAATATTTGAAAGGAGAGAAATTATGGAAGACAAACGTAATTTGCTGGAGGATCAGATCGAGGCACATCTGAAGAAGATGAAAACCTTGGAGCCCGGAAGCTCAGAGATGGGAAAGGCAACAAATGAGCTTGATACTCTGTACAAGCTGGCTCAGGAGGCGGACTCCGATAGGAGAAAGGCTCTTGCAGAAGATGAAGAGGTCGTTCGGAATGAACGCCGATTCGAATTCGAGCAGGAGAAGTTCGCATATCAGAAGAAGCAGGACCGAGTCAAGTCTGGCATTGAGATCGGCACATTGTTGCTCGGAACCGGAACGAGCATCTGGGCATTCGTGAAGGGCATGAAGTTCGAAATGGATGGTGTCTTCAAGACGACCACAGTTAAGAACGTGTTCAACAAAATTCTGAAGTTCAAGTAACCAAGTTACAACCGAAGGGGATAGACCAAACAAGGTCTATTCCTTTTCTGGTTGGATTGCGGTTGGATATTTTAAAGGAGGTTTTTGAAAAAATGTTTGGATGGTGCTATGGGTTCTCACTCAGTAATGATGTTCTGCCTATCACAAAACCGAATCTCATCACTGGTGAAGGACGAGCTCGTTTTCGCGGACCAGACAAAGTCGAAGCAAATCATAAGAAGCATCTTCGCAAGAAGACAAAAATGGCTAAGACATCGAAAAGGAGGAATCGGGCATGAAAGTTGTATTTCGTCCATGCTGCAATAACTGCGGCTATGAATTTCAAGAATTACATGGCGTGACATTCCAAGATGGATCTTGTCGCAACACAGTGTTTGAGCCATCGCATTGCCCGAAATGCCATGAGCCAATTGAGGGGATTATATATTTCACAGAATATAACGATGGGCTCATCTTCAACTATTCAAAGTCATTTAGTGATCAGTATGCGAAGGGGTTAAATCTATGAAAGGAGAATTCAGATGCTGATAATCGAAAATGACACGGACAAGAAAAGGTGTATGTCCTGTTATGGCGATCATACGTTCGTTCTAACCAAGGAAGAAGTTTTGGCACTTCTTAAAGGAAAAGTACTTGGAGATCCGGGTTTCCATGAATATGGGACCTTTATCAGAATGGAAAAGGAGGAATAGGACATGACCATAATCTATCGTCCACATTGTGGGAACTGTGGATATACATTTGAGAAGCTTCATGGAACGACAGCAAAAGAACCACCCTTTGGTCCAGAGTTTGATCCACCTTATTGCCCACAATGCAAGGAACCTATTAAGAATATTCTCTATTTTGTGAGTCATCGTGACAAAGAGTCCTTCGATTATAGTAAGGAATCTGCTGATAATTACGCAAAGGAGCTCGAAAAGAACCATGAAACACGATAAAATCATTCTTTTAGTCGGTCGTTCCGGCTCAGGCAAGTCTACGGTGGCGGATATTCTCAGTCGCCAGTACGGACGGTCCATACTTCCGTCCTACACAACGCGTCCGAAACGCTTTGAGCGGGAAGAAGGCCACATTTTCGTCAACAACATGTTCTACGAGAAGGTCTCTCGCTCGAGAGATATTGTGGCGTACACTTACTTCGATAAACATCACTACTGGGCGACAACCCAGCAGGTCAATGAGAATGATATTTACATTATTGATCCGGATGGTGTCGCGTTCTTCCGCTCTCATTACTTTGGGCCAAAGCAAGTCGTTGTTATCTGGTTGGATTGCGGTTGGATTTCTGCAGCGCAACGTATGACCAAGCAAGGTCGCTCTCAGGATGAGATCGATAGGCGGATCGTGAACGATAGCAGTGCATTCTTTGATCCGGCACTCGTCGCCCCGAATATAATCCTTCACACCGAAAATCATTCTCCGGAAGAGATTGCCAAGGAAATCGAGGGGGTTCTTGAGACATGATCAAACTGGATATTCATGACTATTGCAATGACTGCGATGGGTTTGAGCCAGTCTTCACGCCTGGCGACAAACTCTATCATGACTGCAATACGGAACCGATTCGGACGGATGGAATTGTCCGTTGTCGCTATCACAAACGTTGTGCTTCCATTGAGAAGTACCTGACCAAGAAATTGCCATGTCAGTCTTAACATTTATTCCTTGTGTGACGCCATTTGTAGAGTGTCGCAATTGCGATAATTTCGCACCGATTGTTCGTATGTGTCTGGTGGACAGCGGATTGGATTGCTCGCATCCCTGTCGATCTCGCTATATGTTCATGGAATGCCGAAACAAACAGCAGTGCCGGACGGCTATGGAAGGAGAATTCCATGACGAAAATGAAGAGTAAACCGATAAAATGTAAAGGAGAAAAGAAATGATGGATAATGCTACGTTCAGAGCAAATATGAATGCCGTACCTGTAGCCGAGGGCAATGTGCTGACCCAGGCTAACCAGGACAAGGAACCCGGAATTCACGACCTTCTCGCTCATCTGAGTGATCTCGCGAAAGAGAATCGAAGCCTCAGCTATCAGATTCGAGATAATCTCTTTGGCCTGATTCCGACCGATGGAAATTCTTGCGAAAAGACAATCGGTTGTGCAAAGGACGCTATTGAGGATAGCATTGAGCGATTTGCCGGAGCGAATGACATTCTTCGTTATATCGTTGATCATCTGTAAAGGAGAAAGAACATGATCTTTTGGTTAGTTTTATTATCAATCGTCGTTTTCCTTGGGCTGGCTGTTTATATGGAAAAACGTTTCGGTGATTATTCATGGCTGTTTCTCGTGATCGCGTTTCTAAGTTTCCTTGTCTCCATTATAATGTTGATTGTCATCATTGTCAACAACACCAACGTCGACGCATATGTCGCGGAGAATCAGATGCGATATGAGATGCTGGTGTATCAGTATGAAAATGATATTTACGACAACGACAATGATCTTGGTAAGCGTGATCTGATGGAAGATATTCAGAAATGGAATGAAGATCTTGCATATCGTCGTAAGGCACAGGATGATTTCTGGGTCGGTATCTTCTACCCAAATGTTCATGACCAATTTGAATTCATCGAATTGAAGTAAAGGAGGAGGAACGTTAAATGACTGGGCCCGAACGAGACAAACTCATCGAGGAGAATCTAAATCTTGTTTGGCATACCATGCGAACTTATTATCCCAATCGATTCACTCCAGATAACGAGCAAGACTTCTTCCAAATTGGATGCCTTGGCCTTATTCAAGCCGCTTCTACGTACGATGAGCATCCTGATTTGGCATTTAGTACGTATGCCGTTAACACGATCCGGAGTCATATCAATCACCAATTCCTCTATCTCAATCGAAAACAGCGAAGTGGTATGGCTGTCGTTCCGATCGATGATCCGCAACACAAAGGCAAAGAAAATGCAACATATCTGCAAACAATTCCCGATAATCATTATCGGCCCGATCAAGGTTGGTATGATGATTTATCGCAATTTGAAGCCACGCTAACTCCCAATCAGCAGAAAACATTTGCAAAGATGCTAGAAGGGAAAGGTAATGTTCAGATTGCAAAAGAAGAGGGTTGCAATACGTCATGTATCACGGAACGAATCGATCGCATTCGACTTCTCTTCTCTCGCTACTATGATATTCCTGAATACTATCGAGGGAAGAAAGAATTTCGGCCCAGAGGACGGCCGAGAAAGGACAAGAAACATGGGGCTCACTAATCTTGATACGGCTCTCTTAGATATGATCCCAAGTGACTGCAAACTCTGTGCCGAACGAAGCTTCGGGTATATCTATTTGACTCTTCGTAAAGGGGATCGAACACAAGCAGTTCGGATTCGTTCCGATGAGAGACCGACGGACGAAAACTTAAAAGCCGCCATTGCATTTATGGTGGAAGAAATGAAAAGAGAGGAATAACCATGTGTAAAAACTGTGTTCACGAAACCGTATGTCGATACAAGACGGAGTTCGAGAATCTGAAAAATGATATCGCCGCCGCCACTCCAGTCTGGGCTCCGCATCGCTATACTATCACGATCGAGTGCAAGAATTTCCGTAAAGGGACTATCGTGCAGAGGCCGGCTATTGACTACACTAAACTTTCCGGAGGTAATGGATTAAGGAATCCTGTAGAAAAGGAGGAAACACGATGAAAAACTTTATTACTCGTTTCAAGAAAGCCTGGGCCGCCTTTGTTCGAACTTGGAAATTCGAAAAAGATGTTGGTGGGATGACGAAACGCGTTCGCGAAGAAGTGGAATATGCCATTGAATGTGAGCGAAACAGTGCCATCGAAGAAAACGACTATTCCTTCTTGGATTACGTTGTCGAATGCTATCGCTCTGCTTTGCGAGCCTATGAAACCATGGCAGCGGATGGGCATTCGGGTATGAGCTGGGGGTTGACGCGTCAGATATTCAATCGTTTAGCCGAAGGAAAACCTTTGAAAGGGCTGAATTCTTATCCGGATCGTCCAGAAGAATGGGGAGAGCGAAGCCATTGGACAGTTGACGACTGTGCCGTGCTTAGCAACATTCGATATCCGGCTCTTAGTTATCGAGTAAATGCAAGCGGCAAAGCAATCTATCATGATACCGATCGCTGGGTATTTGAGGCACCCGATTGTCCGAATATTCCTTGGCACAACGGTTTTCTCTCAAACTACTTGGATGAGAAGTTCCCCATTCAGTTCCCATATAACCCCATTACAATTCATGTCCGCGTCGAGGAGATTCTGACCGACCCCGCACATGGCGATTATGACGCGCAGCATATCATCGACTTTGCGGACCCGGAAACCGGCAGAAAGGTTTGTGTAAATGCCTATTTCGAAGAGGTCGATGGTAAGTGGCAGGAGATTGGTAAGAAAAAGTGGTATGCCCTGCGGAAAAAGCATGGTGAACGTCTTGCTGCGATCTTAAGGGCAAAGGAGGAGTAAGGTGGACGTTATCTTAATCATGTTCGGGATTATTCTCGGTGTGGGTCTCTTAACGATCGTTGGTTGCTTCTTTTACTATTATGAGGAAGACCAGAAACTAGATCGTGAGATCGAGCATAATTTAGCTTATCTTAAAAATCTCCGAGCAGAAAAATGGTGCCTCGATGCCATCGATCGAGCATTAGACGATGCTCTATTTTGGAATGATCTCTCTTTAATTTATATAGAAGCCGGATTATTCTACGAGGGTCGGAAATACTACAGCATGGCCTATGATATTTTAGAGGGTATTACTGGTCGGTCCAATAAGCCGGTCAATTATATTTCTCGAGGATCTAAACCTAATTGAACTGGTGGTAGATATCTAAGATGGGTAAAACCCATAACAGATATTTGAAAGGAGTAACAATGGAAACTAGAATTGAAAATTGGAACGGGTATGATATTCGTTTCGTGAATCTCGATGGGGACTGGTATGCGGTTCTCAAAGATATTTGCGATGTACTTGGTCTTCGCACCGATAAAGTCGCTACTCGCATTCCTCCTGAGTGTATGGAGCGAATTGCAGTGACATCTGACCCCCTTTCAAAGGTGGATAGATATGAGTTGGATCATGTAAAGACGATTACTCGTCAAATGATTGGTCAAGATATCGGGCGTCGTCCAGGACAAAACCTTACCAGACATATGCTCGTTATCAACGAGTCCGGTATCTACGAAGCGCTCTTCGCTTCTCGCAAGCTGGAGGCTCGTAAATTCAGACAGTGGACTGCTGGCGTTCTGGGGAAGCTTCGGAAGACCGTTGGTCTGGAGGGCTATGAAGTGCTGAGAATGACTGATCCGGACGTGCAGTCCCAGATCGATTATATTCTCGATTCTCTTTACTACGATGAAGAGACCGGGAAGGTTATGCGGTCTGTCACGGTTGCCGGCGGTGATGTCGAGCAGGAGGAATTCCTATGACAAGGAAAGAGTGGATGGAAAAGAATCTTCCGGCATACATTAATGATCATGCCAATGGTGGCGTGATTGGTTGTCCTACGAGTTATCGTGAGCTCATAAAAATTGATCCAGGTGTCCTTACCAATAAGCCATGCAAAGGATGCCATGAAATGAGTGCGTTTGTGTGTGGATTATGCTGGAATATAGAGCTGAATGTTAAGGAAGAAAGGAAAGAGACAATGACTCGTCGAGAATTTGTAATCCAAAACTACGGCAAAGAGGTTGCAAACGTCACTATCCCCTGCGGAATTCATGGTTGTCCTGGTCACTATCCGAAGCTTGTCGCACTTGATCCTTCGTGTAACGCATTATGTGTTGGACAACCAAGCTGCAAAGACAACGGCCTCACTTGTATGGGCTGTTGGGATACCCCGATTCCCCAGAAGCTGAACGATGAAGTTCCTATGCCGGTCGTTGGCGGACAGTTTTGGACATTTGTTCGAGTGAATTTTTCTCCAAATACCGATCTCTTTGTGGTCGGGAATTTCGTCATCATCGCATTGATGAAAGCCAATGCTGAAATCAGAGTGGTTGCAAGAGATAGGACTTTGAATCTGGAGTATATCTTCTTCTACGATCCGGAAAAGAAGTCCATTCGAAAAATTCCGAGAGATCAGGCTCTCGAAAAGGGGTATCCCGAAATCGATTTCACGATTTACTGGGACGAGGAATCTATGAATAAAGCAAAACGCAGAATCGTTACAGACCGCGAATATACAAATCAGTATATTCTGCTGAAGAAAGGAGAATAACGATGACTCGTCGTGAATTTGTAATCAAGAACTATGGTGAGAATGTTGTGGATGATGGCGTCTTCGGCGGAATCCAGGGCTGTCCTGGTCACTATAAGAAGCTTGTTGACATCGATAAGTCCATTACTTCGGGGACAGCCTATGGTGCCTGCATCATGAAGCCTGGTCAGCTTACCAATGAAGTATGCACTAAGTGCTGGAATCAAGAAATTCCGGGAATGAAGAAAACCCATCCGCAGGGATTCCGACTGGAAAAGGTGGAGAAAGCAGTGAAAGAAGCTGACCTTTCCATCAAAGAAGTCATTGATCGAGCCACTTGCGACTGCGATACCTGCGCTCATCAGGATGTTTGTCGGTTTGAATGTCAATTCCGTGGGATGACGAAAGAGATGTATAAGCACTGCATCGAGGAGACGGCGCGGTACAATATCCCGGAACTCGGAATTCAGATGCGGCCGCTTCATTGTAAGCGGTATGAGCCATCACCGGCTATCGAAGAACTGAATACTGCGGTATTCCATCTGAAAGCGCAGCACCTTACCGACGAGATGGTTCGAAAGATCTTCGACGAGGAGAACAAGCAATGGACATTATGAGTCGCGTATTCCTCGTCAATGAGGTGCGTTTATATCCTCCTTCTGAACGACGGAAACTCATTTACGTCCATTCCAAACTGGTTACTCGTATTGAGGCTGACTTTACTCACGAGTGTAAGATATTTGTTGCTGGAATGGATGAGGAGTGTCGATTTGCCTGGGACTCAAGTGCTCATCAATATCGGATGATCGACAAATGGAATCAGTTTAGCATGATCCCGGTATTCCAAAGCTATGCGGAAGCTCGTAACTGGGCGGAAGCACGAATGAAGGAAGCCATTGCTGAGGGCTACATCGTGGCATTCCCAGAACGCAAGACAACCAAGAAACAGTCAAATCCACCAACGTGGAATCGAAAGGAGTAACGTTATGGACATGATGGAGTACCGGCATAAAGCGATGGCCTATTTAGGCCCGCTTCCGGCCTTCTCAACGCTTGCTGGTGAAGAGGAGATCTATGGCGTCACTTCGGAAGGCGCTCCGGTTAAAGTGTGCTCTAAGAGGCTTCTAGAGGCCGTTATGGGGCTTAACGGAGAGGCTGGAGAATGCCAGGAAATCGTCAAAAAGGCTATGTTCCATGGTCACGAACTCGACATCGAGGCTCTTTTATTGGAGGCGGGCGACGTCCTCTGGTATCTCACCGAGCTCTGCAATGAACTCGGGATCAGTGTAGACACCATCGCTAAACTCAATCTGCAGAAACTGAAAAATCGATATCCGGACGGCTTCACCCATGAGGCCAGCCGTGAAAGAAAGGAGTAACATATGATCACTTTATTATTAGTCATCGCTCTGGGCTTTGTCCTATTGGCGGAATTCATAGACGGTTCCACGAACAAATTCGGTTTTCTCGCCGTTGTTCCTGGCGTTCTAGGTGCCATCTTCGCCGTTGTATTTGGCATCTGGACCCTTTGGAATATCGTCACCGTCGCTTCCGGATTCGGCATCCAAGAGAAAATCGAAATCTACGAAAACCAGAATGCACAAATCGAGCAGTCCATTGACGCGGCGGTCAAGGCCTATTGCGAGTATGAGCAAATCACTTATGTACAGATGTCGGATGGCGCCGTTGCGCTTGTTGCGGCTGCTTATCCCGAGCTTGCTAGTAGTGAGCTCGTCAAAACTCAAATGGAGGTTTGGACATCCAATTCCCATGAACTGAAAAAAATGAAGTCCAAGCTTGTTGATTTCAATAAAGCTCGCTATTTCTTATACTTCGGAGGTGAGTTAAGTTGACTTATTGGCACGTTGAAATTACATTAGAAGGCGATAGGCGTTATGCTGCCGATATGCCGAAAACGAGTCCTGATCAGCAGGTGACAAATGTTATTCAGCAGATCTGTGGGGTTCCCTATCCAGTATTTGAGGACTCAGAAAATGAATACACGGTCATCAATACAAAGAAAATCATCCATATGCATATCAAGGAGGTAACCGAATGATCAAATACTTCTTAATTGGCAATCTGATCCTCTCCTTTTTATGCATTGCATACCATTTCGACCAATTTGCGAACTCCGACGAGAAGACTGAGCCGATTTATTACGAGAAATTACTCCTTGAAATGGGCTTCTTCTTCAATGGTCTCGTCATTTTGGTCGTTTCCCTTCTCTTTGGTTGGATTTAACAGCCCATATTTTTGATATTTTGGAGGTTTTATCATGAAAGATTTCATCTGTTTGCTGCTGTTTGGTCCCTTCTGGCTGATCTACAAGCTCTGTCGGTGGCTTGGGAGACACTGATATGAACAAATTTCAGAAAAAAGAGTCGAAAGCCGTCCGTAGAATCATAAATAATTCATTTGAAAAACGTAGGGAACGGACGTTTCGCATCTTAAAAGCAGAGGCTCGATATATTATATTGGGTAAAAGGTTTAACGAAAAGACAATCGAAACGCAGTATTTCAAGAAAATTCGTCGCCAATATCGTAAAGAGGTGAAAAAATGAATAAATTTCAGAGAAAAGAGTCTCGAGACATCCATAGAATGATTGCATATTATCCAATTCGATATCAAATGGATGCAAAATACAAAATTGTAAGGCGAAATTTTCGAAAAATGGCTCGCCTCTTGACGAAAAGAAACCAAAAAGCGCATAAAGAGGCCCTGTCGAAGGCCGTAAATGACTATGTGCGCCAGGATTTATTCAATACCGTCTGCGTTGCTCAGTCAATCGAGGTGAAAAATGAATAAATTTCAGAGAAGAGAGTCACGAATGATTAAACGGATGCATAATGACATTGATTTGATCGGAATGCCGTTCAATTTTGATCACTATAAGGCTTTTCGTCGTGGTCTTCGAAAAACGACTCGAATGCTCCTTAAAGCGAACAAGGAAGCCTATAAAAATGCGATTACAGGCATAGATTTGGCAAATGGAAGTGACCAAACGGCTTATATTCGCCAAGATTTATCCAATGCCATCTGCATTACCAAGCCAATCGAGGTGAAAAATGAGTAAATTTGGAGATAATTTGGCTCGGCGACGAGAAGAAAGAGGGATGACACAGCGTGAATTGGCCGAGATTTCTGGCGTTCCGAAGGGCTCCATTGGCAATTATGAGGCCGGACATTACCTCCCACGGATCGGAAATATCCTGAAACTTGCGAAGGTTTTAGGGAAAGAGATCGTTGTGAAGGAGGACAATAGTGATTAGTTCGAAAGACTTTGGTCAACTGATTTGCAGTCGTCGAATGAAGCTGGGCTGGTCTCAGGCAAAGCTCGCGGAACGGTTGGTGGTAAGTGCTCGCGCTCTTCGAAATTGGGAGCATGGAATCACCATTCCAAATTTCTTTGATGGACTTCGTTGCTGTCGAGTGCTGGGGATTGATCCGACGGATTTGATGACTCGTCGGTGAGTAGAGAAAAGAGGGGGACGCTGAGAAATCACGCCCTCTTCTTTTTTGCCGATTTTTAGTACTGTTGAGAAGCTGTTTGTCAACTGATTTTAGGCCGTTTCGGGACTGTTTGTGGACTGTTTAGAAGCCGTTTATAGACTGTTTCGGACGGCATGATCATGCCTAAAATATGCGGAACAACTATTCCGAAATTTAAGGAACAACTATTCCTCTATTTTAAGCTGTTTTTTCTCTCAAAAGTTGAAAAATCGTTCCAGCGAAAAAAGTGGCCATTTTTGAGGAATAGTTGTGCCTTAAAAATAGGAATAGTTTGCCCCGACTTTTTTGTCGAGCGAATGTCTAAAAAACCCAGTAATATCAGGGGTTTCGGGGTTTTTTGCATGCGGAAACTTCGTTCCGAAAAGTTTAAATTTTAATTTTTTTTTCAATTACACGTAGGAGTTTTAAACATATATAGTAATATAGGCGAAAAAATATTTTTTAAACTTTTAGGAACGATGATTCCGCATAGTTTTTGTTGATATTTTGGTCAAAAGAAAGCGGAAGGATCTTTCCGCGCGAAAAAAACATAGTATTTAATGGGGGGAGAAGGGAAATGTGTCCGATTTAAGTAAGACACACACCATTCAGACTCTTTAAAGTTTTAAGAGAGGAGGAACTCACTTGGTAAAGGAAAGAGACTTTCAAGCAAAACTGATCAAGGAAATCATGACTCGGTTTCCTGGAGCACTTGCTTTCAAGGTCGAAACCTACATACAAGGATTTCCTGATCTCTTAGTTCTTTACGGCAAGCATTGGGCAGCGCTCGAGTGTAAAAGAGGGGCACGCGCAGCGCACCGTCCGAATCAGGACTATTGGGTGGCCTTTCTCAATAAGATGTCCTTTGCGGCCTTTATCTCACCGGAGAACAAAGAGGAGGTACTGCATGATCTTCAACGATCATTCAAAACTCGTAGGACAGCACGCATTCCTCGGAGCAAGCAAGTATCATTGGCTCAACTACAATGACGAAAAGCTAGCTAATAGTTTTTTCAACTATCGCGCTTCCGAAGAAGGTACTAAGCTTCATGAGTTTGCGGCGCTGTGTATTAAGCTAAATCAAAAGTTGGCGAGATCAAAGAAAACTTTGAATCTTTATGTCAACGACGCTATTGGATTCCGGATGACACCAGAGCAGGTTCTGTACTATTCGGAATATTGCTTTGGGACCGCAGATGCTATTTCGTTTCGTGATGACTTTCTAAGAATTCACGATTTGAAAACCGGTGTTACTCCGACTCATATGGAACAGCTTATGATATATGCTGCTCTTTTCTGTTTGGAGTATGACGTGAGTCCGTTTGATATCGGAATAGAACTTCGAATCTATCAGAATGACGACTGCCGAATTTGTGTACCCGATCCAAATGATATTCGCGCAATCATGAATCTCATCGTGAGGTTTGACAAGCAACTTCGAAAACTTGATAAACAAGGAGGCTAACCATGGATATTTATGATCCCGTTCTCGGAGATCCTATTCTTGACGGGGATGCCTCCATTGAGGCGGAAATTTTAGCCCATTATGGCGTTAAACGAAGATCTGGGCGCTATAAATGGGGTTCTGGTGAAATTCCTTATCAGCATGAACCCTGGTTTCAGGGAACAGCGGATGCTATGCTGGCTCGTGGTGAAAAGCCTACTATTCTGGATGCTGAGAAAGCATTTCTGAAGCGTGTGGATGAACTTCGAGCAAAAGGATGGGATCCGTCTGGCGAGAATATTCGCAAAGAGTTCAATATGAGCTCTACCGACTATCGTGCTTTCTATCAGCTCTCTCAGCATGAGCAACGTCGAGCAGAAGCCGAACGAGCGAAACAACTTCGAGCAGAAGGCAAGTCTCTCCAAGAGATCACGGATATTATGGGTTACAAGAATGACTCATCGATCCGTACTCTGTTGGATGAGAAAGTTGGTGCTCGTGCGAATCAGGCCATCAGCACGGCTGAAGTTCTGAAAGAAGAACTTAAGTCAAAGCCCTATTTGGATGTTGGTGCTGGCGTTGAACGAGAACTCGGCGTTTCGGCTGGTAAGTTGAATGAAGCCCTTACTATGCTGGAGCTTGAAGGATATGAAGTTCACGGTGTGGGCGTTCCTCAGGTAACAAACCCCGGCAAACAAACAATCATGAAGGTTCTTTGCGAGCCTGGAACTACACTTGGCGATGTCTATAGGAATCGTGATGATATTCAGCAAGTAAAAGATTACCATTCGGAAGATGGCGGATTCAATTACTTCAAGCGTGAGTATCCGGCAAGCATCGCATCCGATCGAATCAAGATCAATTATGGCGATCAAGGCGGCACATCGAAAGATGGTGTCATTGAGATTCGTCCTGGTGTAGAAGATTTGAATCTGGGGCAGTCTCATTATGCTCAGGTTCGTATCATGGTTGATGGAACCCACTATCTGAAAGGCATGGCAATGTATTCGGATAATATTCCGGATGGCTACGACATTGTCTTTAACACCAACAAGAGCTCCAACAAAAGTAAGATGGACGTGCTTAAAAAGATTCAGGATGATCCTGACAATCCTTTTGGTGCAACCATCAAAGCCAACGGTCAGTCTCATTACATCGGGAAAGATGGTAAAGATCATCTCTCTGCGATTAATAAACTGAAAGAAGAAGGAGATTGGCAAGATCAATCGATCAACTTATCTTCTCAGTTTCTTTCCAAACAGCCGATGTCTTTGATTAAGAGACAGCTTAATCTTACTTATGCTGATCTTGAGGATCAGTATCAAGAAATCATGGATTATACGAATCCTACGATTAAGAGAAAGCTTCTTCTCGATTTTGCAAATTCTTGTGACTCTGCTGCTATACATCTGAAGGCAGCTGCTCTTCCGAGACAGAAGAACCAAGTCCTCTTGCCGATTGATGAACTCAAAGACAATGAGATCTACGCTCCGAACTATAAGAATGGCGAACGCGTTGTGCTGATTCGTTATCCTCATGGCGGAACATTCGAGATCCCTGAGCTGGTCGTTAACAATAAGAACCCCGCTGCTAAGAAAGCATTGGGTAATGCAATCGATGCCGTAGGCATTAACTCCAAGGTCGCAGAACGTTTATCGGGCGCAGACTTCGATGGCGATACTGCAACGGTCATTCCTGTCAACGATAAAGTCAAAGTTAAGACAAGTCGTCCACTTAAGGAATTGGAAGGCTTCGATCCTAAGGCTGCTTATTCGACAGAAGGCAAGACCGGCGTTAGGTTGATGAAAGAATCCGAGAAGCAAAATCAAATGGGTACTGTTTCTAACCTAATCACGGACATGACTCTGAAGAATGCTCCTCCTGAAGAGATTGCTATGGCTGTCAAGCATAGTATGGTAGTCATTGATGCAGTCAAGCATAAGCTAGACTACAAGCAGTCTGAGAAGGACAATCATATTGATGAACTCAAGCAGAAGTGGCAAGTTCGGTATGACGAGAATGGTGAACTTAAGGCAGGCGGAGCTTCTACGCTTCTTTCTCGTCGTAAGCAAACGGTTCGCGTGCCTGAGCGTAGAGGTTCTGGTCGTATTAATCCTGAGACTGGTGAAGTCGAGTACAAAGAGTCTGGTCGTACTTACTACGACAAAAAGAGTGGAAAGATCGTTCCGGCTATGACAAAAGTGTCGCAGACTCTTTATACTAAGGATGTGAACGACCTCTCGTCGGGTACCCCCCAGGAAAACGCCTATGCGGACTACGCCAACAAAGTAAAGGCCCTAGGCAATCGAGCTCGACTTTCGTATCTGTCTACAGAAAAGCTTGAGCGTTCTCCTGAAGCTGCTAAAAAGTATACTTCTGAAGTGCAGAGCCTTAATGACAAGATCGATAAGGCTGCCCGTAACGCCCCTAAAGAGAGGCAAGCTCAAATCAATGCCAATGCTGTTGTGAAGGCAAAGGTTGAGGCTAATCCCGAGCTCTATACGGAGAAAAAGGCATATAAGAAGCTTAAGCAGAATTCGATTAATGATGCTCGTGCCGATGTCGGCGCAAGTGGTAAAGGAACTCGGTTTACCATCACTGACAAGGAATGGGAAGCCATTCAGGCAGGTGCCGTTAGCGACAGTAAACTCATGCAAATTCTTAGGTATACTGATCAAGATGCCCTTAAGGCTCGTGCTATGCCTAAGACTACCACTCAGTTAAGCGATACCAAGGTTCAGAAGATTAAATCCATGTCTGCGAGTGGATACACCAATGCGGAAATAGCCGAAGCCCTTGGTGTTTCTACATCAACGATCTATAACTACATTAAATGATGTGTTGAAATGAGGTGAATTTCGACTAAATGAGAGTTGTTGCTCTGTCCACAAAAGATAATCCTTTCAATCCAATTACTCAATTCGATGATTGGTATCGTTTTGACATGGACAAAGGTTATTCTTCTTGTTCTTATTTGGCTCGAATCACGAATCCTTCTGAATCTAATAACGAAGCTGCTAATGTTGACGATGTTGAGTCGGCTATCGATGAGATCATCAAGTATGATCCATTTGATCGTTACATTAAGGTTGTCGAAGAAGTTCAAGAAGATTCGAATTCTGAGTCTACAAATGAACAAACATAACTTCTTAACTGTATCTTCTCAATCATCTCTGCTTTCATTCTAAGAATTAGAAAGGACAATTAAATGACTTTTCATGTTGTCTTTGACTTTGTTCCAAACAAAAAAGAAATAAATGGGGTCAAATATAATATAAAAAGCATATGGGGGGTCACGAAAATAT
>ERZ1035027.89-NODE-89-length-59579-cov-10.415395_pt1 | contig 59579 bp, 73 predicted proteins | sample MGYA00520604_ERZ1035027 | MGnify/ENA primary metagenome ERZ1035027 (study PRJEB33766, sample SAMN09781743) | gut metagenome | biome: gut microbiome | host: Homo sapiens | place: Madagascar | study: EMG produced TPA metagenomics assembly of the PRJNA485056 data set...
GCTGTCTGCTGTCTGCTGCCACCTCCCCCCCATCCATGCCAAGATGTACAATCACAATAACAATTAATTATGTATTTTTTCAAAAAAGTATTTGACACCTTATCTTATCAGTGTATAATTTGTCTCAACGGTTGGGAGAAATCCCGACTCCCAAAAAGGAAAGAGGAAGGCGTGAACGCATTACTTATCATATTGGCCGCTGTCATCGCGGCATACATCCTGCACGACGCGGAATCTGACCGTGCAGGGAAATGAAAGCTGATCAACCAACAATGGAGACCGAATCATGAATGCCAAAAAACTTAAAGAACTTGTATTAGCATCCGACGATGACAAGGCGTATAAAGATGCTTGCCTGAAGCGGATTGAAGCTGCCGAAAAGACAGAACCGCTCTCTCGCTTACGTGCGGATATCCATTTCACGAAATCCAAAACAACGTGCGATTTATGGGCCTCATCGCTCGTATCGGCCAGTGCCACCGGATATGGCTATGATCGTGGCTCCACAGCTCTGGCCAAGGCAGCGAAAGACAACCCGGCAATCGACCGCCTGCTGTTCGATGCAATCGAAGGGAATGAAGAAAATTTCGCGTCCGTTTTGGGTTATGGCAGTGGCTATGGTCCTCTGCCGTATCTGAAAGCCGGTGTCGGACTGGATTGCCAATTCCGCATACTGAACCGTTGCGGACTAGTCGGAAAGATCATGTCCGTAAAGGGTGCCGATATCATCATCTTAATGACGCCAGAAATGTGGCAACAGGACTTCGCCATCCAATTAAAAACTGAATAGCGCCTTTCCGCTCTGTCTCAAGCAGAGCGGATAAATGAAAGTGCCATCGAAGATGACATTTCCATTTATCAACCAACAATATGGAGACCGACCATGAATGCTGAAAAGCTCATTGCGCTAGCAAAAGCGCAACAAACCGACGCTGCCTATATAAAAAAATGCATTAAGCGGATCAAGGCAGCAGAAAAGGCAGAACCTGCTAAATACATCCGTGCCGATCTGACCTTCACGCGGGCAAGAGCTACCTGTAATCTGTGGACTAAACAAGGCTACTATAAAGGCTATGCCGGTGGCTACGGATATGACCGCGCGTCCGCCGCGTTGTCCGAAGCTGCAAAAAAGAGTCCGGAAATAGACCGCCTGCTGTTCGATGCAATCGAAGGCCATGAGGACGCCTACAAGAATATTTTAGGTTATGGCTGTGGCTACGGGCCTTTGCCTTATCTCGAAGGTGGCGTGGGACTGTCCTGCCTGTTCCGGATATTCAACCGTTGCGGATTGGTAGGCAAGCATATCGCGAATAACAAAACAGATACTCTCATTCTGGCGACACCGGAAGAGTGGAAAGAAGATTTCGCCTATCAAATCCGGTGTTCCCCTATCCCATTTATGGACTGAAAGGAAACATCCGACGTCATCATCCTTATGGCGCCCGAAAAATGGCAAAAGACTTTTTCCAAACATCTAATGGAGTGCATCATGACCGAAAACATTTTACCCGCGTCTTACGTTGAGGCGCGCATTACCCAAACCGACAAGGCAATGCGTTGTATCCTGCATTGCAACGGACGAACGATACTGGAGAGCATACGAAAGTGGCCAAACGCGGATACCAACAAGGCCTATTCCGACGTGCTTGTTAGCGCGCTGAAAAAGTGTCCGGAATTCATCCGTCTGTTCAATGACCGGACGCCTGATCTTTCGGCACGTGAAATGAGCTATTTTGGCTGTGACCCGTTCAATCCGTCTATCTGTCTGCCGTCTATCTATTACGCGCCGCCGCTGTTTCGCTGTCTCGGTCTGTATGGCCGGATGACTGTTGCCGGCGATACCTTCATTCTGCACTTCCAGTCACTGGCCGAATGGGCGGACGAACTGAACGAACAGGCCGCATACAACGATGAACCGATCCTGACATTCGAAAGGAGTCCAAAATGAAGTATTACAAGCTGATAGCTCCAGAAGCCATTAGAACGCCTTCTGACGCGATTTCCAATCCACCCTATGCATCCCTATGGACAGAGAAAGAAATGTGTCCAGAGTGGCCTTCTGACGCGTTTATCGAGCGTTATGTCCCGCGTGGTGGTGTCCACTATGTGAATGGCTTCCGTTACGAGAAGCCGACGCCTTTCGTCGTTCCGGCGCGTAAACCTTTCCGGTATGCCATCGTGCAGTTGACCTATCAAGGTGCCGTCGTGTTCACGGGCGGCGGAAACGGTCAGGACTATGATCAAGCCTTGCGGGTGCGAAGATGGGCCGAATTGAACAAAGTCCGGTATGACGGCGCAATAATCCACAGTAAGCGCATAAGCGAATCCGGTGCCGGTTCTCTACATACCATCACGCAAACCATAGAAAATGGACTCGTTATCAAAGAAAGGATTGAATCATGACCGACACTTTGCTCCTGAACGGCCTTAATCGCGACTCTGACAGCGCGAAGGCCCTACTGGCTACCATAGACTGGCTTTACTGGAAAAACCCTTCAGAACGTCCGTATGAGCTTCAGAGCCTTGATTCCATTATGGAAGAAATCGAAGGCTATGTCAGTGACCATCCATTAGGCAAGTTTATCGTTCTGGACTCGGAAGCGACGGAAGATGAACTGAACCGGAAATTCATCTTTCGGACATTCGACGATGAAAGGTGGATGATACCGCGTCCTCCGATCCTGACGAAAGTCATCAAAAAAGATGGATGGACCATGACGGTCATTGAGGATCAGGACGCCATGCGGCGCGACGGATTCCACCGGTTTGCATGTTCATTGCGCAAACCGCATGAGGTTACGGTAAAGAATGCCTACTGGGCCGAACGCGAACTGGACTATGAAACGGTCATTTCGGAAATGATTGAGATGAGCCTGAAAGAGAAAAAGAAAATCGAAGGCTGAAGGATTCCGAAAGCAGAGAGGAGCGGGGAATCCCCCGCTCCTCTTTTTTATGCGCGCTGTGGCGCGAAATTTGCCTTCTGGCTCGGGCTCGAGCTCTGACGGTTGTCACAACCGTCGCACATTGCTGTTCCTTAATTAACATTTTTAGGCGAAAAATGCCAAATTGTAATCGTCTTAAAATTTTTCGTCTCAACGGAGCGGGGGGTATATTAACTTAATTTCCTAGGGCAACTTGCCTATTTCTCTCATATATATTTATACCCCTCTTTATAGAAAGAAATATTATAGTTATATATACACAATCAGCAGCAATCAGCTTTCGGTTTTATATAAAATTTTCACTTTATGTATATTAAAATTCCTGTAACAAAGCGCAATATATACAAGTTTGTATAAAACCCGCTTTTGGCTTAAAAATGTATTACATGGGATGACCACTCAACCCCACATATGCTTGCATTTTTTAGAAACCCATGTTAAAATGTGACATCAAATTAAATTTTTGATCACCAAAAATAGCGCAAGGAGAAAAATCCGATATGACCATCACGAACAAGACTGCGCGACTACAAACCGTGCCTATGGAAGGATTTATCCGGCCAGAAATGAAAACTCGCGTCCGAGTTTCGATCAATATGGACAGGCGGGAGCCAATAAAGCATGGCCGGATTTTCTGGCTGGTCTATGACAATGCAGTAATCGCAGAGGGACGGGACGCTGACCCGGAAACCGTCTTGACATGGACGTCGCAGAGGTCATTGCCGATTGAAAACCGGTTGAATGCTTTTGCAAAGCTGGTTATGAAAGAGACTTTCAGAAAGGAATTGCCTGCACTTACGCCTGCTGACATGGCGGACCATCCAATAGCTGGATTGAAAAGTCATGCAGGGATGTTTTTGAATGTCATCGAAGAAGACCCTAAAAGTTTCGAGCCGGCTCTTCGCAGTGCAGAAACGTTGAAGAGTGAGTTTCTGAATGCCATCCTTGACACACTGATATTTGACGGAAACAAGACAGTCGAATGGCTGACCAAGGCGGTATTCTACATTCACCGGTCTGGTATGGCGGATGCACGGCCGATTTTCGACTTGCTCATGTCTTTCATGGCCGATCATGCGCTTTTCATGTCCGACCGCCTGATGTGGGAAAACGCAACGCTTGTCACGAACGGAATGCCGCGTGAATACAATTTGCCGAAAGTCCGCCCGACAGACATGTTCCGGTTGACGGCCAATCAGATTGAACACCTGATAGCGCGGTTTCGTGACATATCGGGAGCAACCGAAATAATCGACCGCATGACATCACAGCGGGAAACGGAACGCGTGAAAGAAGCGATACGGCGACAGAAACGCGGTATCATACCGCGTGATCGGGTGCCTCTATCGGAACAGCTTCATGAGCCGTATCTGCTAGGGCGGCGCATTTACCTGCCATCGGGCCATCGCGTTGCCTATATATCTAATCCCGATTTCGCGCAGGACATTCTCGCAGCGGTGCGGGAATGGTATGCAAGACAGATGAGAAACGGCGGGCTGCAAGTCGGTCAGACGCCCACACAGACGGACAATGACATTCTTGACGGACTTGCATGATCGATGGCGCCTATCTATCATGTGCTTTCCGCCCAGATGAACCCGAGACAGTGACCGAGACGCAAAATGACCGAAAACAGGAACAATCCGCTTAATCTCTATGGCGCGACGCCAGACGAATGGCGCCGTTTCGCAGCGCTCATGCTGCCTGACTTGCGACCGATTGCGTCCAATCCGACACTGAAGATCAGACGGAAAGTCAGGACGACCGAGACTGATCAGACGGGAGCGGAAACCGTAACCGAGCGTTCCGCGTACGTAGAAGCGGGAGATCGTTATCTCAAGATACCGTCTATCATTGGAGCCAATGGCCCGTATGGTATGCGCGGCTGGCAGTCATACAACGCCACGAATGACGACGTTACCCGCTGGAGAGCGAATGCCGATCACGGCTTCGGTTTCGTTCCGCGTCTGGTCAAGGGTATCGATATCGACGTGGACGATCCCGCTTTGGCAGACCGAATCGATAACTTCTTCTGCGCGTGGTTTGATGCCGATCTGCCGGTCAGACGGCGTACGAACTCATCTCGCAGGATGCTTATCTATCGTCTCAAGCATCCCGAGCAGGGACGCAGCAAGTTCTCGGTCGCGCTGCCGCCTGATCTTCTTTCGCCTTCAAGCCCGGTCTTGACATCCTCTCAAACCGCTGGAGCGGTGGAATTTCTGTTCGACAACAGTTTTATCATGGCAGCCGGAATGCACAAGTCCGGTGTCAGGGTGATGTGGGATGCCCTGCCGGATTCGTACGAGGACATTCCCGTTATCGACAACGACGATGTGCTGAAGCTGATAAACGCCTTCATGGCGGAGTTCGGCATCCGCATGGAACCGTATCAGTCGCGATTCACTAGACGACCGGACGCGTCTGGCTCATCCGACGCACCGCAGACGACCGACTTGGATGATCCGATCTATCAGTACATCGTCAATTCAGACTGGTTCAAGGGATCATACAACAGTCAGGGAATGCTGTGCGTCCGCTGTCCGTGGGAGGACCAGCACTCGAACTATGGCACAGGAGGCGGGAAAGCGGACGAGACGGTTTACATCCCGCGAGGGCTGGGCGGTGTCTCGAAGCACGGGTTTCGGTGTATGCACGAGACACACGGACCGAAGAACTTCGATGATTTTTTGAACGCCATCGGGTACGTTCCGCAGGAGTTCGACGTCATCGAGAATCCCGACGCATTGCCGGTCATCGGCAACGGTGCGCTGTTCGACGTGACGCGTACAGGAGTCATCAAGGCCACACTGAAGAACATGCAGAAGGCGCTGTCGAACGTCAAGTATATGGGCTACAAGTTCGCCTACGACGAGTTTTACGATCAGGTGATCCTCATCCGGCATCCTGATCCGGACTGGCGTCCGATCAGGGAAACGGATTATTCGCGCATCATTATCGAGCTGTCGGAAAAAGGCTTCGCGGAACCCGAGAAGAGGCGATTGGCCGACGTGATCGAGCTGATCGCACGGGACAACAAGAAGAACTCTGCACGGGACAGGCTGACGGCATTGAAATGGGACGGCATACCGCGCCTTGCCGCCTTCCACCGCGACGTCCTGAAAGCGGACGACACGCCATACACCCGGGCGGTCGTGGAATATCTGTTCACCGCAGCGGTGGCCCGTATCATGGCACCCGGCACGAAGGCCGACATGGTCCCGCTCCTGATTGGAAAAGAGGGTGTCAGGAAATCGACACTGCTTGCCAGACTGGTACTTGACGAGGACTGGTATGGAGACGTCTCGATGGGGATGCCCGAGGCTGACTTCGCTCGCCACTTGCGCGGCAAGTCCATCGTCGAGTTCGGCGAATTGCGCGGTAACACTCCCAAGGCGGAAGCCATGCTGAAGACTCGCCTGTCCAGAACATTTGACGAGTTCGTCCCGAAATTCAAGGAATTGAGCGTCATAAAGCCAAGAACCAACCTGTTCGTCGGTACGACGAACTACATCAAAAGCCTGATCGGTCGCACTGGCGACCGCAGATGGCTGCCACTGACAGTAGGCCAATCCGGCCATATCGACACGGACTATGTCGAACGCAATCGTGAGCAGCTCTGGGCTGAAGCGCGCGAGCTGTATAACGACAAGGGCGTGCTGTGGCAGGATGCCGCCCGTCTCGCGATGAAAGAGCGGCATCGGTATGCCGCCACACTGGCGGAAGAATCCCGCTTGAGAACCTATCTCGCTTCGATGGAGCTGACAGAGGTCACGGTCGATCAGCTCATGACGAACTGCTTCGACAACAAGCAGGTCTCATCGACCATCATCGAGCAGACGCTATTGAATCTCGGATACACCGAGACAAGTTCCGGTCACTACACATTGAACCTGTACTGACCATCATCAACCACCATAGACCGAAAGGAAAACATCATGGAAATCACCATTAAACTGAATCCCGAAGAAAAAGGCGACCGCAACCTGCTGGCCGTCATACTGGCCGAAATCGTCGGAAACACACAGCCGAAAGCCATCACGGCGGATACCGTCATGGCGACCGCACAGCCGAATCCACAGACGAAGTCCGAGCAGTTCGAGACCGTCGCGTCACGGATGCAGACCACGCCCGCCAAACCCAAGAAGGCAGGACGCACGACGAAACCGGCTCCACAGGCGGAACCCAACACACCGGTTCCGGCACCTGCACCTGAACCGATGAAAGTCGAATCTCCCACTTCCGAACCCGTCAAGGTCGTCACGAACGATGCCCCGGTCGTCGCCGTATCGGAACAGCCACGTCAAGACCTTCCGGAACAGCCACGTCAAGACCTTCCGGAACAGCCACAGGCCGAAACCAAGAAGGATGTCACCTATGACGATATCCGCAATATCATCAGGGAATTCGTTCTGGAAGCCGACGCCACGTTCGTCCGGCAGGTACTTGAGTATGAGCTTGACGTATCCAGTGCGAAAAACCTGAAGCCTGAAGAATACGGCAAGGCCTACGCGGTACTGGAAAAGGCGCTGAAGAACTATCGCGAAAACAACAAGGAACAGTGACATGGCACACTCGCTTTTTTCACCGAGCGGGGCACACAGATGGGCCGGATGTCCCGGCTCCATCGTGCTGGCAGGCATGGAGCCGGAAGAAACCGGCTCGTCGGCCTCACGGGAAGGCACCTTCCTGCACGAGGTCATGCAGAAGCATGTCCAGCGCCGTGTGCCGTTCGACAAGTTCCCGCTGGACGACGAACAGCGTGCTGTCGTCACGGCCTGTGCGGAATACGTCGAGTCCCTACCGCGCGACTATGCCCTGTTCGAGACCAAAGTCAACTTCGGCAAGATGCTCATGCAGCCGGAGACGGACACATTCGGTACCGCTGATCTGGTACTGGTCAAAGGTGACACGTGCCGGATCATCGATTACAAGTTCGGCAGGCGGTACGTGGACCCGCAGGAGAACCTTCAGGGCATCCTGTACATCTTCGGCATGGTCGAGACCATGCTCATGATGGACGAGACCATTCGCACGTACGAGTTCGAGATCATTCAGCCGCGAGCAGGAGGCAACAGCGTGTCCAATGGCGTCTGGACGGTCGATGCCAAGGACATCCCGCCCTACATCACTCGAATGCGCATGGCGGCCAACAGGGTGCGGCACGCCATGTCGGACGCGAACTGGCGCGATGACGACGACTATGCCAAATGGTGTGACACTTATCTGGACGTGTCGGAAAAGGCGTGCGAGTTTTGCCGGGCGGCACACAAGTGCCCGGCCATGCGCCATGTCGCAGAGGCGGACGTCTCGTCCGTCATGACGCCGCAGGGTGCACTGGCCGAAGAGTTCCCGGTCATGCTGGCGAACGACGATCTTGCGCACAGATTGTCTCGCGTGTCCGTACTGAAGAATTATATCGAGGCGATAGAAAAAGAAGCGATGGCCCGCGCACTGGCACGGGAGGACATCCCGGGCTTCCGTCTCGTCAAGGGCAGAGCGGGCAACCGTGACTGGACGGACACCGAGGAAGCGGAACGTCGGCTTTCGTCTTTAGGCTACGATTCTGTACAATTCAAGGCGCCGGCCAAGCTCTTGACTCCGGCACAGGTCGAAAACCGGCTGGTCGGGATGGACATGGGAAAAAAGGACGCCAAGGCGCTCGTCGATTCCCTGACCTCCCGCGGTCAACCCAAACCCGCGCTCGTTCCGGTCGAGAAGGGCGGTACACCGTGGGATTTTAACGACGATGTTGCAAATGAGTTTGCAATTTTATAAGAACTGTTCTATCATTTAAACAAATTCGCGTCGTACTTAACGGTACGCGGATTGAAACAACCCAAACCCTATAGAAAGGAAAAAGGAAAATGGCAAAGAAACTGGGTACTCTCGGTCGCGTCATGGTCTATGGCCGTCTCTCATTCCCCGCATTGGCTAACCCTGAAAAACCACCACAGGAAGGCAAGCCACGCTACGCGGTTCATCTTTTAATTCCCAAGGACGGCGAAGACCACAAGCTCGTCATGGAAGTATGCCGTGAAGTCTTTCTGGACAAGTGGGGCAAGCTGGATGACGCCAAGCGTAAAGCCACATGGAATGAAATCACGAATAACCCGATGCGGTTTTTCGTCCGCGACGGCGATACCAAGGCATACGATGGCTATGCAGGCAACGTCGAGCTGTCGGCATACAACACACTGCCAGCACAGCGTCCGACTTGTATCGACCAGCGGCGTAATGCGCTCTCGCCTGACCAGATCGAGCAGACCTTCTACTCCGGATGCTATGTGAACTGCATCCTGAACATCTGGGCGCAGGATAACAAGGCGGGTAAAGGCCTCCGCGCTTCGATCGGTGGTGTACAATTCGCCAAGGATGGAGAACGGTTCAGCGGAGCTTCAATCGCCAAGGCGGAAGAGTTCGAGGAAATCGAGGACATTTCCGCAGAGGACGCAGGCGACTTCGGTCTGGCCTGATCCTGATAATGTCTGGCATAAAGAATCAGGTGTGCATTGCTCTCACCCAAGACTGGATTTCCGGTGTTCCAGTTCCGAAAACACCGGGCGATTCTTCAAGCCGGTTTCCCCCGGTACCGCAAACCGGGGCTTCGATACCAGCGTCCTCAATGAGGGCGCTGATATGGGAGTCAGGGGACAGACTCTTGTGATTAACGTCACGCAGCAGGAAAAAAAGTCCCAAATTTCTATCTTTTTAACCGAGGATAGAGTCTGTTAAGAAACCGCCCCTTCTTCGGAAGGGGCATCACATTGACCGAGGATTATCGTGGCTATAAAACCAATTACAGAAACCCTGCTCAAGATCGCAGGTGGCGAGCTTGTCGCCAAAGCAAGCGAACAGTTGAACGAAGTCGTCAACGCAGTGGACAATCTGGGTGGCAGCGGTACCGTCACCATCAAACTGACGATCAAGCAAACCAAGGCGGGAGTCGTCATGGTCAACGGAAAATCAACCTTTACCAAACCGGAAAATGCCATGGACTCTTTGATGTTCGTCACACCGGAAGGCAATCTCGAGGATGAAAACCCGAACAATCGCGTGAAGGATGTCAAGGTCATCGAGGACAAGGGCAATCTTGTCTCGCTGGTTCCGGCACAGGAAAAAGAGGCGGTAAGCATTTATTGATAGGAGAACGACATGAATGAAGATGAACTGAACAATGTTGCACAGACGATCCTGAAACACCTGCCGACACCGATCAAGATTCGCAATCTTCCGGATGATTCGCAGATTACCATTGCGGTTCCGGAAGGCTACTCGCTGGACTCGCGCGACTTTGAAAGCCTGCTTCCGGCTCCACGCAGAAAGAAAGGCAAGGTGCTTTTGTCGGACGTGGATTCCTTCATCCGATATGTCAAGTCGCAAGGATCGCTGTCCACTTCGACGATCTGGCAGTATGAGAATGACTGTGATGTCCTGTTCAAGGCCGTGTTCAACGACTATGGTGCAACCCCGGAAGAAACGGCATGGCGTGATCATCTTGCCATTCTGGAACTGGACCTGACGGAAGAAGCGCAGGAATGGCTTGGCAAGAACAGCACGGTCATGTCCCAGATGGAGTTCGCACAGTTCCTTGACAAAAACATCGAGGACATCATCAATGCGGAAGGCTTCCCGACCGGCACGCAGATTCTCGAAATGGCGACCGGTTTCGAGGCACGCTCGGATTACCGCTTCAAGTCAGTCGTCCGGTTGCAGAGCGGCGGGTATGACATGGCGTTCGTCAAGGACGACGACAAGGCGACCGTTGCGAAGATGTCTGTCTTCGACAAGTTCGCGATCGGTATCCCACTGTTCAAGAACGACACGAAATACCAGATCAATGCCCGGTTGCGTTACCGCCACCGTGATGGAGAGGTCAAGTTCTGGTACGACCTGACCAATCTCGCCAAGGTCAAGGACGCTGCGATCAAGGCCGTCGCGACCACCATCAAGGACCAGTGCGGAATGCCTCTGTATTACGGTAATCCTCTGGTGTAATGCTGTCGCGTGCTTTTTGCACGCGTGGATTGAAACTGGTATGATACAGGCTTGAGTGCACCGTGGCACTGCTTCATTCCTTTCGGTCAGAATGCAGCGAAATCACGGACAGGGGCCTGTGTTCGCAAGAATACAGGCCCCTTTTCTTTGTAGCACCAAACGGTGCGTGGATTGAAACGTAAAAGGCAAAAGGAAAAGGAAATGAAGATTTACATGGACACGGAAACACGGAGTGAAGTGCCGATCTCGCATGGCGTGAAGGCCTATGTGCGAGGCAATTACTTCCGGGTACTGATGGTCCAGTATGCGCTGGATGACGGCCCGATCACCGTCTGGGAACCGATAGAAGGAGAACCCATGCCGGACGATCTGTATGCCGCCCTTCGCCTTCCACGCGACCAGCGCAAGTTCGTCTTCCATAATTCCGTCTTCGACCGCAACGTCATCAACGCCTCCGGCATTCTTGGCATCCGCCTCGATCCGGAAGACATCATCGACACGATGGTGCAGGCACTGGCACACGGCTTTCCCGGTGGGCTGGGCGCACTGTCCGAAATCTTCGGTCTGCCGGTGGACAAGGCCAAGGATCGCCGTGGGACACTGCTCATCAATCTCTTCTGTGTCCCGCAATCACGACTGGATTACATCGGCTTCCATACCAAGGCCACGCGGCCCGTCGAGTGGGAAGAGTTCACGATCTATGGGGAGCGGGACATTGCCGCCATGCGGGAAATCCACAAGCGCCTGCCGACCATCAATTATCCGGACAAGGAACATGCCCTGTGGGTGCTGGACCAGCGGATCAACGACCGGGGCATTCCGGTCGATGTCGAACTGGCGCAGGCCGCAATCGACGAAGCCAAGGCGGAACGCAAGCGCCTGAACAATCGCACGTTCGACCTGACCGATGGAGAGGTCGATGCCGCGACGAAGCGTGACGCGCTGTTGGAAGCCATTGCGAAACAGTACGGTATCATCCTGCCTGACTTGCGCAGTAAGCGCATACAGGACTATCTGGACAAGCCTGACCAGTATATGAAGGCTGTAGCAGCAGACGGCAGGGAGCTGGAGAAGGTCCTGTCCGCTGACATGCCCTCCGAATTGCGCGAGCTGCTGTCCGTTCGGGCACAGTCCTCCATGAACAGTGCGGCCAAGTACCGCCGGGTGGTCGAGCAGCACTGCGACGGTCGCATGTGCTACACCATGCAGATGTATGGCGCGTCCAGAACTGGACGGGATGCAGGCCGGGGATTGCAACCGCAGAACCTGCGTCGGGCGATGACATGGAAGAACGTTCCGGAATTCAGGCTGGAAGAATCGATGGAGATCGACATGGATGCGATCAAGGGTGGCTACATATCGCTCCTGTATGATAACGTCATGGACGTGCTCGCCGACTCCGTGCGCTCCGTCATCTGTGCCAAGCCGGGGATGAAGCTGGTCACGTCCGACTACTCGAACATCGAGGGACGGGGCATTGCCTACCTTGCCGGGGAAGACTGGAAGATCAGATACTTCGAGGACTACGACGCAGGCCAGATCGAGTTCGACAATTACAAGATGGCCTATGCCCGCTCCATGAACGTCAAGCCGGAGGCCGTCACGAAAGAGGGACGGCAGATCGGCAAGGCGCAGGAACTGGGATTGGGATATGAGGGCGGCGTCAATGCCTTCGTCACGATGGCGACCGTAAATCGCATGGACCTGCCGAAGATGGCCGATGCCGTCTGGCAGACTGGCAGGATCGACATGCTGCGGGACTGTCAGAAGAAGTTCAAGTGGGCCAAGGAAAAAGGCCACGCAGGTGGGTTGTCCGAGCGCGTCTATTCTGCTTGCGAATACCTGAAGCTGCAATGGCGTGAAGCGCATCCGAAGATAGTCGTCTTCTGGGCCAAGCTGAAAGAGGCCTTCTTCAACGCCATGACCAATCCGGGTGAAGTGTTCGACGTCAACGGCAAGCTGAAGTTCAAGAGAGTGAAGAGCTACCTGTTCATTCGCTTGCCGTCAGGACGATGCCTGACCTACCTGAATCCCCGGCTGGATGAGGAAGGAAATCTGTCCTTCATGGGCGTCAATGGCTACAGCAAGAAGTTCGAGCGTATCAAGACGTACTCCGGCAAGCTGGCGGAGAACGTGACGTCCGCATTCGCCCGCGACATTCTCTTTTATCACATGCCGCTGGTAGAACAGGCGGGATACAACATCGTGCTGCGGGTACATGACGAACTGGTCTGCGAAGTGCCGGACACTGACGAGTACAACCCACGTGGACTGGGCTACTGGATGACCAGACCGCTTGAATGGCACAAAGACATGCCGCTTGCAGCAGGTGGCTTTGAGGCACACAGATACAGAAAGGACTGACATGACACCACTTGAGAGCGTGTTTATTGAAGGCATCGCGCAGTTTGAAGCGAAATACGGATGCAAACCGGAGGCGGCCTACATCTCTCCCATCGTGCAGAAAGCACTGTTCCGCCTGTTTCATACGACAGGCCGTGTACCCAAGACACCGACGCATATGGAGTATATGGGACTGCCGCTGTACCAATTGCGCTCTCCGTATTTCGAGGTGCATCTGACCAAGATCAGGTACTGGATAGGAGGCCGACCGGAACGGATGGTACAGCGCATGAAGATCATGCCGCGTGCCCTTCCGCCGGTGGTCGGAGAGCAGCCGGTCGTGCTGGAGAACTACGAGTATGATTCCGAGGAAGAGTTCGAGTGGCTGACACAGCAGGAAGAATCTGATGAAAAAGACAAGTTACGTAAAGAAAAACTGAAGAAAGCATTGGGGATAGAGTAATGACCAACATACTGGAAAGCAGGATCGAGAAGCACCTTGACGAAACCGTCAAGAAGATGGGTGGGTTCACCCGCAAGACCGTCTATCAGGGACGCAAGGCCGCACCGGACAGGCAGGTGTTTCTACCGGGTGGCATCATCTGGTTCGTGGAACTGAAACGGCCCGGAGAAAAACCGCGTCGGGATCAGGAAGCGGAACTCGAACTGCTGCGCAAGACCGGATTCAAGGTGGCTGTCATCGACACGATGCTGGGTGTCGATGTATGGGCGGAGGATGCAAGATGCTGATTGTCGATTATGGAGAGTTCAAGAACGACGTCCGGTGCAGCTTCACGGTGGCGTTCTCGAAGGAAGAGTTCATGGCGGTTATGGATGAGCTGAATGTCCCGCCTGCCGAACGGTCATGGTTCAAGTCCGATGCGATCGGCGTCGGTGTGGAAACCTACGTCAATCCGGTAACGAACCACTTCCTTGCGGTGGTTGCCGTCAATCCGGAGTTCGACTGGAAGGCTGATGACAGCGAGATGGGTAAGCAGCTAGAGCTGGCCGCTTCCGCTGTCTGGCGAGACCTGAAAGAGCATGAGATCGAAGGCCTGCCGCACATGTACGAGTTCAACGAGCACCTGACGAACCTGTTGGAGCGGGAAGTTCACATTCACAGGAACAGGACACTGCAATGAGCCAGTTCGCACTCCGTGACTGCCAGAAACCGCTCGTCGATCTGATGACGCGGATGCCTCGCGGCAACCTGTTTGCGTCACCCGGCACCGGGAAGACGTCCGCCACGTTGATGGCGATCTCCTCAATGTCTCTCTACGAGGATGTCTTTCCGGTGTTGGTGGTTGCTCCGTTGCGGGTGGCGAATATGGTATGGGGCAGCGAGTGCGAACAGTGGGACCAGTTCCGTCACATGAAGGTGGCCGAGATCACCGGCCCGCTGGCGAAACGTCGTGCCGCACTGAAAAGCAGGGCGGATATCTACACGATCAATTACGAAAATCTGGCATGGTTGCATGAGGAGCTGGATGGAAAGTGGCCGTTCCGCATGGTGGTGGCAGATGAATCCACCAAGCTGAAAAACCATCGTGTTCATTTCAGTCGGCACCACAAGACCGGCAAGATATATCAGGTCGTGGACAGCCACAGCAAGAATGCCGCTGCCCTTGTCCGCCATGCCAAGGACACGCCGTTCTGGTACAACCTGACCGGTACACCCGCGGCCAACGGGCTGACCGATCTGTGGGCGCAGCAGTGGCCGATTGATTTCGGTCGTGCACTTGGCAATTCGTTCGCTGCATTCAAGCAGCGGTGGTTTCGTATCCGCTTCGGTTCCGATCCGAAGCATAACATCCTTGATCCGCTCGACCATGCGCAGGATGAGATCACGGAGCGGCTGCGTGCGACGACCGCTGTCGTAGATGCCTACGACTACTTCGACGTGAAGAAAGCGGTGGAGCTGGATGTCATGGTCAACTTGCCCGCCAATGTGCGCAAGCAGTACGACAGGATTCATAACGACTCTATTCTTGAGCTGACGAAGATGGACACCGTGACAGCGGTGAATATGGGTTCCGCCGTCATGAAGTGCAGGCAGATCGCTTCCGGATGCGTGAAGGATGATGATGGCAAATGGCACACGCTGCATACCGAGAAGCTGGCTGCCGTCGATGAGATCAGGGAGAAGATCGGCAACGAGAATCTGGTCATTGCATACTGGTTCCAGCATGATCTTCAGGCATTGCAGCAACACATCCCCGAGGCAGTAGCTTTGCCGTCCGGAGTGAACCAGCGCAGAATCGTCGATGACTGGAACAGCGGGAAGATTCCCGTCCTTCTCGTCCATGCACAGAGTGCAGGGCATGGCCTGTCTCTGCAACATGGCGGCAGGCATCTGGTCATCTATACGCAGGATTGGAACGCGGAATACTATGCACAGGTCATCGACCGTCTCGGTCCGATCCGGCAGGCGCAAAGCGGCTATGACCGGCTGGTATATATCCACCGGATCATCGCCAAGAACACTTGGGAAGAACTCGTCGCCAAACGACAACAGGGGAAACTGACACTGGATCAGGCGGTGAAGAGAGCGGTGGGGATGACGTAACGCGAAGGATTGTAAGTACGTACTAACTTGCGGATGATATGACCACTACCAAGCTGATCTCGGTCATCCGCCCCCGTAAGTTAGCGGAATTTTTTATTTCTGCACAGGTCATTTGCAGGTTGGATGAGAGGCCGATATATCTGAATAAGGTCCGCCGCTGGATCAGCCGGTAGTTGAGTCCAGCCTGCTCTCATTTCTAGCAGGCTTCATCTAAACATGGAGACTGTTATGTCTGTTTCAATCCACGCACTCGCGAGGAGTGCGACTGCGAACCTTTATTATATATCAATTCATGATCTTGTTTTCCGCCTGTTAATTCGACGGGGCTTTTTTGTGGTTTCCTGCACAAAATAGTTTGCATTTTGTTATATGTGGCGGTTATAATAACCGTAAACAAACCGAAAGAAAGGATAAAACAATGGAAGACTTCATAAAACTAACATCGCATGACAATGAAACTATTTATGTCCGAAAGGAGTGGGTAGTAAGCATAGTCGGACTGAAAGGCTATACGGAAATCAACCTTCTCTTGGGGAAGCTGTCGATCCTCGTGAAAGAAAAACCGGAAGAAATCATGAAGATGATAGGAGACTGAATCATGCGAGAAGATTGGGATTACAACGTTCGGTCGATTGAGCGGGATATCGCGATGGCCGAAGCGAAATGGGAGTTCATCGAGAACTATAAGGACAAGTACATGCCTGACTATACGAAGAACGCCAACCAGATATTTGCCGTCCATGAATGCTTCATGAACTGGTACGACGAATTGAGAGCGGGCGTGACTTCGGAGCTGCGTGACTTGCGTCGCGCACTGAAGGCCAAGGACATCGGTCAGGCACGAGATATGTTCCGTCTTATCTCCCGCGCTTACTTCGAGTCAAAGGCGGAAGAAGAAGCACTGGAACTGTGGGAAGGCGCTCGGGATATAGGAGAATCAGATGACTGAAGAATTGCTGCCCTGCCCGTTTTGCGGAAAGAATGATGAATTGAGAATAACGCATATTTATGAAGGAGAGGATTATATCGGCTGCGACAGATGCAAATATGATGGCGTACACATAACGGTGTGGAATACCGGAGAAAGACGAATGCCTAAACCGCCTGTTATGCATCTCACCTATTCAAGGGTAGAAGCCCCTCATTGTCCGCAGTGTGACGTTCATGTAAAGGAATTTCTGAAATACTGCTGGAATTGTGGACAGAAACTGGACTGGAGCGAATATGAAAGTTGCTGAAAAACTTTTACCCTGCCCGTTCACATGTGGTCAACGTTTGGATTGGAGGGAATGATGGCGGTTCAATACAGTTGTAGTCGCAAGACATGTGGATATGTTGGATTGTGGGAGCGTGAACAGGAGCGTCCAGCCTACTGCCAGCGTTGTGGGAAGAGACTGGACTGGACGTACCCAGACCTGTTCCGCTGGGGCGGTGATCTGATCCTGCGATGCTGGTACGCTTCGCGGATCAGAGTGGTCAAGCGAGTGCGCCTGTCGTTAAGCGGGCCGAACCTGTGTCTCACGTTCGCCGACCGGAAACGGACGAACACCCGTTCCCTTGTCATGCGGGAGGACAGGATCGTCATGAACTATGACGGTGCTTGGTGGGAGGTATCGATATCACGGGGTTATCTGGAAAGCGAACGTGAAAAACTGATTGAAGAAAAGAGGCGGAGAGATGCACGAGCAGCTGCAAAAAAAGATAGCGATGCTGGGAAAACGGTGGATAATGCACAGTGATTATCGCCGTCGGGATAATCCCGCCCATGCTTACAAGGCTGGGGCATGGTTTTTGAGAAAGCGGAATTACAAGAAGGCACTGGAAATTAGATTCAAGGGAGATAACTGTGGTTAAAGGCAAATACGTTTACATGTTGATGGATCGCAAGACCGGCAAGAATGTCCGCGGATACATGGTCAAGAAGGATGTGTTGAAGGTGATCGAGGACATGACCGTACAGAACAAGGATGCGGTAACGTCCGCTTCACGCAATCATGTGGAGTTCACGGATGCAGACGGCATCGTCCGGTCCTACCTGATCGAGCAGGTGGAATTGACATGGCCCGCAGAAGAATAGGATAATAGATTTGAATCCTAATCTTTTCGGTTCTGCCCGGTCTATATGGCCGGGTTCTTTTTTTTGCCTGCACAAAAAAGAAGGGCACCTCGGCAAAGGTGCCCTGACCCAAACTTGTTTAATTGAATTTACTACGGACCTTCATTATACATCAATTCGTGATCTTGTTTTCCGCCCGTCGTGCACGGCGAACGAAATCGAAGATGTACGGGTCACGCTGCTTGCGGATGGCTGCCTGTGCCTTTGCCTTCATCTCCGGTGACATGCCCTTGTTCTTGGCGATCTTGGACAGCTTGCTTCTGAAGTCTTTGTCCACTGCGTTCCACTGATCTCCGACCCTCAACAGCGCCTTCTCCTCGCTGGAGATGTCTTCCCCGACGTTGATCTTCTTGCGGATGTCATTGATCCTGTTCTGATACTCATAGAACTGGGAGCGGACGCCCTGATCCGTCTGGGACATGACGAACCGGCGAGTGACCGGGTTGTCCACCACGCGGCCCTGTTCCGCCCGGAAGGGATTGTCGATGAACTGGGTACGCAGCATGGCCGGGGCACCGACAGTGTAGCCTCTGAAGAGATTGGCGAACTGCTCCGGTGCCATGTCGATGCGGTTGCCGGTCATCGATCGGATGATGCTGACGACTTCCTTGTAGAATCCGGGGACGTTCGTTCCACCTTGCTCCGATCGGAACTGGTCGGTCTTTTCCCATTCCGGATGTGTGATCGGTGCTCCGGTCGCCCGCATGTTCACGCTGTTTTCCACGATAGGGCGGAGCCATGTCGGTGAGAAGGTGAGCATGAAGGCCTCTGCTGGATGTTTGCCCCAGTCGATGGCGACCGGTTCGATCGGCGAGATGGCCGGGATCATTGCGTCCGTGACCACACTGCCGAAGGCCTGTCCGACCGTCTGCTCGTTCTTGGCCGCGTCCAGCATGGCACGCGCCATAGAGTTGGCAAGGCGGGGGTATCCGAAGCCGAGCGGAATGGTGATGAACTTGTCGCCGACCGGGAACGGAATGGTGTTGTTCAAGGTCCAGTCGGAAAGCTGACGCCACTTCTCGCCGCCTTCATCTTCCCCTGCAATGGCACGGGCTGCGGCCTGAATGGACGCCAGCACGAACGTGTAGGCCGCCAGCCGGGCGACGGACTTCCACCGCAGCTTGCCGGTCTTGCGATCGACAAGAGACGATAACATGTTGACGCCTGACGTAACTGCCGGTTGCGCGAAGGCGTACATCGACTTGACGAACGGCATGGCCGTACCCGTCTTGCGGAAGTTCATGAGGTCGAGCGTCACACCGGATGCCTGTGTCCGGGTGACTCCCTGATCTTCCATCGCCAGATAGGATGACAGCGGGGAGATCAGGTCGAACGTCCGGTTGTAAATGTCGATGACACGGCCCAGTGCGTTTGCCGCCTGTCCTGTCTTGCTGCGGGTCGATGCAATGGCCTGTGCCTGTTTCGCCTTGGACGCGCCGAAGTAGTCTGCACGAGTCGATAATCCACCCTCACGGGAGAGAATCTGCAAGGCCTTACCGGCACGGGAACTCGTGTTCTTGCCTGCCGCAAAGCGATAGGCGGCAGTCCAGACCTCCGGATTGAACATGTATCGCCACATGGAGCGACCGACCTTTTCGGCATCGACCTTGTTCCCGTTGGCATCCCGCAGGTCTTTAGACCTGACGAGATCGGAACGTTCCCACATATCCCGGATGGTATTGATCGGGCCGAACATCGGATTCAGTTGGGTGGCTGCGTAAGAGAACCACTTCGTCGGCTTACTGATGAATTGCAGAAGGGTACTGTCCTGCTCGATGTTGGCCTTGCGGATGGCATCGAACAGTTGACCATCGACCTCGAACGCATAGGTGTTGCCGCCCGAACGATAGATGATCGCTCCTTGTGGTGTGGCGTCTCCCCGGTTGTACTTCGTCATGCCGAGTCCCGCCTCCACTCTTTCGGCAGGTGACATGGCAAGGTACAGATCGGCTGTTGCCTGTTGGAACGGACGCCAACCAGCGAATCCAGTGGACTTCAGCATCGATGCGAAGGAAGCGGAAATTCCGTCGTCCGGAATGGACTGGCGACCAAGCATCCGCTTGTCTGCCGACACGTTCGGAGAGCGGACGCCGCCGAATGAATCCTCATCGATGGACGAGAGCGGGTCACCGGTCAACGGTACGTACTCCGACCGGACGTCCTTCGCCACTTCGGCCCGCATGGTGTTCAGTGCATCCGGATCGTAATCCGTGACAGCGGCAGCGTCCCGTAGGGCTTTTAGCTTGTCGATCAGGTCCGGACGGTTCAGGAACTCGACTGCCGCTTCCGGTGTCGTCTTGCCCGTTTCGATGTCAAGTGCCAGCCGCCATGCGTTCATGTCATAGACGCCTTCGGCGATGCTTTTCAGGTTGTCCAGTCCGATCTCGTTTTCGATTTGGGCGCGAAGAGCGGCGGCTTGTGCATTGTTCATGCCTCCGGCCACGCCGACCTTGTGCTCATCGATGTTGATGTCGGTATTGGTGATCGCTTCGTGTAGGTCTTGAAGGTACTTTGTCGCATTCCGTAACTGCTGTTGCAGATCGGCATTGTTCGGCGATCTGGATAACTGCTTGGTAGCGTCCTGCACTTCTGCGACTGCACGTTTCAGCAGCCGGTTGTTGGCTTCAGGAGCCCATTTGGCCGACAGCCAGTAACCTGCACGCTGCTGTACCGTTTCTTCCGACAGGCCGGTTTTCTTCACGACAGCGGCGATGTTCTTCAGGTACTTCGCCCCACCGTTCTTGTGAGCTTCGACCATGAAATGATCCCGCCTGTTCGGCGCGCCGTACATGGCGGACAGGAAGTTGGTGACTTGCGCGTGCAGATGGTCGGAGCGATCAAGGATGCCATCCGTCCAGCGTTTGACCGGCAGCATGGAGTCGGCGAACTTCTCTCCCATCCAGTCAAGCACACCGGATATGGCGTTCTTCAGGCCGGTAGCATTCCGCGTCTTGGCCGCCGTGACTGCGCTCTGGTACACGTTGCGTCCGAGCGTGGCAGCCGGAGCGGGAGTTCCGCTCTGGATATTGCCGAAGACACTCGAGAACGTCCGGCTTGTGTTCGGGATTCCCTGCTGTTGCGCTGCGGCGAGCAGCGAGTCTCTGGACGTACCGACAGTGGAGGCGGAAGACGCCTGCCCGGCTGCCGCTGCCGCGTGCTTTCTGGCATAGAGCGGCATAGTGTCAACGTCGCTAGTAATCTTTGAGGTCGATTCGATGAACCGCTGGCCGCCCTTTACCGCTGTCTTCTTGACGCGCTGGTAGATGTCGTTGACGTAATCGTCGATCTGTTTGTCGGTGTAACCGAGGTGATCCTTGATGAAGTTGCGGTACTCTTCCGCGTGCTTCGTCCGGGTACCGAGCATGAAGGCGGCACGATCCAGATCGCTCTCGAACCTAACCGGTGTTCCCTCATATCTTGGAGATGTCTTTTTCAGGTTGCGATCCAGCTTGGCATTCTCGGGCAGCTCCGTCTCGGTGACTTCCTCAATTTGCTCTGGCGGAACGACCGTCTCTTCAATCACCGGTTCGGCTTCCTGTACCGGAGCGGAAGGTTCGGCTTCTGCCTGAACGGACGGTTCTGCTGCTTGTGATGCAGCGGGTTCGGTTGCAGCCTGTTGTTGTGTCGTATCGACAGGCGGCGTCGTGGTCTGGGTTGCAGCCTGTTGCTGTGTCGTATCGACAGCTTGCTGGACGTTCTGCTGTGTCGAGACTTCCGCTCGGGTCCGTGGCCGGCGGTTCGGAGTGATCCACTCCAGCGTACCTTGCAGTGTGTCGAGTACCGTCTGCTCGGTGATCTTGTTCTGTGGGGCGAGCGCGTCGGCAAGGGACTTGATGAACTTGGCGATTGCAGAGACAACGGAGTTGCCCTTGTTGATGCCAAGCTGCTTCATGGCCGCCTGCGGGTTGCCCTTGATCTTGACCGGTTTACCGTTGCGTTGGGTGAGGGTCGTGTACTCGACGGATGATGAGACGTCGCCGAGCTTGGTGCGCTGTGCCGCTGCGATGAACTCCGGACTGACCAGTTCGGCGACCATCTCGGCAACGGACTCGGTACCATATAGCGTGCCTTCTCCCGTCTCTTCCCGGACGCGGTTCACGAGGTGTTGCAACAGCGCCAACTTGTTCCGTGCAGCGGCATTGCCCTTGAGCGCCTTGGCTTCCAAATCGAGGATACCCTTGCAGGTGATGGCGTGCATGACCTCATGCGCCACCGTCGTGGCAGAGGCGTCTTTGCTCAAGGTGATAGTGTTCGTGTCGATGTCGTATTTGCCTTCGGCGGGCCTGCCTTTTTCGTCCACAAGGTTGTGTTCATAGACGATCTTCGGCACTTCCATCTTCGACTTGTTGAATGCCGTGAGTACGTCGGCTGCAACGTTGCGTGCGGACTCGCCGACACGCTGGTCGTCTGCGATTTTTTGCAGTACCTGTCGGGAGTCCTCGTTCCGGAGTACCGCCTTCGTCCAGTCTAGCGATGCTTTCTGGACGGTCTGGCCGAGACTGTACCTGCGGATCGTGCTGGCGATGGCGTCACTGATGCCATCGACCTTTTCCCCTTTGGCGATCTTGCGCAGGTCGGCAGGTGACAGGGAATTGGCGATGCGGTTGATTCCAGAGAGCGCCTGTGATGCTCCGGAGGGAGACAAGTCGTACTCCGTCATCGCTTCCGTCCGGATGTCCTGCGGAACGGAGTTGTAGTTGATGATGTTTCCGTCCGAGTCCGTCCACCGGAGCAGACCGGAGACGGGATCAAGATTCATCCGGTAGCCGTCACGCTCGAAGACAGGCGTCCACGATGCCGAAGCGGCAGGCGCAGCAGCGGGTTGTGCTGCCGTCTGGGTTGCAGCCTGCTGTGTCGTATCGATGGACGGAGGCGACACACCGACAGGCGGCGTTGTGACCTGTGTCGTATCGACCGGTGCCGTTTGCTGTGTTGTCTGAACGGTCGCTGCCTGTGTCGTATCGACAGGCGATGTCGGGGTCTGGGTTGCAGCCTGCTGCTGCGCTGTGGCCTGTGCGGTTTGAGCTGCGGCCTGTTGGGCTGCGGCAGCCGCAACGATGTTGGGATCGACAGGCGCCGCCGTAGCCGCTGCCTGTGTCGTATCGACCGGTGCCGCCTGCTGTGTCGCACCGGTCAGAGTGGCGTCGGCTTCGGCCAGAGCCTGCTTGACCACATCGACGTCGCTCTGTGTGACGCCAGCAGTGGGTGACGCGTTCTGACTCTGGTTCTGCGATCCGCCCTGTGCAAGTATCTGGGAGACGGTTTGCTGTGCATTCTGCGCAGTGGCTGGAAGGTTCTCTGCCGCTCCTCTGCCAATCGCTTTCCCGCCAATGTGGCCGATACCTGCACCAAGACCTTCACCGAGCAGACCGAGCGTGAAGTCGGAGGCGGCACCTTTCAGGAGTTCCTCATTACCGCCTTGCAGGTTGCCTGCTGCACGTCCAGCAACACCTGTCAGGCCTTCCTCTGTCGCACCGATCAGGGCACCGGTTGCCGTTGCACCCAGTACGCCGCGAGTACCTCCTCGCATGGCGGAGGAAATTGCACGCTCGGCAGAACCCGGTATGGCTGCGCCCGCCGTTCCCAACGCTGCGCCCAGTGCCAGACCGGAGCGGGAAGCATCGATGGCAAGGTCGTTTCGTACCTTGTCGATATCGCCGTTGTACCTGCTCCACAATTCCCGGCCCTTGTCGGTTGACTTGATCTGTTCCTCGGTCAGGTTGAGTGCAATGTCGCGAGCGGTGGCCGCCGCGTCACCGCCCGTCAGTGCGGCGTTGGTGATGATCCCGGCGATCGACGCGGCACGTGCTGCGCCCTGTACGCCGAGTCCTGCTGCGGTCCCCAGTCCACCGGTGGCGATCCCCATGAAGACAGACGGAGCCATCTGGACGACAAGGGATATCGCTTGATCGACGGTCAGGGTTGACAGCGCAATACCCGCTTCACCGAGCAGTCGCCCGACAGTGGATTTCTCCGGATCAGAATAGAGCTTCTGAAGCTCGAAGGCGGCCAGCTTCCGCTGGTCCTTGGTGTACTCGGACTTCTCCTTGTCGTAGGCTTCGACCAGGTCATCCCAGTATTTCGAGTTCTCCTTGGGCGTTCCGGCCAGTGCGTCCATCGCGGACGTGACGGTTCCCATGAAGGCCGCTCCGCCTTGCAGGGCACCGGTTGACAGGTCGTTCAACAGGTCGCCCCATGTTCGCTCCGGTTTGATCGGAGCGGGATTGTATTCCTCAAACATCTTGTCGATGGCGAGGGCGTCCATCTGTTTCTTCTTGGGCTGGTTGTCGTTCCACGCAATGAAGAGTTCCTTCGCTTCCTGCAACCACTGGTTATACAGGCGGTCTTTCTCCTTGTATGGAAGATCGTCATAGCCCTGAATCTGCGCTGCGACCTGTTCCCAACGAGGTATCTTCGGAGGCGGGGCGTTCTTCGCCAACCTCTCCTGAATCTTGTCCTTCGCTTCAAGCCAGTGCAAATCATCATAGATGGACTGCTGCGCCTGCCTGAACGGATCGTCAGCCTTCTCCGCTTTTGTTGTCTTCGGGATGAGGTTGCCATAGAAGTCAACTGCCTCTCCTCCCAGATTGAGAAGATCGTCCGTTACGATTTCCGGATTGAGGTTCAACAGGTCTTGTGTTGGAGCTGCCTTTTTCTTCGTTGCCATATCAATCCTGCAAGTTCGATACGATTCTGTTGATTTCCCGCTTCAGTGCGTCAGGCATGATAAGAGAGGCGGGAGCCTGCTCCATTCCGCCGGTCAGAAAACTGGTCACACCGGCATTACGAACGTCGTCCGCTTCTCGTCGTGCGTTGGCTGCAAACAGCGATGCCGTCAGATCATCCATCGATTGGCCTTGCGGTTTTGTCAGATCGGCAAAGGCTTCGGCCAGCGTCTGTGCAGACGTCTGCGGCAGGGATGGATACTGGTATCCTTCCATGCTGTTGATACCGGCAAGCTCCTGCTGATATTGCTCGAGAAGCTGCCTGCGGTAAGCCTGCTTGGCCTGCTGTTCGGCTGACTGCGGCGTCGCACTGACCGTCAGGTTCGGGTCGCCGTAGAACTGCTGAACGTCCTGCATGGACAGGCGGGACTGTGATCCGTAGGGTAGCGATACCCATATCTTGTTCGTCTTCTGGATGGCCTTGCCGATGTCCCCCTTTATAACGTCGTCCAGTGCTCCGGCTTCCTTGAGGATAGCGATGGCCGCAAGGTCCTGCGACTGCGGGCTGAAGTCTTCCAATCCGTAGCGTTTCGCCTGCCGGTTGAACGTCTCGTTGATGATCTGGTACCGCCCGGCAGCCGTTGTGATGTGATTGCCTGCGCGCTGTTTTAGATTCGGATGCCGGTCAAGGCCGATTTTCTTTCCGCCATATGCGATACCATAGTCTCCGCCTTCGCCTCGTGCGATGAGGTCAAGGTATTTCCTGACCTGCGGATTGCTGCCGTAGGTCTCCCATAACTGCCTTCCTTGATCGTTCATCGTGTTCCTCCCGCTCCCATAAGACGCTGGATGATAGCCGCATAGTCAGTCGTCGGCGGTGTCTGTCCCGCCTGTGCGGCCCTGATGAGTCGGACCAGTTCCTCGATCCGGGCGGTCAGGTTGCTTTGCAACCCGGAGATTTCCTTGTCTGACATCTTGGACAGGACAGATTCCAGTTCACGGTTGTAGAAGGATTCTGGTTCCTGTCCGGCAATGTAGGTTCCGGAAAGGTACTGTGGACTCAAGTATCCGCCTCCTTGCGCCAGTGGACTGATCGAAGCATCTACCTCGTTACGCAAGCGCGTTAGCCGATCCAGAGTGGATTGTGCTTCAGCCAATGGCATATCAGTATTGTAGAACTGGAACCCGGCAGAAGGCGTCGTACCGGTTGCTGGTTGTCCGGCATTTTGTGCTGCCGGTTTGTCTCCGAATACCTGCGAACCGACGTCCGTTCCAGTTTGTGTGGTGGTCGATAACAGTTGGTTGCGCTGGTTCGCGATTTCCTGTTGCTTCCGCCAGTCTTCCGCTGCAAAGACCAGCCCACTGGCATTGCCGTTTGATCGCAACAGATAAGTGGCAGCGAATGCAGCAGGCATGGTCTGGCCGTTGACTGTTACCGTTCCGGCATTGCGGTCGATTGCCGCGCTCGGAGCAGCGGCAGCGATCATATCCAGCGCGTTGCCTGCCTGCATGACAGCGGCATTCTGTGGTACCAGTCCGGAGATGCCGAACGACTGGGCCAGCTTGGCGGCGGCATCGGTCTGACCAGTACGCAACAGGTTATTGACTTCCAGCTTGGCTTGGTTCGTCAAGCCGCCGATGATACGGGACTGGACTACCGGATCAAGCTGGTTGAATTGCGGCTGCGCCATCATCTGTGCCATCTGTTCCTGAAGGAACTCGGACGGTGTTCTGCCTGCTGCAAGAGCCGTCTGGAAGTTAGCCTGCAAAGGGGCCAGATAATCCACTACCGCACGGTTGATGTTCCGCTCGCGCTCGTAATCCTGAAACTTCTGATTGGCGATGTCGCGTGTTCTGTTCTGCCAGCCTACGTCATCAGCCATCTGTTGACCGCGGGCGGTAGCCAGAAAGTCGATAGAAAATTTCGGACGGTTCGTAAGCAGCGCCTGAATACCGCCTGTGTAATTCGCTGGCGAGGAGTATCCGTAGTTCGCCAAGCCGTATGGGTTTGTAGCTGCCATTGCGCTCTCCTGTTTTTAGTTTCCGTCTGTCGGCCAGTTCGTATTGAGCCAGTTCTTGTCGGTACCGACGCGCCCGGTGAAGTCAGACATGCGGACGGTAATGCTGAAGTGGTCGCCATCCGAGTCGGTACCGGAGTATGTATGCGATCCATCTCGAACGGAGTCCACCGTACCGATGATTGCCTCGTTCCAGTCTTCTTTCTGCATCGTTGCGAAGTTGTGATAGGGCTGATTCCAGATGTTCGCGTCGTCATTGGACTGAACGCCTCTTGCACTGGTATCCATGACGGCGTCCTGTGCTGAAGCGTTACCCAACCGGACACCCTTCAAACTGAAGTCATTTGAGACAGTGCCCTGACGAGCGCGGGTCGAGTCGAACCCGTACCCGCCGTATTCTCCCATACCGACGGTCGTACCTTCCCATTCCGGGTAGTAGTGCTCGATGCTCGGAACGGATTGCAAGGTGTGGCGTTCGGCATAGCCGAATGCTTCAAGCGCATTGTTCAGTCCCTCGAACGAACCCTGCAATCCTTGTGTCAGACTGCCGAGTGCTGCCTTGTACAGGTTGGCCGCCTGTCCGAACAGCCCCTTGCCGATGCCGATAGCCTGACGACGGCGTTCGTCGTTCAGGTCCTTCTTGCTCTGGGCGTAGTTGAACCCGGCGATGTAGCCCATGATCTTCGCATTGGTGATCGCAGTGGATTGTGCCTGATACAGCGTCTGCATGATCTGCACGAACTGGCTGGAGCAGTAGCGGGATGCCTGACATTTTGTCTTCTGCATGGCCTGTGCGAATGCCCGTGCAACAGGCGGGATGAGCCGTCCGGCAAATCGTCGGCCATAGGCTTCCGCTGTTTCCACTTCTTCCGGCGTACCGAACTCCTGAAGGAACTTCAGCTCATACGGCCAGTAAACTGTCCTGACGTGCCGTCGTTCTTCTTCCGCTATCTTCAGTGATCTGTCGGCAAGATCGCGTGTCTTGCGGTAATTGCTGATGACTTCGGTCGCATTGGCGATGGCGATAGCGATAGCACCGATACGGCGGATGTTCGTGGCGTCTGTGACGGCATCCGCTCTGATTTTCTCGGCCTTCTTGTAGCCGTCATTGGATACTACGCTCATGATCTAAACTCCCCTGAAAAGGCATTAGCCAACATTTCCGGCATGTCTTTGGGTACAACGGCATACGAGATGCCCTGTTTGCCCCATCGTGATTCCAGCTCGCTTCCCCAGTTGTCGGTTCCCCGCCTGTAGTAGCCGTACGCCTCGAAGGCGGAATTGATCGTACCGATCAGCGCACCTGCCGCCGTTCCTCTGGCCGCACCGCCAAGTTGCATGAACGTTGGGACGTTCGCCAGATGGTCGCGTCCAAGAGCAAGAGCGGCGTATTGCTTGGCGTAGCGGATGTCGTTCAGCTTGTCCATGCGGCCTTCCGCCTGCCGGTCTGCGAAGCTGATGATGTTCGACCGGTCCATTTGCCGGTTGCGTTTCCAGATAGACAGTTCGCAGCCCGTTGGCTTCAGGCACCTGTCGGACAGTGTCTCATTCAGCCGGTTGTAGTAAACCTGCTGGTCGGAGTCGGCCATTGCCGCCCATGACAGTGACAGAGCATCGTACTGGGCGGTCGCTTTGCCGATACCGAAGGCATCCTCGACTGCCGCCTTCTCGTACGGCCAGAAGTTCCGGGCATGAGCAGCGATTTCTTCGGCCAATGCCACCTGCCGCTTGCCGATTTCCGTCTGCATGTCGGAGATCGAACTGCTGGCACTGCGTTTCCACAAAGCCAGCGCGGTTTGCAGCAGCACATCAACAGTGGCATGACCGCGCATGGCTTCGCCCTGTCGTGTCGCCGCCTCTATGTAACCACTGTCATTGATCGGACCGGCCATACCGCCTCCTTACAGATAGATTTCACGTACGACGGAGCGCTCTTCTCCGTCCAGTTTTTCAGGTGGTCCCGCTTCAAGGATCAGTGCACGTGCACCAATGGCAGCGCCCATCGACTTCATGAAATCGATGAAGCCCGCTTCATTCTGCATCTTGTAGAACAGGACGGTAACGCCCCTGTCCATGTACAGCCAGCGGTCGCCCATCGCCACGAAGGCGATGCCGACATCCTTGCCGTCATTGTCCGTTTCGATGATGACGCGGGTCCCTCTGATCCATGCCATGAGGAAACCTTCCACGTCGATCGGACGCCCCAGTTTGTAGGCGAGTTCGATGATCCGCTTGCCGACTTCCTGAACCTTGTCGTCAGTGGCAGGCGGTGATAAGACGGTGAACGGCATGGCTAACTCCTCAATTCGTGCATAGATGTCGCAATCGACAGCAGGCTGACTGTACCTGTGCCGGTCAAGGTGACGTACATCCGTTGCCCGATTGCATACATAGGCAGCCTGAACACTCTTGATGATAACACTTCCCGGTCGATTATTTTACGTCCGTCGAGGTCGATTCTCACATTCTCCGTTCCGCCTCTGAACCAGAGGTGTCCCGCTCCCCATCCGATGGGCGCAGGACCGACGACTTCCTGTGACTTGAAGTAATGCGGGCGCTTCTTCGCTCCCCGGTTCCACAGATACTGGATGCCGTTTTTGACGATGTAAAAGTCGCCTTGCCGCGTGACGAACGCGTCCGTCACATCGGTGTCCGACAGGCTGCAATGGAAGTCCAGCGACCAGCCCTGTTCGGCGCTGGACGCCATCGTGAGGTAGAAGCTCCCGCCCTCTGCGAAAACGAACAGCTTGCCTGCCACCTCGACAGGCGTCACGGTCTGGGGGCGGAGAGCCTGCCAGTCCTTTTCGGAATACAGCGGCCATGTCAGGATGACAGGGGCCGATTTCCCGGACAGCATGATGAGGCCCTTGTGGGACGGATAGACGGCACCTGCACGGCATTTCGCCATTCTGCGGTTGCCGCAGCCCACCATAGGGAATGCACCGGGCAGACGGATGATCTCCCTGCATCCTGCGTTCTCGCAGCCTACGCGACCTGCCAGAATGTACGGGTGTCCGTCGGTGGCGACGTAAACGAGGCCGTTACTTTCGACCAGCCCGCAGACGTTATCGTCCAGATCGTAGTAGTACGGCCAGTTGTGGTAGCTGTTGTTCTCCGAAGCATAGATGCGGTTGCCGACGAAGCCCATCAGACAGTTCATGCTCTCGATCCAGACAATTCCCCGCAGTCCTTCAGGAGGCGGGAGAACAAGGTCTTCCATGATGGCGATCGACAGATCGACGTTCCACTTGCTGTCGATATAGGACACGGCATTGACGTCGATCTCATCGACCAGCATCCACGTCGTCTGCGACTGATTGCTTTGCTCGTTGCCGGTCTGGTAGCTGGACACCGTACGATAGATCGCCACCTTGGTGACGTCGTAGTCGGCATCCGGCACTGGCCAACCGGACACGACGACCGTCTGGCCGTCGTAGAGATTCTGTGCGGAGGTTCCCGGAGACAGCGCGCTCCGCTCCCCCGCGCTATTTATGTACTGGTATGCATACGACCGCCCTTCCACGTCCTTTAATGCGCTGTTGGCTGTCGTCCCCGGCATGATGGAAGGGGCGGTGGTCGGACAGGGCAGACCGAGCCGACGTTGCTTCGTTACACAGTCCCCGTTCTCGTCTGTATCGACGGTCAGTACTAGCGGGTAGTCTTCCGCTCCTGTGACGAAGCACTGCTTGCAGGTGACGGAGCCATAGGCCAGATCGACACAGCCGTCAAAGTCATGCCAGCAGCACTCGTGCTGGAAGGTCGCCTTGGTGCCTTCCGTCACTTCCCGGTAGGGGGCGGGTTCCCGGAACGATGCGAGACTGCCGGAGGAGAAGTCGCAGTCTATGGCAACGGATGCTGATCCGTCCTTGGCGAGATGATCGGCCAAGCGCGGAACGGAACCCTGAAATCGATTGATCGTGAAATGCATCAGACCGTCCCGCAACAATGTTTCTGGATGTAATCGACGGAGGATTGCAGAGCGGCCAGTGCCGTGTTCAGCGCCGTGATCTGGCCCTGCAATTCCGCTGCCTTGTTGGTCAGCTCCGTGTTGATGAAAGCACGTATCGTTTCATCGTACTTGGATGCGTCGATATCCAGCGTGACCATCCCGGTTGATTGATCGGGAGCGGAAGCCGACAGCGTGAAGCCTGTCGTCTTGGAGTCCGCCAGTATGTACAGGACAGGCGGCCACGAGGCAGGCAGCCCGACGATCGCACCGGTGTCGATCTGGATACCGCCCTTGTCGGTAGTGATGCCGTTCGGATTGGCACCGCTTGCGCCCTGTGCGCCAGCCGGAATGCCGAAGTCAAGCACCGCGTTGGTCGTCGTTCCGGTATTCACGACGGTAGCTTGCGATCCGGGAGCCAAGGTGCTGACCGTCCCGATGGAAATGGTCGCGTTCTCGCCGGGTTCTCCTTTCGGTCCTTCGGGGCCTTCCGCTCCGCCGCCTCCACCGCCTGATCCTGTACCGGCACAGCAGACGTTCGGTGTGTAGAGTGGGATTTCTCCCGCCTCCACGACGGTGATGCAGCCGTTTTCCACGACGATGGTCGCGTGCTCGTACCGTCCATCAGGCAGGGCGATATCGCCACAACGGCACTTGCATGGTTCGACTGGTTCCTGCGTGCAGTCCGTGCAGGGTGCGCAGTTGGTGTTCAGGCAATTACATGTCATGTCAGTCTCCCGCCTTGTCTCTCGATTCGATACGGTCCTCGGCTTTCTGCTGGATGCCGAGGATGTTGTAGGCCATCTGGATATGGTACTGGTTCGTGTTGCCGGTCTGGGCCGCATTGACGAAGCGGTCGCCTGCCAAGAGCCACGCCAAAATGAAATGCTTGACTGCGACGATGGCATCGCAATCGACGTTGAACGGCTTGTCCAGATCGGCCAGTCCATACGAGCAGGGCCGTGCGACGCACTTGGCCCGGACATACACGTCCGTGTCACAGGGCACGGGCGGGACGACCTCGAACCGGCTGTTCATGTTGTCGTCCGTCGTCACGTAGTCGATCACGTATCCGTTCGGCGCGTCCTTGGGGATAATGCAGGACGGCTTGCGCCACCTGATCTTCGCCGCCGTATTGGTGCGCCGTGTGTTGCCGAGCGTCTTGATGATGTTGCCGTACTGATCGGTCTGTTCTGCAATGGCAAGGATGTTCGAGCAGCAGCCTCGGGCGTCCTGATGACGTCCGGCTGTCAGCTTGATGATCCGCCATTCCGTGTACAGATCGGGGCGGTACTTGAACACCATGCACATGGCATCGTTCAACGCCATCAGCACGCTCTCGATGGGATAGCGGGTGAACTCGTGGTTCGGTTCATCGTCGTTCAACGCGAACGCGATGGTTTTCGTGAGCCAGTATCGCAGTGTGGTATTGCATGTCATCGGAACATTCTCCCGCGTCCGAACAGTCCGGAGCGACCGTCCATTCTCTCGAATGAGTGCGACGAGGCCACGCGCAGTTTGGCAATGGCCCACATCCTTTCGATCTCCGGTTTCGACAACACGCTGCCGACCAGTTGCGGATCACGGAAATGAACGTTCCGGACATAGTTATGACGTGCCATCACCGTTATCTCGTTCCTGAAGAACTCGTACAGGAACGAGTCGAACTCGCAGGCATACTCCTTCGGGGCCGCCCAGACCAACAATCTCAACCGGTCGTTGTGACCACAGCATCGGAAATGCCTGTCGGTCTGGATGTGGATTTCAGCTCTGGCCGGATCGAAGTGATAGTGCACTCCGTTCGGGAGCCAGCCCCGGCAGAAGTCGCCTTGGCAACGACAGCGGTGCTCATCGTTGAACCCCGCTCCGATAACGCCGATGACATTCTCGAAATCGACAGCGGGAACCGGATAGGTGCATTCTCCATGCTGAATGGGAATGACGATCTCCCGCTGCAAGGCCCGTGTGGTTTTGCAGAAATCGATCGCAGCGGCACGGGCGAAGTCCGCAGCGATCTCTTCCGTCGGGTCATCGACGCCGACGATGATTTCCGGCAGCCACCGCTCCCAGTCATAGGTCGTGATGGGATCGGCGACAGGAATAGTGTCGTGACACACTGGCGAGTAATGCGAGATGGACGGCCCGTTGCGGCGTGGCTGCGGCAGTCCGCAGCGGTTGAACCGCTTGCCGTTATCCGCCCAGTCAACGAACAGGAAGTTGACTGGAGAATAGACCAGTGTATCGAAGCGATCCATCAGGCAAGGCCCTCGTCTTCATCGACGGCGGAAGCGCCTTCCAATTCCGGAGTGGGTGCTCCCGGAGGGGCTGCGGTTTCCGACGCTGCACGCGTGCTGCGTCCCTTGCGACGCTGTTTGGCCGGCTGTTCGTCATCGATGACGTTGACCGACAGGGAGGCTGGATCGACCTCCGGTTTCTGGTCGTTGACGACCGCTGTCTGTGCGGGTTTGATCTCTTCCGCGTCCGGCAATGATACCAGCGTGACGGGCTTGTCGGCCTGCTTCTTCGCCGAGTCATAGAGACTGCGACGGATGCCGCCGAATACGATCTTGTTGTCCTCTCCGATTGCGTAGTTCCGGATGACACCGACCGTATCGGACGTGATGCCGATGGTAAGGCCGTTTCTTGCGCTCTTCAAAAGTGCCATGTGTTTCTCCTGTATTCCGCCCCCTTCGGGGGCGGGAGGTTTCTTACAGTTCGCGTTCTGCACGATCGCAGATCGAATAGTTCACTGCGACGACGATGCGGAAGTTACCGACAATACGCTTGCTGACAGGCATACTTGCGACTTCCAGCATGATTTCATCGGATTCCAGTGCAAAGCAGCCTTCGCCATCGCGACCGAAGATGTCGATCATGACGTTGTTGCCGAGTGCACCGAAGTTCTTAAACACGGACATATCGCCGGTGTTGTCTGTTGCAACCCCGTCGATCGTGCCTTTACCGGTCGTGGTATCGACCTGCGCGTTACCGGATACGGCGGCATTGCCACCGGTTTCGGTCAAGGTGCGTACCATTTCGCATGGGGCACCATCTACCGGAGCAGTTTCGATCTTGCGGATACGTTTGCTTGGCAGGGCCAGTCCGTTACGGGTGATGAGGTTGAAGGTCAGACCGGGTTCTTCCGCTTCGATACGGATGCCGATGGTATCGACGAACGCGTAGGTCGGGATGCAGAGCACGCCGATCTTGGCACCGACGCCTACTTCATTGATGTAGGAAACGATGTCTTCCTGATCGCGTTCCAGCGTACCGCCTACCGGTCCGATCGGGAACAGATACTTGTCGTTGAACGAGGTCGGGTTCAGGTGGGCGTGGCTGTTCGGACCGTGGACCACATCGGCCAGACGGTCGTAGGTAACGCCCATAGAGTTGCCGCAGCAGCCAACGCCAGCGTGCTTGGCGAAGACGCCGAGCGGCAGCTTGGAGCCACGGAAAACCTGCAAATGATTGTCGTATGGTGTACGTGCCATGATGATTAGTCTCCTTTACTGATGGCGACGATAACGCCCATCGGGTCGATGACGTTGGTATCCCAGACAAATTCGCCGACCATGAAGTCCTCGAACTTGCCTTCATACCACTTGTTCGAGATGACGTCGAAGGCGTGAAGCACGCGCTGGGTGTCAACGGCCACGACAGGTACCAGAGTACCAACCTGTGGAACGCTGATCGGAGTCAGGTAGCGGGTGACGATCAGCTCGAACCCATAGAAGTCCGAAGCGATCTTGCCGGATACCATGACGTTGTTTTCACCGCAGCACTGATTCAGCTCTTTCAGGTTCATCAGGGCATAGCGTTTGAGTTTCAGCGGGATCAGGATGACCGGACGGGCATCTTCACCCACGCCGACTTCTTCCCCTTCGCCGCAGGTCCATCCCGCCTGTGTAGCGACTTCGCCGATGGACAGGATCATGTCCTCGAAACCTTCCTTGGAATTGCCGTTCAGAGCGGTTTCATCCTGCCAGCCCAGCTTGACATCGTGGTTCAGGACACCTGCATTATTGCCGACGTTGTTCGGGGAAGCGGAAGCGATGATCTTCGGAATGGAATAGGCATCGATCAGCTTGGTGATGTTCTTGCTGATCTGACGACGGACGTTGGCTTCCCAACGGTCGAAGTTCGCGCACATCATGCGCTTGTCCGAATTGGACAGTTTCCACTCGAACTTCTTGGACTGACAGATGACCATCGAGTCCGTTTCGATACCGGGACCGGAAATGGTTTCCGGATGTTCGTTGTTGTCTGTGGACATGCCGAACAGGTCAAGGTCCTGTTCAACACCGTAGATTACACGAGCGCCGCAATACAGGTCTTCGTCATCCAGAAAATCGCTGCGTGCAATGACCGGAGTCACTGCGCAAATCTGATATGAATAAACGATACTGGTAGAGATGCGGTCAGGTGCCCAGAAGGACCCGGCCACTCCACGATAACCAGCGGCATCTAAAAAACGAGCCATAAAAATAATTCCTATTTAAAACGTGTCAGGGATGACAGCAATCTCTTCATCTCTTCGGAGTTCCGTCCGCCGGATGTCCGGGACAGTTGCCGGATTCTGCGGTTGATCTCGTCAAATTCCTGTCGGGATTGCGTCTCTTTATTTACTGGTTCCCGCCTCATTGCCGATTGGAGCGATGCAGTGACGGCATCGGTCTTCTGGATTCGACTGTTCTTGGAACGCGTTTGGTCAAAGTAATCATTGATTCTTTTACCCAATGCTGCCGCCGCGCGGTCGATCTCCTTTGTGGTGCGTCCGCCCAGAAAGGCCGAGATACTGTACTCGACGTCAACATTGTCTTTCACCCACTCACGGAACCTGTCGTTCTGTGAGAGCATGGTGAGTTGTGCGACAGGCGATTTCGGATTGTCCAGCAAGTCGTTGCGGTAATCGTTGATACGCTGTGTCTCACGTTTGGAAAGCGACGACTCGATCAAGGACTCGACGTCCTGTTTCGGAGCCATACGCTTTGCCGCTTCCATCGTGACTTTCTTCATGATTTCGAGCATGGTCGGATCGACCGCCTCACGTTCTTCATCCGACAAGAGGTCCTCGATGGAAAAATCCTTCATGCGCTGTGCCTCGAGCTTGGCGTTCGCCTCGTCCAACATCCGTTGCATTTCACGGAGGCTGTTCTCATAACGCTGGCGTTCCTGTACCAAGGTATTCTCGAGCGCTGCACTCTTCTGCTGTTCAGGTACTACCCGCCCCTGCATGGCAGCGAGCTGGTTACGGAGTCTGGCAAGTTCCTGTCTGACGTCGTCATCGTCGTCCTGTGGACGGCGGGGATCGTCCTGCGGATCATTGTCGTCGTTTGCCGGAGCGGGATCAGGATCGGCCTCTGTCGGTTGAGGGGGATCGGTCTCTGTCGGATCACCTTCTTCCGTCTTTCCATTCGGTGGAACACCGAACGGGTTGCCATATTTTTCCATCGCGTCATCCAGCGTCATGCCTTCCCGCTTGGCGGACTTGCGCATTTTTGACTGCATGATCTCTTCCAGACTTCTTCTTGCCATTGTTATCTCCTAGCACCTGCGGGTCTCGGCTGTGATACAGACGATCCCGGAACAGCGGTAATCTTCTCCACAAACTCCATGATGGCATGAGCACTGGCGGTCAGGCCGAGCAATGCATCATGGTTGGACGACGCTCTGGCAGTGGCACGGTACAACGAGATTTCCGTATCTTCCGCCGCTCTTTTCAGCAGACGGGTCAACCGCTCGTTTGCAGCGAGTTCCTTTTGCAGTTCGTCCAGTACACGGGCAGGCGACATGGCCTGCTCGGGATAAAACGTTTCCTGATCCATCAGCCTCTGCGCTTTCTACAGGATGCACATCCAGTTCCGATTTTCAACGGAGCCGGTTTGGATGGCGATGCCATGCGCTTCGGATTGGACGGAATGGACATTGACGGTGAGGACGATACACGGTGGGAAACCACACGGTCCGCCTTCGTGAAATACTTGGGAGCTGCCATGTTCCTCATCCTTAAAGTTATGTTAGTTAGCGCTTACCAACATAGCGCAAGAGAGGGGAACAGTCAAGATACATGACAAAAAAGAAAGTCAATACGAGAAGTTGACTTGAGCGATGACGGTTCCGGAAAGCTGAACGAGGTTATTCCGTTTCGTGATACCCAGATTGAAGCTCCAGTCGAGATTTTCGATGGATGCTTCCACTGTTCCGGTTACGGGATCGTATTCCACGCCGTCATTGTTGTTGGCATAGAACCAGTCGGCTGTCTCCAAGCCCTTCCATTCATCGCATTGCAGACGCAAACCGAGCTTTATGGGTTCATTGCTCGTATAGCCGCTAAAGACAAACGGCAGCGTGTCGTCCAGAGAGAAGATCGCTTCACCCACAATAACGTCATTGAGTAGAACGTGCCCGGTGACAATGCGGCTGACTGGTTCAGGTTTATAGAGCGTGGTGGGCCACCACTGTTTGGCTTTGTTGGACATGATTCAAATTCGGTTAGTGGATACTAACCGAATTTGAACATCCCCCCCCCCCTGTGTCAAGGGTTATCTGAACTCTGCACGGACCGCGTTGTACTGGTCGATGCAGTAATTGAGTTTGCGGATGGCGATGTCTCCATCAGTTGCGATGGAGACAAGATCGTCAGCAGCCGTTGGGTCAAGTTCGGCTCTTGCTTCTCCAGCCCCAGTTCCGGAGGCTGTGGACACTGTGCATTGTTTGACAGCGACTGACAGCCGTAACTTGCCAGCACGCAGATCATTGCGAAGCTGGCGGTTAGAAATTTCAGCTTGTTGGATTTTTTCTTCATACGTCTTTTTCAGAATGTCCCGCTCCTCGACCATTTTGCGTTCGGTCTCTCTGGCGGCCTGAAGGGAGGCGGTAATCTCCGCAGCGTGTTCGCCTTTGAGACGGTCGATTGCTTTCATGGACATGACGCCACAGGCGATGAAGCCCGCGGCGAATCCGGCAATGACAGAGAGCAGAATCGTTTTCATGTTATTTCTGGACAATCGAGAACGCAAAGCGACGGCTCGACCTTGCGTTCACTGAAGTACCGTCGCTCCCGGTGTTCAGCTTGTTTTCCTGCGTTCCAGTTGGCAACCGGACGATGGTAGCCCATCACGCGGGTCCATACTTCACATCGCGTTCTTTTGGATTCAGGGATTATATCAGCTTTGTTCATCGTTCTGTCCATATCATTGATTATCCACTATGCGCACACTCGGATTGGGTCCCAAGACTAAATAGCAGTAACCAGCGCCTCCAACCATCGCGTGGATCGTAACATCCTCCGTGCCCGCTGCTGCGGTACTACTGGACGGTCCATCCAGTGAGAATCCGTCTTCTACCGCAACATAACAGTAGAACGAAGTGGAAGCGGAACCGGTTCCCCGCCATACTGTTGGAGCGTCATTGTAGTCGGAGAAGTCGCCCGCGGGTCCAGTGTATCCGCTCGATTTCGTCGAGTATCGGGTTGGTATGAATGCTACGGATGACGAGTTATCGACCGACAACCTTACGTCATTGGAAGCAAAGGTGACTTCGCTGCTTCCTTCTCCGGTCTTCTGGAACTGGGTATTCGCGGCGCCGACAGTCTGTGTCCAGCCCTCTGGTACACTGTCCAGAATCAAGCCCGGGTAGTCAGATATCAGAGTGGCTCCCTGATCAAGACTTCCCGTTTCGAGTTCCAGTTGTCCTCCCGGTGGAATGGCCCCATTCGGGAATGGTGTCCCACCTACGTATAAGGTCAGTGTCGCCGGAGTGTTGTTGATGATTTTGGCCGGTGGGTCTTCTATAGGAACGCCGACGTACGCCAATTTCACTTCCTTCGCCATGCCGCCTACTCCGACGTAAATCTTCGTGATCGGTTTTGCCAGACCACCCACTCCGACGTACGCACCGCGCAATCCGGCGTTGTCAACGGCGGTGTCAACTGTGGTGTCAACGGGTTTATCCGGTGCTGCTGTTGCCATATCTTTCTCCTTTCTTTCAGTTTTCCGCCCTGTCAGGCGCTTGCGTCCGGATCATAAACCAGCACGATATGTCCTTCCGGCAAAGCTGAATCAACTCCCGGGTCCGTCGGAGTATAAGTGATCGTCGGTACGGACGCCTTGACCGTCTTGAATTCTTGAGCGATGCGTTCGACAACATCACTGATGTTTTCTGTAAGCACTTGGCTCATTGCCTCTCTCCTTCCAAATATAAAGCGCCACCGGATATATCCGAGTGGCGCTCCGGTTTTTCAAAATCCTGTAACTATCAGGCAGCGGTCAGAGCCGTTTCAAAGACAGTGACGAAGTTGGTGTCAGTTGCGCCAACATTGGCAGTCAGTGCATCGACATCGGCCTGCGCAGAAGCGGCATCGGTTGTCGCTTCAATGGCCTTGGTATTGACTTCATTGATCGCAGCAACGACGGTGTTCTTGGCCGTGGTAGCCAGATCAGCGACTGCACCCATTTCGGCGGATGCAGCAGCACCGATGTTGGTGCGAGCCTGACCTTTCTGTTCCCCTGTCAGAGTTGCAGACTGGTCCTGATCGTAACGGACGGCACCGCCTGCGATAGTTTCCAGCGCTTCAATGGCGGTTTTGTTGGTTTCGATCAGGTCAGCCAGTTCTTTCAAGGTGTCATATGCTTCACCGGCACCGCCCAACAGATCGTTTTTCACGGCCTGTTTGGCAGCGGTAACGACGTCTTCGATTTTGCTGGATGAATAGGTCTTGGTGGTCGAAGCCGCTGTGTCATCGATGATATTACCCAACAAGGAATCAACGGAACCTTCGACCTTTTCAACACGGCCTGTCAGATTGGTTACGTTGGTGTTGGTAGCGCCAAGACCAGTGACCAGTTCGTTGATCGCTGCAACGGTGCTGGTTTTTGCAGTCGTGGTCAGCGTAGAAATATCACCCACTTTGGTTTCGACTGCATCGATCTCACCATGCAGGGTCTTGCATTCAGTACCCACACGGGTGGCAAGGGCGGAAATTTGATCTGTTAATGCCATTTTGATTTTCCTTTTTAAAAAAAAAGATGAAAGAAAGGTAACTCATGCGTACAGGGCTTCCTCGAAAACCTGCACAGGGTCTTCGGTCAGCTCTGCTCCAGAAAGTTTACTATAGATGTCGTTGATCTGAACATTCAATGGAATGCCGCCGCTCTGTACCGATTCGGTATCGATGCGAAACGGAACGGCTTCGCCTTCGACTCCGAGATATATCTTGTTGATTACTTTCATGTTCGTCTCCGTTTCGAGTTCAATATCAAATCATTATGTCCCCCTCCGCCAGACGTTTCATCATTCTGTAGTGGCAGAGGATGTCTTCTTCGGACGGCCTCGTTGCGATCTCTTGGAGGAAGATATAGCGTCCAGTGCGGCTGATACAACAGGCGATACCGCAGTGGACGATGCGGTCTGTTTTTCAGATAGTACCTTCTTTCCACTGCCATATACCAGCACGATGTTATCCGATTTCAAAGGCGATCCTGCACCGGGATCGATGCCAGTAATAGCGATCTCCTTGATCTTGGATTCGAGAGTGTCCATCCGGGTTTGCAATGCCGCTATTCCAGCGTTCTCAATGTCAGTGATGGTGATTTCCTTGATCTTGGACTCGAGGACATCCATCTTGGTCTGCAATGCAGCCACTCTGGCATTCTCGATGGCCAGTTCACGGGACAGTTCCGTAATATCGTTACGCAATTCCTTCGCGTCTGCCTCCAGTGAATCCAGTCGCTCCAGCAGGGATGCGATCCCCAACCATTTCATAAACCACTTCTTCATGTCATGCCTCCACGCTGATGATGTTGCCGTTCTTGTCGATTGTATAGTTCATGCCGTACTTGCCTGTGCAGACCGCATACTCCATAGCCCTGCGGTTCGCCAGCCCTTTCGAGTATTTACCTTTGATATAGACCCATCGCTTCAATTGTGCGCAGGCCTCGCCGTACTTGCCCTGATTGAGATACTTCAGAAGGGAGGACGACCGGAAGTTTCCCGCTCCGGCGTTGTAGGCAAAGGACACATAGGCGTCGAACTCCCATTGATAGAGCGGGACCTTGATGTACTGTTTAATCTGATTGGCGGTCTGACTGGCGCTGGAATGGAGCATCCGTCTGGCTTGTGCTTCAGTCATGGTGTCACCCAGTTTGACGCCCTTGGTTTCACCGTATCCGATCGTGACGACACCGCCCTGATCCTTGTAAGCCGTCTCACTGAAGCCCTCGAAGTTGGCAATCAGGCCGATGGCCGCTGCCGATACGGACAGCGAGCCGATTGCCAGTCTGATTTTCTTGCCAAGCTCGTTCATGACCGAGACTTCCAAGGATTGATGCAGGACACCATCATGGCGCTGCGGTCGGTAGGCGTTCCCCTGATCCGCTCCTTGATGGCGGATTGGAGTTTCCATCCCAGATAGATACGGATGCATTTGGACTTCGGCCATGACGGAAGGATGGCATAGAGCATCCATCTGGCCGTAATCGGGTTGTAGGAAGTAGTCGCCACCCAGACGCCCGGATGATACGGAGAGTCTCCTGTCTCGACGTCTCCCGCCCAGTGGATGACTTGATCCTTGCTGACCTTCGTGTTCAGCAGATACCATGAGAAACCGTACGCCTTGTTGCGCCAGAGCCATGCGACTCGTTGGACATATGGACCGATTTTCGGATGCTTCTCCACGAAGGAGGCCCACCGCTCACGATGTTTCCTGTCGCCCAACATCGTGTTATCGGGCGTCAGCCACATGCGCAGCGGATTGTATTTGCCGAGCGTGCTGTTGCCCTCTTCGTCGGAGATCAACGCGATGATCGGTGCCAATGGGTATGCCATCAGCACCGTGATAATATCAATCGGCAAATATAAAAACCAGATCATTGCATTATCCGTAAAGTATTCTCACATAACCGGGTGCTCCGGCTCCGCCTGCCACAGTATCACCCCCCGCTCCGCCTCCGGAGCCATATCCGATTCCGTTCTCTCCAACGCACCCGTTGCAGTCCCAGTTGTATCCTCTGCCACCGGTACCCATTGCGCTGGAACCTCCTCGACCATTGTTGGCGTCCTGTCCGGCTGTGGCGTCACCATTGCCTCCGCAAATCCATGTACCGGAAGCGGCATTGTTGCCACAGGCGCCTACTCCTGCCCTGATGTTGCCACGAGCGGCATAAGAATCTCCCCCTCCATAAGCGATGATGCCACCGAACGAGGATTGTCCTCCAGCAGTTCCGGTTGATTCTTTACCCGACGTACTGTAGCCTCCTGCTCCTACGCAGACGAGATATTGCTGTCCGGGAGTGACGCTGACGACGCCATTGAAATACCCGCCGCCTCCACCTCCGGCTCCAATGTGCGAGCTTGAGGTGCCGTAGTGCCCGCCTGCTCCTGCACCGCCTGCGCCCTGAAGCGTCAGGGTGATCTTCGTGGTACCTGACGGTGCCGTCCAGTAATAGCAGTTGCCGGGTGCAACCGGCTGAACAACATCGCCGGTGTTCTCGTCCTTGATCTGACCGGCGATAGTTCGGATACGGGCTTCAAGAAAAGCGAATAGATCAGGACCCAACAAAATCTGCTTGGCGCGTCCTGCCGGGGAACCGACATAGGCCTTCTTCAACGTTCTGGATGGATCGGACAGGCTGTACAGTTCCGCTGCATCGGCCAGCATGATGCGTTTGTCCTGCTCCTTGATATCGTAGTGGACCCCGTCCTCATCGATGTAGATCGGATTCAGGCCTTTTACGATGGCGTCCTGAATGATGTAGTCTTCAGTCATTTGTTGGCCCATGCATCACGACAAACATCACGAATGAAAGCATCCAGCGCATTCAGATCAATCATGTTCTGACTGATGAAGATACTCTTCGCGCGGCCTGCCAGCGAGCCGACAATCCATTTATTCAACGTTCGTGTGTTTGCCATAATGTGTCTCCTTTAAATAGACTACGCCCACTGTATCAGGACATAACCGTTGCCCCCCTGCTCCACTGATCTGGCCGTTCGCCACCCCAGTGCCTCCTGCACCATATGCACTGCCTGTCGGGCCTGCTCCTCCGGGTTTCGGGTTCGAGTCGTTTCGTGTGCCGTTGCCGGTTCCGGGATTACCGTTCTTTATCTCCAAGCCCTGCGTGATATTAGCCCACGATGCAACCCCGGCGGTTCCAGCTTCAGCCGTCGATGGACCTCGTCCACCGCCTCCGCCTCCTCCGCCAGTACATGTGATGTAGCTGCCGAACGAGGATGTACCGCCTGCTATCCCGACTGCATTACCCGAAACGGACGCTCCTCCTGCACCGACTACCAGCGGGATACCGGAGTACGGTGTCACCGCAATAATCGCCCGTGCATATGCACCGCTTCCTCCGCCTGCTCCCGCTCCCCAGTCACCGTGTCTTTCCCACAGCCCTGCACCGGAACCTCCTGCCCCCTGAACCGTCACCGTCACCGTCGATACTCCTGACGGCACATTGAACGTCCAGCTTCCCGGAGTGGAGAACAATGCGGATTTTTCATTTCCTACTTCAACCTGCAAATCATTGACGATCTTTGTCACTCTGGTCAGTTCGATTTGCAAGTCATTAACCTTCTTCAACATGTCAGGCATAAGGCCTTCTGGATCGAGCTGTATCAGCCGCGCCTTGTCAACCAAACTGCCTGCATACCACTTTTTCAGTATCCTTATACCAGCCATTATATCCCCCTCCCCCTGTCAAAACAGGGCGGAAATAATACGGTTATACTACTCCCTGCATGACGTCGGCAGGAAGCCTATAAAACGATTCAACATCGGTTTCCTCGATTGTCGTTGCCGCATCGATCTTTTCGACATACTTCAGGTACATGGCGCCAAGCAGGTTCCATTCTTCCATGATGGCGTCGATGATGTCCAAGCCTTCCTGCGGATCAATCTTGACGGCCGTACCGGTCGAGGAAATAAACAGGAACGGATCGATGATGGTCGATACCTGATAGGCCACCAAGTCCGACATGTCGGCACCGGAGAACTTGACTCCGTTCACTTCGACATTGACCAAATTCTTGGCAAGCTGCAACCGCTTGTAGGCGGTATTCTTTGCCGCCTGCTTGGCTACTTCAAGATCAGTCATTGCCTTCTTCCTCATGCAACATGGAAACCTTCGTCTCCAGTGTTCCCACTCGTGTGTACAAAATGGCGATGTCACGCGCCATTTTGTCCTGACTCTCGTCCATCTGGTCGATGCGATTGATTATCCGCACTTCCATGTCGTGCAACCGCCTCTCCTCGTCAAGCTGCCATGCATTGCGCATGGCGGTGTTCTCGTCTAGCTTGACGGTCAGACGTTCTACCTGCCGGTACAAGCCCCGGAACATGAACCATGTCACCGTTCCGAGGGCCGAGACCAGCAGGAAGATGATCCCGACGAAATGTTGTGCGGATATCGCTTCGATCATTTACCCATCCTTACGGATTCTGTGTCCACTGTGCAACCAGTGTAACGTTATCACCCGCTGTGAACGTATCGCCTGCCTGATAGGTATTCGTTCCATCACTCCATCCAGCGAACGTGAAACCAGATTTCAACGGCACCGTTTCCGGAATGGTATATTCGGTCCCCCGATCGACTGTCGCCGTTTCAGGTACTCCGGAATCCGCTCCGTCTCCGTTATAGGTGACGACCGTCAGCATCTGCCAGACCGCCGTCAATGTGACGTTGGTACCGACGATGAAGCTGTCACCCGGCTGGTAGGTATGGCCTTGATTTTCCCATCCAAGGAAGCGGCCTCCGTCCATTGTCGGGACGGCATCGACCGGAATGGTGTATGTGCTGTCTTCCTGTGCGGTCGTCGCTGCCGGAACGCCGGATGTCGCCCCTGCGCCATCGTATGTGATCGTGAAGGTTTCGAGCACTTCTTCGTAAACGAATACAAGGTGTCCGTTCTTCAAGGGCGAGCCAACGCCCGGATCGGTCGTTGTCCATGTTACGCCGCGGTCGTAGAACAGGCCACCATCCGAACCCAGTCCGAGGCTGTTGTTGGCATCCTTGGACAGCAGAGCGGACGGTGCCGCCTCGTTCTTGATGAGGTTGACGATCGTGTCCTGATCGACCTTCAGCTTGCTGTCATCGCCTTCGACGATCAGGTTGCCTTCGTCTTCCGAGATCAGGTCGCCTGCAATCTGATCGCTTTCGGTCTTGACGAGATCGACGATGGTCTGCTGTTTGATGATGAGCTTGTTATCGACTTTAGATGTCGTCAGGACGTTGTCCAATTCCTTCGACACCAAATCGGTCGGCGTGACAGGCGGATTGTAGAGTCGATTGTCCGAACCGGAACGCAGCGTGTTGCCTTCGTCTTCGGAGATCAGAATCTTCGGGTCGGTCACGACAGCCGTGACATACAGCTTGTTGGTGTCATCCACGCCGAGAGAGTTGCCCGGACGAAGAGACACAAGGCTTTCCGGAGTGACCGTATTCTTGGCGATTTTCTCGATCACGCTCTGTGGCAGGGCGGCCTTACCGTTTTCGTCAAGCTGAAGGATGGTATCGCCGGTCGCCAAGAAATCGGCAGCCTTCGGTGTCGGCGTGTAGATACCGCCGTCTGTTCCTTCGACCGTATAGTTCCCTTTGTCCTTGGAGATCAGGGCACCGGAAGGCGGAACGTAGGCTTCGATCATGTTGTTGATGACCTTCTTGTCAACAACGATCTGGTTGGCATCGTTGACCTTGGCAAGATTATCGTCACCCGGAGCGACGAAATTTTCCATTTCCGGTTTGACGTACAGCTTGCCATCGGCGCCCTGTTTCAGGATGTTACCTGCCTCAACGGAAATCAGTTCCCCGTTGTTTTCCTTCATGTAATGATCGACAATGATCTGGACCGTAGCGGTCTTGACTGTCATCTTGCTGTCTTCTGCCGAAGTCGTGATGATGTTGCCGGATTCGGCGGAGATCATGTCAGACGGGACGGTGGCCGGAACATACAGTTTGTTTTCCCCATCCATGCCGAGCTGGTTGCCCTGCTGGATCGAGACGAAATCTCCGATAGCGACGTTGGCATACAGCCCGTCATCGGAACCTTTTTCGATGATGTTGCCTGCATCCTTGGAGATCAGACCATTGTTAACCAGCTCGCTAGCATCAGGCACCGGCACGAAGATGCCGCCGTCAGAACCCTGACGGACAGTGTTGCCTGCGTCCTTGGACACAATGTCTTCGACTGCGGGAACATCGACGTACAGGCCTCCATCCGCTCCGAGCTTCAGGTCGTTGCCGACCTGACTGGATACCAGTTCAGCCGGCTTGGTCGGTTCGATTCGGGCATAGAGCTTGTTGTCGGAACCGGCCACGATGATGTTACCGAAGTCACTGGAAATCAATGCCTGTGCATTGACGTCCGGTACCTTGACGTACAGCTTGCCGTCGGCGCCAATGGCGATGGCGTTGTCGTCTTCAGCGGACACGAGGTCGGCAGATGGTGTCGGCACCACCAACAGTTTGCCGTCTGCCGCTACGGAAAGCATGTTTGGTTCAACAGCCGAGACCAGCGAGTCGATGCTTTCCTTGCAGTTCATCTTTTCGCAAATGAACGCCAAGTCTTCTTCGCTCAAATCGTTCAGCAGTGACTTGAACGCTTCGAGCAGGTTATCGCACGTAAGCAAATTTACTGCCATTTTTCATTCTCCTGATTCAAAGTTATTCCTGCCAGACTGCTTTCATGATTGACGGCAGTAAGGTTTCCCATTTGTCTTTCGCGTAACTGATGTACGTTCCCGCTGCATACGGTGCATTGCCGTTGTTCGTATCGATCCATCCAGTGAATGTCCGATCCGCACTTTCAGGAATATTATCATACAGCTTGTACCCGACGGCAGGATTGTACGACTGACCATTCGGCATGTTGGTCGCTTCCACGTCGGAGACGTAATCCATCGTGAAGGTCCAGACTGCGTAAAACGTCATGCCGAACTTCGGTACGATGCGGGTTCCAGCCGGGTAATCGACCGAGCGACTGTCAGGCGACAGGCTCCATCCGGCGAACTTCGCTCCCTCGACGACCGAGCCTTCCCATTCCGGCAGGACCATCGCGAGATTGCGTTCGACGATGCGGGTACCCATCTCGACACCATTGGCGACAGCAGGGAACTTGTTGACGTAAACCAACGTGACCGTTTCGACGACCGGCGTGTCCTCACCGCAATCCACAAGGATCGGTTCATGAGTGCCGTCGTTGAAGAGAATCTGCATCCGGCCACACAGCTCGAAGGTTCCTACCGCCTGTCTCGGCACGCTGCGGATATGAATGTCCAGACTGGACGGCATATTGGCGATGTGCATTGCAGGCATCGATCCGATCGCGAGCGGAGGAACGTGGGTCAGGAATCCATTGAATCCATCCTTGCTTCCTGTTCCGCACGCGGAGCAGGAGCATCCTGCCGCCTCTCCTCCATTGACCGCATAGCCGATCAGGGTGCCGCCGTTGGCGCAGTTCACGCTGACTTCAAGCGACGCGTTCTCATGGGCTTCCGGATACAGGTAGGCGATGACATTGCCGTCGCAGTCCTGCATCTCGACTGTCGCTGCCGGGTCTTCCATGCCCGGACGGAATGCCAGTCCACCTCCCGGTAACGGGAAGGTTGCCAGATATCCGCAGGCTTCTTCGGTGACTTTCCACCGAGTGTCACCGCAAATCGTAATCTGCTGGACGTTGACCTTGTGGTCGATGCAGACCGAATAACCAGTGTTCATCCAAGGCCGGGTGGATTCGACCTCCCATTTGCGCTGACCATACTGGTTCGCGTATTCCCGCTCCACGAGATAATCGTCCGAGGTGTCATCCTCGTCGATCACGCACTTGACGTTGGCAGTCGGTATCCAGACGATCTCGTTTTCCGGGATCGTCACCCACTGGATGTCGCCACACTGATCGACCTGCTGCTTCTGGACGGTGCCGTTCGGCAGAACCTGTGTCGTACCGGTGTCAGCCCATACGAGATCGCCGCATTCGGACCAGCGGGTGTTGCCAAGTCCATCGGCTTCCTGACATTCGTACTTTCCCGTTTCGACGTTGCAGCGGCGGTTTCCCGTTTCCTGCCAGTTCGGTGCAGCGCATTCGTCAGGACAGCCCCGCATTCCCTGTGTGAGATATTTGGTCGTGGTGCCGAAATTGGCGAACACGGTAGCGGTTCCCAGACCGTCGCCTTCATAGACCGCTTGAATGTAGGCACCCTGCGGATAGTCGAGGATGATGACCGGATTCTCCGGTGTCAGTCTGACCAGTGCGCGGGTCGTGCCTTCACAGGCGTTGCAGTACAGGGGCTGTACGGATTCGATGTCTGCCGGTACAGGCGGGACATTGATGCAGTCGCAGGAAAAGCCCGGAGCGCCCGGCTTGATCTTGAGCAGACGGAAAGTGACCTGATCGCCTTCCATCATGCCGATACCCCGGATCGTTACCTGCGAATCGATAATGAACGGTTCGCTGGTTTCGATCGGTTCTCCCGCCCTGAACAGCTCGACCATTTTCGTATTGTTGTTTGACATTATCCTCTTCCTTCCATGTCTGTTTCGCTCGCACTGTCATTGACTGCGATAGGAATCATGCCGAGCAGGTGGGTATTGACGAGCGGCGTTCGGGTTTCTTCCATCGTCAGACGGAAGTTGTCCCGATCGTTCTCATCCTTGATATGCCGGACAGCACGCATAGGCTGTCCCTGTGGGGCCGTCAGTACGACCACCGGATTCTTCGCGGTGATGACGACCGGTGTCCCATTGAATTGCAAAACCGACTTCGCGGTGACGACAGGTGGCTGCACAACCGCCGGAGGACAGTCGCATGAATCAAACTTCATGCCCGGGGCATAAATCAGTTCGAAGTGTACGTAGTCCTCGTCGTCAACCAGTCCCAGCCCGACCAACGTCAATTCGCCGCCGACAGGAATCTGGAAGACCCGCGAAGTGTCGGACAGGCTTGTCCCGTCTAGCAATACCTCGCGTTCGACGTTAGCCATTGCACTCACCTTTCAGTTTCATGAGTTCGCCACTGAACAGATCGACGACCTGCTGCAAGGCGGAAATGTCCTCGATCGGCAAGTCAAGTTCGATCTTGTCATGCCAGTAAACTTGTTTGACTCCGTTGATGTAACCGCCCTCGGTCACGAACATTCTGCGGCGCGCCCCTGTCGAGCTGACGATGGACAGTTCCGCCGAACCGGACGGGTCATATCCGGTCACTGTGCCGAAGGTATCCCATCCCATGTGGTACAGTCGTGCTCCAATCGGGACACTTCGACCTGCGATTTTAATCTCCATGCTTATCCTCACATTGGTGAAACTTGTGTCAAATTATAGTTGCTCAACCCACCGGGCTGCGCAACGTTCTGTTGAGGAACGCCCGATCTTCCGTCCAGCGTCGGAACTTGGGGTCCGGCTGGATTCATGCCTTGTACAGGTTGATTCGCGGCAACGGCCAGAGCGTTTTCGATTACCGGGTCGGTAAGGCCGAGAGCATCTATCGGGAAGCCCGCTTGAGAAAGCAGTTGTCGAACTGAATAGTCGATCGCTTTGTCAAGGTCTGGTACGCCTTGCGCACGGGCCGAAAGCAGGGTCGGAAGAACCTGTTTCTGCTGTTGTGCTTGCAGGTCTTCTTTCAACAATCCTGTGATGCCACGCACCTGCAAGTTTATGTCCTGTCCATCTCGGAGTTCAGGTTCCTTCATCATAAGATATTGGAACAATCCTGTAAACATCGGTTCGATCAGATAGAGGTCTTCATTGATCGCCATGCCCTTGATTGTCCGCAGGGCGTTCGATACACGCTGGGTATATTCACCAAGACTCGACCGCCCGAAATCCTGTGCACTGTAAGCGAAAGCAGGAATGCCGCAGTCCTCGTCCGCCTGCCGCAAAAGCTGTCCGACCTGCGTCATCAGCAGGTGGTACTGGGCCGTGACGGAGTTCATCGGACGCAGTGCATCCGGCATACTGCCTGTCACACCGAACCGCTCCTCGACGCTGTATCCATAGCCCGGACGGATGTTCAGTGCATCGTTAGGGTCGGAGAACGCACTCCGGTTATAGATCAGCGGAGGACGAGACGCCCAGTCGATATTGTGCTCGAAGCAGTACAGGATGCGGTTGACACGCTGCTCTGTGTCCCACAGCATTCCTGCCAGCCCGACATAATCGAAATGTCCCTTGCCTGTCTTGACGAACGGTGCGCCGAAGTAGGTGCGGGTTTCTCCATCCGGCTCCTTGATGAGCTGACAGCGGATCGTTCTCCCGCCCACGACTTCCACCCGTGCGCTCATGTAATCCAGCGCGTCGATGCCATGAATGCCGTATTCGGCCAGCTCACTGCCCGAGAAGTAGCCCTCATGGATCATCATTGGTATCTTGTCGTCAAGGTCCCAGAAGGGCGCGTCGTCGTTCCTGTCGGACGATTCTTCCAGCACCCAGACCCATTCACGATCCCGCCTCTCGTAATCCTCCAGAATGTCGCGAATGGCGCGCTTGTCGTAGCCGTCGGTCTTCGCGCACAGGATCAGTTGTGCCTTGGTGATGTAGGTGATCTCGGTATTGCCTGTGTTGGTCTGAAGGTCCCCATCCTCGCTGTCATCGATCGGGAAGAAGTCGTGCACCGACACATGTTTGAAGGTCGGCAAGGTGACGAAGCTGCGACGTACGCCGTTCTTGCCGGAATACTCGATGTACGGTCTGGTACGCCAGACCGGAAAACGCATGTAGCCCATACCATATAAGGACTGATCGAACTTCATGCCGGAGTACGCCTGACGGAACCCGCCCTCGATAGAGACATCGCGCATTCTGATCTGCATCTTCTGCGCGGCCTGTGCAGCCTGCGTGACGATCTTGGCCTGCTCGGCCTTCTTCAGTGCAATGGCCCTCTCTTCCAAGAAGTACCGGATGCGGTCATCGACCTTGCCAGATGAATTGAGCAGCAGGTTCAGGTCGGCCATGCCGGATGCCTGCGCCTGTTCGAAAATGGACTGTTCCAGAAAGAACCGGATACGGTCGCGTGTCGCCTTGTCGATGGTTGGATCAGGTGTCGGGTTACAGACCGCCATAGCGTCAAGCTGCGGCAAAACAAGGTCGATACCCCAGTTCAGTGTCGCGTTGGTCTTCTGCTGCACCACGCCGTAGTATCGCGTCGGACGGACGCCGAAGGCTTCCTCGAAGTCTGCGGCGTCATCAGCCGTGTACTCACGGTTATATTGCTTGATGGCGCGGTACTTCGCGCTCCAGACCGTCTTGCCCTGATGCTGTATGTATTCCTGCTGACGCTGGAAGGATCGCTTCGCACGCTGGCTGGCAATCTCTGCCACCGTGTCCTGCCCCTTCGCATCCAGTTTTCTTTCTTCCATCATGCTTCCTTATGATCTGCGGCCCCATCCACCGAGCGCCTTGTTCCGCCCTGCCGCGTTCCGCATTTTCAGAACGTCGGGCAATCGCATGTTATTGTATTTCATTTCCTCCGCGATCTCCGACTCCTGCTGCCCCTGAATGCGCATTCTGCCGTTTAACAGTTCCGCTCCGTTGGTCGCAAGGAAGATGGCGAAGGTCTGCAAGGCGTCCGCGAAATGGCTTGAGCCGTCGTGGATCGGCACCTTGCTCATGATGTTCTTCTCGACGTCGAACGCGTACCGGTACTGTTTCAGTGTGTCCAGTACGAACGTGCAGTCGTCTGCCGGATTATCGACCGGCTCCTCGCTGACGTTGATCTCCATCATCCGGATCAATTGCGCGGATGCCGAGATGCCATCCGATTTCTTGGTTGGCCGGGCGATGGTCGTGAAATCGATCCCGTACTTCAGCGCCTCGGCATGACGGGAGATGCCGTCCAGCTCCCATGTTTTCGACCGGACATCGTGCGGCCCCACATGGATGCCATAACGGTATGGACGGCCGCGCAGCTCGTCTGCACAGGTCGCCAGTCCCCGGTCCTTCACAAAGAACCAGTCGATCATGCGAGGAACACGGTTGACGATCTGCCACATGAACACGCAGGTGCCATCTGCCGATCCGATATCCCACGAAGTGTGTACCGGATATCTCGGATCGTACTTGATCGGAAATGCCCTGTCCCGTTCCAGCTCGATCAGTTCCTCGCCCCAGACCGCGCCGACGACTGCCGCTTCCCATCTGGACTCGAACTCCTGTGCGAACAGGGCGCCGCCCAGTGTCGCCCCATAACGGGACATGTATTTCTTCCGTGTAGCGTCCAGATCGGCCTTGTCGAAAACCTCAACGTCATAGGCGGACAGGTGGGATGCGTACGAGTTCGGGTCCTTTTTGGCGTCCATGAACTCGTTGTAAAAGTGATTCTTGCCGCGGACGGACGACACATGGATCGACCACCCGCCGTTTTCCAAGAGCATCGGTTCGAAGTACGCGAAGGAGGTCGGGTTCGACAATGCCGCTTCCGACATGACAATCCCGACCGGTGCACCTCCGACAAGGGAGTCGATGTTGTCCGATCCGATCAGTTGCCACACGCTGTTGTTATGCAGCGTGAGCTTCATCTGCTGATTGTCCACGTGCCGGATCAGGTCAGGCGGGAAGACATCCTTCCACCGCTCCTGTCCTGTATGCGGGTTGCGCATTTCCCAGATGACCTTGCGTGCCTGCGCATACTCCGGCAGGCAGTGATAATAGACACCGACGCGCTGCTGCGATTTCGCGGCGGTGATGTGCATGGACACCTCATCCTTCCCCAACCGGCGCGCCCATGCCAATACCGCCCTCCTGAAGTCGGGACGCATGGCGCGGTTCCACAAGGGCACCTGATAGAACCTCGGCTTCCAGCCGTTGTGGGGGAGAACGACGTTACGCACCATCTGCCGTTCCCTCGCCTGTGTCGGTGCCGCACGGGTTGTCGTCACAGCACTCCCGGATGGTCTCGCCCATATCCGGGAAAGTGGGCTGGTAGGTGACAGGGAACGACGGCGGCAGGCAATCCACAACATTGACTTTCAGCGCATGGATCGGATGACGGCAGCCACTGTACTTGGGCGGTTCCAGCTTCAGGGTGTAGATGCCGGAGGGATAGTCACGCGGAATGTCGATCTTCGCCAGTCCAGTGCCTTTGTCCTCGAGTACAGGGAGAAGGTCGTGAAAGCACGGACCGTGAACCTCGACCAGTGATCCGATGGCGCACTGCTGCGCAGAGAGCCTGATCGAGTTGTCATCCTTCGTTACCGTTATCATCTGATTCTTCCTCCGGAGGGATTCTCCGCTCCGCTATGTTAGTGACCACTATCGCCAGACACACGACCGTTACTATGACGTACGAAACGAAGGTCGCGATATGATTGCCCGATACATGGCAGAAAAACGCGACCAGAAGCAAAAAGACGCGCGTCCCTGAACAACACCTGCAATACGTGCCGAACGCCTCACAGAAGCGCTGTACTGGCGTCAGGGCGTCGATATGATCGCAGTGGCAAGGATTCAGTTTATTCCACAGCGGCGCATTCGGGTCCGGGTCGTAATATTCGTCGTCCATCATTTCCTGCGCGGTCTGGGTGCCATCATGATCGGATCGGACATCGGCGGGTTCACGACACCCTGCATCGATGCTTTCATCCGCAGGACGTCGGCCATCGTCAGAGCGGGCGGCTTACCCATGCGGACAATGTTGTTCTGCGCATTGACGTTCGGCCCTTCAGCTTTCAAGTACATGGTCGCCCCTGTACCGGACACCGGTGTGAATGTCGTGCCGGTTTCCTCGTCATAAACTTTCTCAAATACTCCGGGACGTACCCGTCCCCTTGCGTCCATGATACCCATCTCGTTCCTCCTGTGTCGGGCGTCTGTACTGCGCCGGATTCTTCTTCACCCATGCCAGCCGGTGGTGGATGGGCCGTGAAGAAGGACAGCTACACAGTACCTTGAATACTTCGTTGTCCGGAATGTAAACCATCAGGTCGTTGATCCTGACGGACTGTGACGTCGTAACGTCGAGCGGCTTCATGCCAAGTCCCCGATATCAACGGCGTCGAGCGCGGCAGCAGCGGCGGCAGGTTTGTCCGACATGTTCGAAAAATCGGCGATCTCTACCCGGATCGGACCTCCCTCGCCTGTGACGATTCTGCGCTCCACGAATGCCTTGTCATGTACCTTCGCCAGCGCCAAGAGCAGTGCGTCGCTGTACTGCTTTTCCGTAGCGACTTTCTGTCCCTGATAGTAGATGCCCTTGTCCACGCCATCGACACCTCGACGCCAGACCTCGGCACGGATCAGCTCGCCGCACTGGGCCATGATGTCCTGCTCCTGTTCGCGGAATGCCTCATTCTTTTCCCGTTCCTTTACGATAGCGGAACGGGTGACTCCCGCTGTCTTGGCTGCCTTCAGCTCAAGTCCACGGTTGTCTCGCAACGCGTTCAGGTAAATTCCTATCTGGTAATCGTTCATTGGAAATCCTCCCTTGCTGAACCTAGCAGGTGCAAGGGAGGATGTCAAGGTGGGTATTATTTGCGGGCGGAAGGTCTGACAAGCCAGAACACTTCGTTCTCGAACAGGATGTATGGAAGGCTGTCCATGTCCCACTCGATCCTGCGGTTATAGACCTTGATGTGATGCGGTTGCTTCTTGAAGTGGATGAAGGCCGTCTTCAATGTCGAATTGTTGAAGCTGGTACTGACATCGAAGACTTCCATGTCCAGTGCCGGATCAGTCGCGTGATAAAGCATAAGACCCGGAAAGGAACAGGGCTGCGTCTTGAGCTGCTCGATGAAGGTTTCTTTCGTACATCCGATCATATCGTTTCCTCCGTGTCCGCCTTCGCGTACGGATGCAGTGCAGCGGCGATTGCCGTGTACCCTGCCAGATCGACAAATGAATCCAGCTTCCCTCCCTTGGCGATGCGGGAGATTTTCAGCAACGCCATCATCATCGCCACCTCATGCGGCTTGATAGTGACATTAAGATAGACCGACCACAAGCGCGCTATCCGGTCGAAGTTCTCATCCGGTGTGCCATAGTCCTCCTGCCGCTGTCCGGTAATCAGAGCCTTCGCCTGATCCAGTACCCCTGCCATATACCCATTGCATGTCATCATGCCAGTTTCTCCTTCCGTTTATCAGTCAACCACCGTTTCTCAAGCATGATCTTGATCTCGGCGTCTTCAGTCAATTCATACATCTCGTCTATCGTCATTGTCCGGATGACCTTGCGCATTCTCATCAAGGCCTCCTTCGCCGATGCCAGTTCCAGCTCCGTGATCGGCGCTCCGTACTCCAGTCGTGCGATGAGCTGATGCAGGGGCGTCATATTGCAGTTTGCATTCTTCCGCCTCTCCCAGATATCGAACACGTCCAGAAAGCCCTTGGCAGCCGGGATGAGCGGATAGCGCTCATCCCTGAACCGGTCGTGGAAAATGATGACGTTGTCGATCGTGTCCACTGTTCCCCGGTTTTCCAGCCCGTCGATCAGCTCGTCGAACGGCTGCATGATGAAGTTCACCCGTGTCAGGTCGGCAGCCAGAGAGGATATGTTTATTGGTTTTGGGCGGTATGGCTTGTTCCGTTTCTTTTTCGGCTTCGGCATCAGAGCGTCCCTTCCTGAATCAGCCGCATGAACCAGTCCTCTCCGTCCATATGGAACCCGATCCTGTTCGTTGCACTGGCAAGCGCGTGCCCTATCTCGCTGACGAAAGCATACTCGACCTGATGCTGTCCGAATTCAAGCCGGTTTTCGCTCTGTATCCAGACGTGTTCGACTATTTCGACTTTTCCGTCTTGTGTTGAGATCACTGCATCCCGAATGGATGCCGGAACGATTTCACCCCACGATGCGATATGCATTCTGTCGTCCATCTCGAAAACGGCCTTGTTATTGATCGTATGGATTCTTCTGACAGGATAAACGATCTCATGGTGTTCCGTCCGCACATGAACGTTCTGCCGTCCTCCGTACAATTTGATCGCGACATTGCGAGCCTCATAGCTTGTATGAATCGATCTCGGCACGACCAGCGAATGCAACAACAGCCAGTCCGTTTTATGCAGGTTCTCTTTCATCCAGTGCCAGTGGTGATCGATCCAGTCCACTGTGTCATCCGGACATTCATTTCCAATAGCTGTCATGATTTCTGTCATGATTTCTCTCCCAGTGATGCACCGTCGGCTGTCAGCATGACCGTAAACCGCCATGCCACCTTCTCGAACCGGAACCGGATGGTGAAAGTGTCGAGTGTCGGCATGTTGTCGATGAAGTAGTTGCGATACTCTCTTCGCCCGTTGACCGAAAACAGGAGCCTACCGTTCCGGTTGATCTCGACATTCTGCATATGCAGCGTCTGGGACGAGATGGTCGATGTCGCTATGATCTCCTTCCGATGCAACGTTACGGGAAGGCGGGACACGTGTGCCCGGGTAGGCGTACGTGTCGCCGGTTTGACGGGCGGCTTGCGCTCCAGCAGGTCTTCCAGCCGCTGGACTTTTTCATTCAGATCGACCAGTGCCTGATGGATCGTCTCGAGCGTTATGACGGCTGTCATGAGCGCCCCTTTCTGCGCAGGTCCGAATAGCCACGAACACGTGCCCTGATCCGGTCGTTGGCTTCTCTGACACGGTCATTGAATCGCTTGTCGCGTTCCTTGTACATATCGGTGATTTTGCGCTCTTCCTTTTTCAGTTCCTCATACTGATTGAAGATGAGGTCCTTCAAACTGGCGGTCATATGAGGCCCCTCTTTTTCATGGACTCAAACTGCTTGAGCACCCGATCCCGGTTGTTTTCCGCCTGTTCTTTTGAATGAAAGAGATTTCCCATCAAGATCATGGCACGTTGGGATGGAAGGTTCGTATCGCATACCTGCGACTTGATGGACCCGTTGACATCCACATAGTAACACGCCTGTCCGTAAGTGAACTCGGGAACGGAGACATTGGACAGCGCATAACATGTACCGAGCAACTTCTGGACTGTGTTCAGAAAGGGAGCCAGCGGCATCGATCCCTGTGGCGAATTAATCACCACTGTGCCTCTTTCTATCGAGAAGCGGAGAAAGCCGAATTCCGTTCTTCCATTTTCTTTCAGTTCCTCGGTCATCTGATGAATCCGATTTTTGTCATTATCAGACAAGTCGTCATACGCATCCCGCATGACGACATTCGGGTTGAACTTGGCGGTCATATGATGTTCCTCTCTTCCAACGACTTGTATTGCTTCACGATGTCATCCTTGGCGGCCCGCGCCTCACTCTCCGTATTGAAGTAGTTACCCATCAGCATCATGGCGCGATCGAATGCAGATCGGCGCTGGCACAAGTTCGAGCTCACCTCTCCATCCGGCTCGACAAACCAGTAAGTTTGCCCTTCCCTGAACTTCGGGAACCTCGCATGGGACAAGGCATGAAGCAGCGCCAGCTCGTACCGCTTGCGGTCGATAGCCATCTGAAGACTGTCTTTTGCGCTTGGAACGTTCAGATATACCCTGCTATTGATGACGGTCAGCTTCATGCCATCGTGCGTTACTTCTTTGTCCTTTTGCAGATATTCCACTGCCCGGTCTATCCGTGCCTTCTCCTCCGGTGTCGCGGAGTTGTAGGCCACCTGCATGACATCGTCATACGGGAAGCCCGTCTGTGTGCAAATCGTTTCGGTCATTGTCGATCTCCTGTGGTTGTGTCGGTTGTGTCGGTTGAGCTGCGGGTGACACTCCGCAGATGTTCTCGTAGGCGACCTGATAGGTCGGTGCTCCGAACCGTCTGCGGCGGATGTCGCCGATCATTCCGGGCTGGTCGCGCAAGAGGGACGCCGCTCCGATCTTCAGCATGAACAACTCAAACAACGCCAGCGGCATGGGCCCGCCGTACCGGTCTGTCGGGCGCTCCCATCGCCACCACGTCTGATGCGATGTATAGACCAGCGCGGCAGCCTCATAAACCGTCAGACCTGCCGACTCCCGGATACATCTTATTTTTTCATGATCTTCCATAGCGTGGGTTGAGGGTGAAATGGTTATAATGGTTAAAAGAAAATATAACATTATTATAAGTCGGGGCGGTGAGGGTTGCAATAGGGATAGATGGATGAGAGGATAGGATTTTTGTTTGATAATGGGAGAAATGAAATGAGTGAAGTCGCGAAACAATGGTGGCCGAGCACGATTTATACTGCGCCAGAAGAAACAATAGAGCCATTGCATATCGTATGGATCAACAAGTCAGGAGATACTGATCCCTATGTAACCGTCACGTTGGCTGACACCCTGCAATACAGTTACGACAATGCGAACTGGGTAAATGCTTCGTCCGCCGACATATCCGGAAGTCAAATGGATGGCAGTAGCGAGTATCATGTCTATATCCGTCGGCGTCCCGATCTTGCACCGACGACCGTACTATTCTCTTCGCTCTCCGTAAATAACAAGTGGATTATAAACGGAGGGCAGGCGCGCGTCTCCGGCAACATCATGTCGCTTTTGGGCCAGGATGAAGAAGTAGGGAATTATGCGTTCGTCTTTCTTTTCTATCAAAATTCCAATCTCATCGATGCGAGTGGATTGGAAATGCCCGCAACGAAACTTGGTGCATACTGTTATTCGTACATGTTCCAGAACTGTACCGCGCTCACCGCGGGGCCTGCACTTCCTGCAATGACGTTGGCCGAAGGCTGCTACGCCTATATGTTCCATTATTGTACCGCGCTCACCACAGCGCCTGCACTTCCTGCAACAACTCTGGCGGCCTTGTGCTACACCTTTATGTTCTATAACTGTACTGCACTGACGAGTATTCCCGCGTTACCTGCAATAGTGATGGCCAAGAGCTGTTATAGCTACATGTTCTGTAATTGCAAGGGACTAGAGGACATTCCCGCTGGTGCACTTCCTGCAATGACGTTGGCCGAAAGCTGCTATGAAGGCATGTTCCAACGCACGTATGTCGTTCCGGCCGCAGACCTGTTACCGGCGACAGTGATGGCCCCGAGCTGTTACAAGGAAATGTTCGAGTACGCTGAAAACTTTGAAACCATCCCGAACCTGCCGGCAACAGTGATGGCCGAGAGCTGTTATGAGAGTATGTTCAATAGCTGTAGTGTTCGGGGCGAGGTCACGCTCCATGCAAAAGTGCTTGCTACAAGAAGTTGCAGGCGGATGTTTCGAGGATGTGGTGCGTTGGAAAGCGTGGATTTCACTAGCGCAACTGACATATCAGCGGAGGATGCATTGGATCAATGGTTGAGCAACACCGCAGTATCCGGTAGCGGAACGCTGTATGTCAGCTCTGCCATGTTGAAGGAATGGAAAAAGAACGGGGAAGTTCCGAATAACTGGAGTATCGTCGCTCGGTAATTGACTGCACTGCCAAAGCCGACCTGATCGTGAACCGGCGAGGCGGAACAAAGAAACAAAAAGGCCAGCCTGATGGGCTGGCCTTTTTGATGTCCCGCTTCTTCACGACTTCCGACATATCCCCGCTCCTCTCTTTCGTGGATGTCGCTGCGTGTTTGATGGAACGGATGAGTGGGGGGGGGAGTCCCTCTTGCGGAGGGACCCATTGTCTGGAGACGGGTAGAGGGGGCGACTTTGTCGATCAGAATAGGTGAAATGTGAGCGACAAGGATTCTTGACGCTCGTGTGTAAGCGTCAATTCGTACCCGCCGGGCTTGGGTCTGCTTGCTGAAATCAGGATCTCAATTGCTAACTTCACACTGCGGGTTGCACGCTGTTTTGCTGGAATGGAATGAGCAGGCACTCCCATCTTCCGTTTGCATTGTGCATATCAGCTGATAGCCGAGCGAGGACATTGAGTTGGGTTGCACGCTGTTTTGCTGGAATGGAATGAGCGGGTTGATATCTACCAAGCGAGAGCTTCGAGTTGGATTGCACGCTGTTTTGCTGGAATGAGCGGGCGCTCCCATCTTCCGTTTGCACGCTGTTTTGCTGGAATGAGCGGGTTGATATCTGCTAGGGCGGACCGGTTCCCTTTCAGGCATAAGGGGGTAGGATACCCGGTACAGGGGGCATATTTCACCCTCCCCCCCCCACTATATTATAA